>Ga0182739_1000402_pt1 | contig 60557 bp, 60 predicted proteins | sample eDN5th30CBELigBY_FD_128873 | JGI IMG/M metagenome (GOLD analysis project Ga0182739, IMG submission 128873) | Enriched backyard soil microbial communities from Emeryville, California, USA - eDNA 5th pass 30_C BE-Lig BY (version 2) (version 2) | ecosystem: Environmental > Terrestrial > Soil >... | reverse complement strand
GGCTGGCTGTGGCCGGCCGCGATCGGCCTGGTGGTGCTGTTCGCCGCCATGCTGCTGTGCTTTGGCTTTGCCATCGAACGCCTGATGCTGCGTCCCTTGCGGCGCCTGCAGCAGTCGGCCCGCGCCATTGCCAACGGCAGCTACGACGTGCGCCTGCCGCCGGGCGGCCAGGACGAGATCGGCGACCTGAGCCGCGCGTTCGGCGTCATGGCCGACAAGGTGCGCAAGCACACGGCCGAACTGGAGACCAAGGTGCGCGAGCGCACCTCGGAACTGGAAGACGCCAACCGGGCGATGGCCGCGGCGCACAAGAAAATCGACGATTCCATTGACTACGCCAGCCTGATCCAGCGCGCGATCCTGCCGGACCGCCAGCTCACCCAATCGCTGGGCGCCCACCACTTCGTGCTGTGGAAGCCGCGCGACGTGGTCGGCGGCGACTTCTACGTGTTCCGCTCGGACGGCGCCAATTGCCTGCTGGGCATCATGGATTGCGCGGGCCACGGCGTGCCCGGCGCGCTGATGACGATGCTGGCGCGCGCCGCGATCGACCTGGCGATCACGGAAGTCGGACCGGGCGATCCCGCCGGCATTCTGACGCGCACCGACAACGCCATCCGCGCCATGCTTGCGGACGCGCAATTGCCCCGGGCCCTGGCCACCAACACCGATGCGGGGCTGGTATATATTGACCGCCAAGCCGGGAGCTTGCTGTACGCAGGCGCCAAGATCAGCCTGTACGCAAGCGACGGCGAAAGCCTGCGCGAAGTGCCCGGCGGCAAGCGCGCACTGGGCGACAAGCGTATGGGGGTTTACGAGAACATTGCTTTGCAGATGGAGCCGGGCTGGACGTATTACCTGGCCACCGACGGTTTCCTCGACCAGGCGGGCGGCGAGCATGGGTTCGGCTTTGGCAACACGCGCTTTGCCGAAATGCTCAAGACGCACGCGCGCCGGCCGTTAACCGAACAGGCGGCGGCGTTCAGCCAGGCGCTCGCCGAGTACCAAGGTGGCCGGCCCCAGCGCGACGACATCACCTTGCTGTCTTTCCGTTTCGAATAATCGTTATCAAGGCGGTACCCTCCATGAATGCCTCCGATCTCTACGCGTTGGGCGCGCGATTCGACCAGAACCGGACCCTGCTGTGTTTCAACGGGCCGATTTCCCGCAGCCTGATCGAGGAAATTGGCAATGCGCTGAAGAACTACCTGAACGCAGAGCATGTCCGGCCCGCCGAAGCGATGGACGTGTTCTCGGTCTACATCGAGATGATCCAGAACATCCGCCAGTACGCCGCGCTGAACGGCGACGTGGATGCCTCGGCCACGGTGGTGATCGGCCGCCGCGACGAGAGCCGCTACGTGGTGTCGGCGGGGAATCTGGTCGATGCGCAGGACGGCCACAGCCTGGTCGCCCGCATCCAGGAACTGGCCGCGCTGGACAAGGCGGCCCTGAAGGCCGAATACAAGGCACAGCTCCACAAGCCGCGCACGCAAGGCGTGGCATCGGGCGCGGGGCTGGGTCTCATCGACATTGCGCGCCGCGCCGGCGCTCCGCTGGAAGCCAGCCTGACCCCCGCCGCGCAGCCGGGCAAGGCCTTCTTCAGCCTGAGCGTCGTGGTCTGAGGGCGTGCGCTCAAAGGATTATTTTCGGAGTATTTGATGAAAGACCTGAACATTCCCGGGACCCAGTCCACGCCCGCCATCGCCGCCGACGCTGCCGCCGGCGTGCTGGCGATGCGCGGCGACTCCTACCCCGAGAATTCCTTCGAACTGTTCGGCCCGGTCATTGAATGGGTCGAGACCTATGTGCAGGCCAGCGACGCGCCGCTGAAGCTGGAGCTGGAACTGCTGTACCTGAACACCAGCAGCATCAAGTCCGTCATGGACATCTTCGACGTGCTGGAGGCCGCGCACCGCAAGGGCCGCGAGGTCGGCGTGACCTGGTTCTACGACATGCGCAATGAGCGCGTCGGCGAACTGGCCGAAGAATTCAAGGAAGACTGCACCTTCCCGTTTTCGGTGGTTGGCCGATAATGAAGCCGGGCGCCGCCGAACTCGATCAGCGTATCACCGCATTGCTGGCGGACCCGGCCCATGCCGGCCATCCGCTGCGCGAAGCGCTGGAAGCGCTCTGGCGGCACACCGAAGAGCAGATGGCGCGCATCCAGCGCGTGACCCAGCTTTCGGACGCCTACCAGAGCATGGCGCACGAGCGCGAACTGGGCCTGTGCGACCAGTTCGACCGCCAGCTGCGCCGCCTGACCCGTATCGCGCGGATCTCGGATCACTACCAGAATATGATGCGCGACCTGAATCGCGCCCTCGAGGAAACCTCCAGCCGCGACCCCCTGACCGGCCTCTTGAACCGGCGCGCGCTGATGGAGATGATCAAGCAGGAAGTCCAGCGCGCCGCGCGCAGCGGCGACAGCTTCGTCGTCGCCATGCTGGACGTGGATCACTTCAAGGCGGTCAATGACCGGTTCGGCCACGAAACCGGCGACCGCGCGCTGGTCGAGCTGGCCGGCGTGCTGGGCGAGAGCCTGCGCGACTACGATCTTTGCGGCCGTTGGGGCGGCGAGGAATTCCTCGTGCTGCTGCCCCAGACGCAGCCGGAAGCGGCCCAGGCGGTCATGGACCGGTTGGTCAGCGACGTGCGCGGGCTGGCGGTCACGGCCGGGGACGACGTCCTGCGGCTGACGGTCAGCATCGGCATGGCATATCACCAGTTGGGCGAAACTTTCTCAGAGACGCTCAGCCGGGCGGATCAGGCGTTGTATCTGGCCAAGCAGGACGGACGCGATCGCGTCGCGCTTGGTTTTCCGAGGCGCTAATGAAACCGGAACAGCTGTTATCCGGGTTGGAGCCCCTTATGCTTGATTCTCATCTTGGCGGTTCGGACACGAACCCCCAGGGCACTGCTTGGCATGTGGGCAATTATCTGACGTCGATGGATCGGGCGCTGCTGCTGTTCGACTTCGACGCGACCGGCTCCTTGTTGAACGGCAATACCAATTTCCTGGCCGCGGTGGGCTACACCCGCGAAGAGGCCCAGGCGCTGCGCCACGACATGCTGTGCGACAGCATGGACGAAGGCAAGGGCACGGGCAGCGGCGAACAGGTCTGGGCCCGGCTGCGCCGCGGCCAGCATTTCTCCGGCACCTGCCGATACCGCAAGAAGGACGGCAGCTTTCTTTGGATCGAGGCCACCTATCTGCCGCTGACGGACGACGCGGGCGATATCGCCCGCGTGTCGGTGATTTCGCGCAAGTCGATCGCGGATGCCGAGCGGCAGGAGGAGATCCGTCTGCTGATGCTGGGCATCAACGAGACGGGCAACGCGGTGGCCGTTTCCGGCTGCGACGGGCGGATCGTCTACGTTAACGATGGCTTCCAGCGCATGCTGGGCTTTTCGCGCGGCGATGCCCTGCACCAGGATCTGGGCGAGCTGCTGTCCGGCGGCCGCCCCGATGGCGGCACGCGCGAGGAACTGCACCGGCGCGTCGCCTGTCGCGAGGGCTATCACAAGGACGTGCTGGTCTACGACCGCGGCGGCAAGCCGCTGTGGGTGTCGGTCATGGCCAACTCGGTGTTCGACGAGCGCGGGACGCTGGTCAATATCGTGGACGTGCTGACGGACATTACGCCGACCAAGGTGCACGAGGTGCTGCAGCGCCGGGTGTTGCAGGCGATGGTGAACGAGGCCTCGGTGGTCGAGGTCATGAATATGGTGTGCCGCGAGGTCGAGCGCCTGGCGCCCGAAGTGGCGGCCTCGGTGGTGCGCGTGGACGACGCGGGCCTCTTGCGGCCGCTGGCCTCGCCCAGTCTGCCGCAGGCCTATTCGGACGCGCTGGAAGGCGTGCCGATCGGCCCGCAGGTGGGCGCGTGCGGCACCAGCGCGTTTCTGGGGCGGCCGGTGATCGTGCCGGATATCGCGACGGATCCGCTGTGGGACGATTACCGCCATCTGCCGCTGCCCGAGGAATACAAGGCCTGCTGGTCGTCGCCGATCAAGTCGAGCGACGGCCGGGTGATCGGCACGTTTGCCTTCTATTTCCGCGAACGCCGGCTGCCGGACGATTTCCATCACCGCCTGGTGGATGTGTGCGTGTATCTGTGCGCGCTGGCGCTGGAGCGCGAGGAAGCTCGCGCCCGCATCCGCCAGCTTGCGTTCTATGACGAGCTGACGGGGCTGCCGAACCGCAATCTGCTGCTGGCGCAGGCCGAACAGGCCATCGCGCGCGCCGAGCCGGAGCGCAAGCGGGTGGCGGTGCTGTTCCTGGATCTGGACCGCTTCAAGCAGGTCAACGATACGCTGGGCCACCCGATCGGCGATGCGCTGCTGCGCGACGTGGCGCAGCGCCTGCGCCGGCTGGCGCGCGCGACCGATATCGTGGGCCGCCTGTCGGGCGACGAGTTCGTGATGCTGATGCCGGAGTTCGAGCACGGCCGCCTGACCGCGGCCGCCGAACATATCCTGGTGGCGCTGGCGCAGCCGTTCTCGGTGGGAGGCATCACGCTGAACCCGTCGGTCAGCATCGGCATCAGCGTGTTCCCGGAAAACGGCCGCGACATGGATACGCTGCTGCGCCATGCCGACATGGCGATGTACCAGGCGAAGACGGCGGGGCGCAACCGCATTTCGTTCTTCAGCGCGGAAATGAACCGCCAGGCGCAGGAGCGGCTGGCGCTGGAGGCAGCCCTGCGCGATGCGCTGGAGGCCAAGGCGTTGCGCCTGCATTACCAGCCGCAGGTGGGGCTGAGGAACGGCAGCCTGTATGGGGTCGAGGCGCTGGCCCGCTGGCGCCATCCGACGCTGGGCGACATTTCGCCGGCGCGCTTCGTGCCGCTGGCTGAAGAATGCGGCCTGATCGGCGACCTGGGCGACTGGGCGCTGCGCGAGGCCTGCTCGCAACTGGCGATCTGGCGCAACAACGGCCTGCGGGTGCCGTCGGTGTCGGTGAACCTGTCGGCGACGAATTTCCACAACCTGAACCTGCCGCGGATGATCGCGGCGACGCTGGCCGAATTCGGGCTGGCGCCGGCGGATCTGATGCTGGAGATCACCGAGGGCGTGGTGCTGGACGCGACGGCGGGCACGCTGCGCACGATCGCGGAGCTGCATCGGTTGGGCGTACGCCTTTCGATGGACGACTTTGGGACGGGGTATTCCAGCCTGGGCCATTTGCGCCGGCTCATCGTGGATGAACTGAAGCTGGATCGCAGCTTTGTGCAGGGGCTGGAGAGCGATGACGCAGCCCGGGCGCTGACGAGCGCGGTGATCCGGATCGGGGAGAGCTTGAGCCTGCCGGTGGTTGCGGAAGGTGTCGAGAATGAGGAGCAGCGGCGGTTCCTGATCGAACAAGGATGCGCGGCGGGGCAGGGGTTCCTGTTTTCACCGCCGTTGCCGGCGGGGGATCTGGAGGAATGGCTGCGGGCTCGGGGGTAGTCGCGGGGTTGGGCTTGTCGTGTCTTCGCCTCTTGGGGATTTGAGTTCTTGAGGCGTCCGGCACGGTGGCGACGCGGGGCGCGCGGGGCCACGATTACGGTCCGGAGCCTTCGCTCCGGACTGCCCTAGGCGGGCCCCCCCGTCGTCATCCTCGTCCCCGCCTGCGGCGGCTCCTACGGATTCCCTCGGGCTTATCGACGCCCCGCGCACCCCGCGCCGCCACCGCACCGGACTCGAGCAATTGACAGTGTCAGGCCGCTGGGCAGGTCAGCGTGCTTGGCATTTTTGCGGCGAGATTTTCGGGCTAGCAGCATCTTGCGGTGCCCGTCCCCGGTCGGCCGCGCGGGCGGCCTTCGGGGACTTACGCGGCGTCTTGCGTTGTGGTGATGACGCTTCGCGAGTAGGGGATGGTTTCTTCCGGGTTCTTGCCGAGACTATCGTTCCTCACCTGGTGTTTCCGGTCTGGCACCCGTCTAGAAGGACTTCAAGCTTGAAGGGTTGCTCCAAGGGTGTCAGACACCATCGCGACGAGACACTATTGCGATGAGACACCATCGCGACGATTCTACGGCGTCAGGCACCGGACGATTCCACGGTGTCCGACACCAAGATTCGTCTTCAAGAACGCTGACCAGCTCGCCACTAATCGCCACTTGAACCCAAGTCCCCGCTGGGCGGCGCGCGTCCAGGCCGGCAAGCTGTAGCAGGCCGTCATCGCGCGCCGCCCATCACCTTCCCCCCCCCGGTGATGCTGGACCCATTAGCACCCCCATCCCCGCCAGCGCGCAAGCGCACACCCCCCGACGCCCCACAACGCGTATGCCGATCGTGGCCGCCCGCGCGGCCGCGATTCGGCGGGCCCCGCAAGAATCGTCCCCGACCACAGGTCTAGCAGCGCCGCAAACCGGCACATCGCAGCTCCTCGGTGCGGGCGGCAGGGTCGCGAGCGCCGTCGATGCGCCCGAGGGAATCCGTAGGAGTCGCCGAAGGCGAGGACGAGGATGACAACGGGGCAGTCCGGAGCGAAGGCTCCGGACCGCAATCGTGGGCGCTCGCGGCCCTGCCGTCCGCGCCGAGGGGCGTATCAAGAACCCAGTAGACGCCGCAAACAGCAAACATCCCACGCCAAAACCGATCCTGCCACCGCTACGAATCCCACGCAGCGCCCGCGCAAACTACACCCCCTTCAGCCTCCAAGAGCAACCCCCCAATCGTCCCCCTTTAACTCCGTCCTAAATACTTTCCCTCATTTGCACACCCACAACTTCGGGTATATATTTCAAGCCTAAACTATCCAGACCTAAATATCTGCGGCTTGCGCTCCAGCATCAACGAGCGACTGTCGCGTACCCTTGGAGCGTATACGGCAATGAAGATAGTCTGCATCGGCGGCGGTCCCGCCGGCCTGTATTTCGGTCTGCTGATGAAACTGCAGAATCCCGCCAACGAAGTCACCGTCATCGAGCGCAACCGCCCATACGACACCTTCGGCTGGGGCGTCGTGTTCTCCGACGCCACCATGCAGAACCTGCGCGAGGCCGATCCGGTCTCCGCCCAGACCATCGGCGATGCCTTCAACCATTGGGATGACATCGACATCCATTTCAAGGGACGCAGCATCCGCACCAGCGGCCACGGCTTCATCGGCATCGGCCGCAAGAAGCTGCTCAACATCCTGCAGGCCCGCTGCGAAGACGTCGGCGTGAAGCTGGTATTCGAAAACTTCGTCCAGGACGACCAGGCCATCGCCCGCGAATACGACGCCGACCTCGTCATCGCCTCGGACGGCATCAACAGCCAGGTCCGCACCCGGTACGCCGACACCTTCCATCCCGACATCGATCAGCGCCGCTGCCGCTTCGTGTGGCTGGGCACCAAAAAGGTCTTCGATGCGTTCACGTTCGCCTTCGTGCAGACCGAGCACGGCTGGTTCCAGGCGCACGCCTACCGCTACGAAGACGGCATGTCCACGTTCATCGTCGAAACGCCCGAAGAAACCTGGCAGGCCGCCGGCATAGAGCAAATGAGCCAGGAAGAGGGCATTGCCTACTGCGAAAAGCTGTTCGCGCCCTGGCTGGATGGCAACAAGCTCATCAGCAATGCCTCGCACCTGCGCGGTTCGGCCATCTGGATCCGCTTCCCGCGCGTCATCTGCAATACCTGGGTCCATTGGAACAACCTGGACACCGCGCGCGGCATGCGCCGCGTGCCGGTCGTGCTGATGGGCGACGCCGCGCATACCGCGCACTTCTCCATCGGCTCCGGCACCAAGCTGGCGCTCGAAGACGCCATCGAACTGGCGCGCTGCCTGAGCGGCGCGGAAGGCAGCGTCGAGGCCGGCCTGCACCACTATGAAGAAGTGCGCAGCGTCGAAGTCCTGAAGATCCAGAACGCCGCGCGCAACTCCACCGAATGGTTCGAGAACGTCGAGCGCTACGCCGACCTGGATCCCGAGCAGTTCGCTTACTCGTTGCTGACCCGTTCGCAGCGCATCTCGCACGAGAACCTGCGCCTGCGCGATCCGGCCTGGCTCGAAGGCTTTGAGCGCTGGATCGCCGAGCGCGCCGGCGCGGGCACCCCCGAAGGCCGGCGTCCGGCCATTCCGATGCTCACCCCCTACCAGGTGCGCGGCGTGCGGCTCAAGAACCGCATCCTGGTGTCGCCCATGGCCATGTATTCCTGCACCGACGGCGTGCCGGGCGATTTTCACCTGGTTCACCTGGGCGCCCGCGCCATGGGCGGGGCCGGGCTGGTCATGGTGGAAATGACCTGCGTGTCCCCCGACGGCCGCATCACCCCGGGGTGCCCGGGCCTGTGGAACGACGAGCAGCAGCAGGCGTTCGCGCGCATCGTGAACTTCGTGCACGGCAACAGCGACGCGCGTATCGGCATGCAGCTTGGCCACGCCGGCCGCAAGGGGTCCACGCAGCTCGGCTGGCAGAAGATCGATCATCCGCTGGCCGAAGGCAACTGGCCGCTGGTCTCCGCCTCGGCCCTGCCGTACATCGAAGGCGTGTCGCAGACGCCGCGCGCCATGACGCGCGCCGACATGGACCAGGTGCGCGACAACTTCGTGGCCGCCGCCCGCCGCGCCGCGGCCGCCGGCTTCGACTGGCTGGAGCTGCACTGCGCCCACGGCTATCTGCTGTCCAGCTTCATTTCGCCGCTCACCAACCATCGCGATGACGAGTACGGCGGCAGCCTGGAAAACCGCCTGCGCTTCCCGCTCGAGGTCTTCCACGCGGTGCGCGCGGTCTGGCCCGAGGACAAGCCCATGTCGGTGCGGATCTCCGCCCACGACTGGGTGGAAGGCGGCATCACGCCGGACGATGCGGTCGAGATCGCGCGCCACTTCAAGGCCGCGGGCGCCGACATGATCGACTGCTCGTCGGGCCAGGTCAGCAAGGAAGAAAAGCCCGTCTACGGCCGCATGTTCCAGACGCCGTTCGCCGACCGGGTCCGCAACGAGGCCGGCATTCCGACGATCGCGGTGGGCGCCATCTTCGAAGCCGATCACGCCAACGGCATCATCGCCTCGGGCCGCGCCGACCTCTGCGCGCTGGCACGTCCCCATTTGGCCGACGCCTCCTGGACGCTGCGCGAAGCGGCCCGGGTGGGCTATGTTGATGTTTCCTGGCCGAGCCAGTATTTCGCCGGCAAGCGCCAGCTTGAAACCAACTTTGAACGCGCCGCCGCCATGGCGCAACTGGATATCAAATGAACGCACAACCGCACCCGCTCGCCGGGCGTCACGCCCTGGTGACGGGCGGCGCCCGCGGCATCGGCCTGGCCAGCGCGCGGGCGCTGCTGCAGCGCGGCGCGCGCGTCACGCTGCTGGGCCGCGACGGCGGCGCGCTGGACGCCGCGACCGACGAACTGGCCCGGCTGGGCCAGGTGCAGGCCGTCAGCGCGGACATCGCCGACGAGGCCTCGGTGCGCGCCGCTTTCGCGCAGGCCGAGACCGAGTTCGGCCCCGTGCTGATCCTGGTGAACAACGCCGGGCAGGCGGTCAGCCAGCGCTTTGACCGCACCGACGCCGCGCTCTGGAACCAGATGCTGGCCGTCAACCTGACCGGCACCTTCCACTGCATCCAGGCGGCATTGCCCGGGATGCTGCAGGAAAAATGGGGCCGCGTGATCAACGTCGCCAGCACCGCGGGCCTGATCGGCTACGGGTATGTAAGCGCCTACTGCGCCGCCAAGCACGGTGTCATAGGCCTGACCCGTTCGCTGGCGCTGGAAACCGCCCAGAAGGGCGTGACGGTCAACGCGGTCTGCCCGGGCTACACCGAGACCGACATCGTGCGCGGCGCGGTCGCCAATATCGTCGAAAAGACCGGCATGACGCCGGAAGCCGCCCGCCTCAAGCTGGCCGAGCGCAATCCGCAGGGGCGCCTGGTGCAGCCCGAGGAAGTGGCCGAGACGGTCGCGTGGCTGGCCCTGCCGGCGTCCGCCTCCGTCAATGGCCAGGCGATCGCCGTGGACGGCGGCGAAGTGATGACCGGCTGAAGCCGGCAAGCCACCCCCCCTGCATTCACGAACGGAGACACCATGAGCACCCAGCCCGAAGAGCACACCATGAAGCACCACAAGCGTCCCCTCGCCGGCTACCAGGCGAAGACGTTCCTGTGGCAGGTGTCGGACGACGGCAAGATCGGCACCATCACGCTGAACCGTCCCGAGCGCAAGAATCCGCTGACTTTCGATTCGTACGCGGAACTGCGCGATCTCTTCCGTTCGCTGGTGTATGCCACCGACGTCAAGGTGATCGTGGTGACGGGCGCGGGCGGCAACTTCTGCTCGGGCGGCGATGTGCATGAAATCATCGGCCCGCTCACGAAAATGAGCATGCCGGAACTGCTGGACTTCACCCGCATGACGGGCGACCTGGTCAAAGCCATGCGCGCCTGCCCGCAGCCCATCGTGGCGGCGGTGGACGGCGTGTGCGCCGGGGCGGGCGCGATGGTGGCGCTGGCCTCGGACATGCGCCTGGGTACGCCCGCCGCGCGCACGGCGTTTCTCTTCACCCGCGTGGGCCTGGCGGGCGCCGACATGGGCGCGTGCACGCTGCTGCCGCGCATGATCGGCCAGGGCCGCGCCTCCGAACTGCTGTACACGGGCCGCGCGATGACGGCCGAAGAGGGCGCCAGCTGGGGCTTTTTCAATGCGCTGCACGATTCCGGCAAGCTGCTGGAAGCCGCCCAGACGCTCGCGGCGCAGCTTGCCGCCGGCCCGACGTTCGCCCACGGCGTCACCAAGAAGCTGCTGCACCAGGAATGGAACATGGGCGTGGACGAGGCGATCGAGGCCGAAGCCGAGGCCCAGGCCATCTGCATGCAGACGCGCGATTTCCATCGCGCCTACGAGGCCTTCGTGGCCAAGCAGAAGCCCGTCTTCGAGGGGAATTGACGATGCGCGACGCAAGCTGGCTGGACTGGCCCTTTTTCGACGACACGCACCGCAAGCTGGCGCATGAGGTCGACGCCTGGTGCGAAAAATCGCTGGGCGACGTCGACCATCACGACGCCGACGCGGCCTGCAAAAAGCTGGTCCGCGCCATGGGCGAGGCCGGCTGGCTGCGCTACGCGGTGGCGGGCGGCCCGGACGGGGCCTGGGGCGGCGCGCTGCCCGAGGTGGATTCCCGCGCCGTGTGCATCCTGCGCGAAACCTTTGCGCGCCATGAAGGCCTGGCGGACTTTGCGTTTGCGATGCAGGGCCTGGGCAGCGGCGCGATTTCGCTGATGGGTTCGGATGTGCTGCGCCAGCATTATCTGCCGCGCGTGGCGCGCGGCGAGGCGATCGCGGCCTTTGCGCTGTCCGAGCCCGATGCGGGCTCCGACGTGGCCGCGCTGGCGTGCGAGGCGCGGCTGGACGGCGATCACTACGTGCTCAACGGCGCCAAGACCTGGATCTCCAACGGCGGCATCGCCGACTTCTACTGCGTGTTCGCGCGCACCGGCGAAGCGCCGGGCGCGCGCGGCATCAGCGCCTTCGTGGTGGATGCCGGCACGCCGGGCTTCGAGGTCACCGAGCGCATCGAACTGATCGCGCCACACCCGCTGGCGACCATCACCTTCGACAACTGCCGCATTCCCGCCACGCACCGGCTGGGGGATGCGGGCCAGGGCTTCAAGCTGGCCATGATGACGCTGGACATCTTCCGCGCGTCGGTGGCGGCGGCGGCGCTGGGGTTTGCGCGCCGCGCGCTGGACGAGGGCCTGGCGCGCGCCAAGTCGCGCCGCATGTTCGGCCAGACGCTGGCCGACCTGCAATTGACGCAAGCGGCGCTGGGCGACATGGCCACGGCCATCGACGCCTCGGCGCTGCTGACGTACCGCGCCGCGTGGATGCGCGACGTGCGCAAGCTGCGCACCACGCGCGAAGCCGCGATGGCCAAGATGACGGCCACCGAATCGGCGCAGACCGTGATCGACCGGGCATTGCAGATGTTCGGCGGCGCGGGCGTGGTGTCGGGGATGCCGGTGGAGAAGCTTTACAGGGAAATCAGAGCGCTGCGTATCTACGAAGGCGCCACGGAAGTGCAGAAATTGATCATCGCCCGTGAATTGCTGAAGGCGTAAAGGGGCCACCGAGCGCCTGCCTTCGCAACGTAAACCGCATCGCACTAGCCAAGGGGAATTTTCATGGAAGTATCCGCCCACATCGACACCTTCGCCCGGGACAACCTGCCCCCGGGCGATCAATGGCCAGAGTTCCTGCTGGACGGCCCCGACGTGGCCTATCCCAAGCGTTTCAATTGCGCCGTGGAGCTGGTGGACGCCATGGTGGACCGCGGCCACGGCGACCGCGTGGCCCTGCGCTGGCGCCAGGACGGCAAGCCGGCCTCGATGACCTACCGCGAGCTGGCCGCGCTGACCAACCGCATCGCGCACGTCCTGACCGAGGACATGAAGCTGGTGCCGGGCAACCGCCTGCTGCTGCGCGGTCCGAACAATCCGATGATGGCCGCGTCCTGGCTGGCCGCGATCAAGGCGGGCCTGGTGACCGTGCCGACGATGCCGCTGCTGCGTTCCAAGGAGCTGAAGCAGATCATCGAGAAGGCGCAGATCCAGGCCGTGCTGTGCGATGTGCGGCTCAAGGACGAGGCGCAGTTCTGCGCGCAGCCGGATCACGAGCATCATTGCGCCGGCCTGGCGCAGATCATGTATTTCAACGACACCGCGCCGGATGCGCTGGACACGCTGGCGGCGGGCAAGTCCGATACCTTCCAGGCCTGCGACACCGCGTCCGATGACGTCTGCCTGATCGCGTTCACCAGCGGCACCACGGGCTCGCCCAAGGGCTGCATGCACTTTCACCGCGACGTGCTGGCGATGTGCGACCTGTTTCCCAAGCATGTGATCAAGCCGGGGCCGGACGATATTTTCTGCGGCACGCCGCCGCTGGCCTTTACCTTTGGCCTGGGCGGGCTGTTGTGCTTCCCCTTGCGCGTGGGCGCCAGCACGGTGCTGTCCGAGAAGCTGTCGCCGGAAAGCCTGCTGGAACTGATCCAGGACTTCCGCGCCACCATCGTGTTCACCGCGCCCACGTTCTACCGCCAGATGGCGGCGCAGGTGGGCAAGTTCGACCTGTCATCGCTGAAGAAAAGCGTATCCGCCGGCGAGGCCTTGCCCGATGCGACGCGCCAGCTCTGGAAGGAGGCGACGGGGATCGAGATGATCGACGGGATCGGCGGCACGGAGATGATCCACGTGTTCGTATCCAGCCCGCCGGACGAAGTGCGCCGCGGCGCGATCGGCCGCGTGGTGCCGGGTTATGTGGCCCAGATCGTGGACGACGACATGAAGCCCGTGCCCAACGGCACGGTGGGCCGCCTGGCGATCAAGGGGCCGACGGGCTGCCGTTACCTGGCCGACGAGCGCCAGCGCCGGTTCGTGCAGCAAGGCTGGAACCTGCCGGGCGACACGTTCGTGCAGGACGACGACGGCTATCTGTTCTATCAGGCGCGCAATGACGACATGATCGTCTCGGCCGGCTACAACATCGCCGGTCCCGAGGTCGAGGACGCGCTGCTGCGCCATGAGGCCGTGGCGGAATGCGGCGTGGTGGGCGCGATGGACGACGAACGTGGCCAGTTGGTGAAGGCGTTCGTGGTGCTCAAGCCGGGCTACGCGCCCAGCGCCGAGCTGGTGGCGCAGATGCAGGCGTTCGTGAAGGCCAGCATCGCGCCGTACAAGTATCCGCGCGCAATCGAATTCGTGGCGACGTTGCCGCGCACCGAGACCGGCAAGCTGCAGCGCTTTGCGCTGCGCAAGATGGCGTGAGCAGGAAAAGGCATCAAGGAAACATCATGGCAGCACCCCATCCGGCAGCACCCTTTGAGAGTCAGGTAGAAGTCCGCTTTCGTCACTGCGATCCGGCGGGCATCGTGTTCTACCCGCGCTACTTCGAGATGATCAATGATTTTGTCGAGGAGTGGTTCGACAAGGGCATGGGGCTGCCGTTTCACGCACTGCACGTCGAACGGCACATCGGCACGCCGATGGCGTCGGTGACGTGCGATTTCAGCGCGCCCAGCCGCTGGCACGAGAAGCTGCGCCAGACGCTGGCGGTGCAGCGTATTGGCGGCGCGTCTTTCAAGGCGCTGGTGCGCTTCGAGGGGCCGGACGGCCAGTTGCGGTTGTCGGCGACGCTGACGATCGTGACGGTGGACCTGCGGACGATGAAGTCGATGCCGCTGCCCGCGGATCTGCGGGAGCGCATGCAGGAATATCTGGCAACCGCGGCATAAGCGGGCGCCGCCCTGTCTTTGTTTATTTGATCATTAGGATGAGACGTTATGAAAATTCTGCAACCGCCGGATTGGATGGCGCCCCGGGGCTATTCGAATGGTGTGCTCACCGAGATGCAGGTGGGCAGCAAGCTGGTGTTCGTGGGCGGACAGGTGGGGTGGAACGGGCAGCAGCAGTTCGAATCGGATGACCTGGCGGACCAGGTCCGCCAGACGCTGCTGAACATCGTCCAGATCCTGGCCGAAGGCGGTGCGAAGCCCGAGCATATCGTGCGGATGACCTGGTATGTGACGGATAAGGACGCGTACGTGGCGGCGTATCCGGCCATCGGCAAGCACTACCGTGAATTGATCGGCCGGCATTTCCCCGCGATGACGGCGGTGGAGGTTGCCGATCTGGTGGAGGATCGCGCAAAGGTTGAGATCGAGGTCACTGCGGTGGTGCCTGCGCAGTAGGATTTCTCGATCTGACGGGGTATCGAAGGTTCGCCGCTTTTGCTGTCCGGCCGGCACCGGATGGCGGAGGCGGCGGGCCTTCGGTGCTTTGGGGGGCTTTTCACCGACGGCTGTCCCTTGCCGGTGTCTGACACCCGCAAGAGACAGCCGTCGCCATGCGCAGGCCCTCAACGGGTGTCAGACACCGCCGGATCATCACCCCCCCATGCGCCGCGTCTCTCTCGGCAGTTCGCCGAACCGCTCCCGGTAGTACTCCGAAAACCGCCCCAGATGTCCAAAGCCCACGCTTAGCGCGACCTCCGTCACGCTCGCGTCCGGCTGGGCCTTCAGGCGGCTTCTCGCCGCGTCCAGCCGGAAGGCGCGCAGCGCGTTCATGGGCGTGGTGTTGCGGTGTTCCTGGAACAGGCGGGTCAGCGCAGTGACGCTGGCGCCCGCGTGGCGGGCGATGTCGTTCAGGGTCAGCGGCGCGCCCAGGCGGTCGCGCATGTAGGACTCGGCCACGCACAGGCGGCGCGGGATGGCCTCGGCGGACGGGGTCTGCCAGGTGTTGGGCTGGTTGTAGAGCAGGTGCAAAACCAGCGTGTCTTCCAGGTGCTCCAGCCACGCGGCGGGCGGGCGGCGGGCGCCGTCGTCCAGGGTGGGCAGCAGGTGGATCAGGCTGGCCATCATGCTGCGCCACGCCGCGCCAATCGGGGTGTCCAGGCGCAGGGCGGGGCTGAAATCCAGCGGGCGGGTGGCGGCTTCGCCGAAGGCGCGCTGGCCCATGGCTTCGAGCTTGCCGCGAGGAATCTTCAGCAGCAGTTGTTCGCAGCCCGCTTCCCAGTGCAGCCGCAGCCGGCGGTTGGGGGCGATGACCGCGGCGCAATCGGGGTCGGCGTTGATGCCTTCGTCGCCGCATTCGATGCGGGCGCGGCCGCGTAGCGGCACCTGGACCAGCATGAAATCCTGGAGGCGGTCGGGTTCGATGTGGACTTCGGCGCCGTAGCGCAGCGTACAGAGGGTCAGGGAGCCGAAACGGCCCCGGTTCAGTTCGGCGTCCACGCGGCCGCCTTTCCAGGTGAGGCGGTGGTCCTTGAGGGCTTCGGACACGCGCGCGCGGGTCTCGTCTTGCTGCGTGGAGCTGAAGACGCGCCGTGTCAGCAAGGGCGCCAGCTCAAGTCGGGACCAGCCGTGCATGGAAGCCTCCGGGACGGGACCGATCCCGTATCTTGGGCCAGCGTAATTTAAACGGGCCGCATTGGGAATTAAGTGAATCCCGGATAAGCGTGGCGGTATTCGGATAGAACGCGGCAGGCCGCGGGCCTAATCTTGCCTGCAAGGCGCCGCGGACGGTGTGCGGGCCTGTGTGGCAATGAAGGCGCCGCGGCGCGTAAGCTGGGCGGCTTGGATCGGCGGCATGCGTGTACCGACGGCAGACGGGATCTGTCAGCTTTCCGCCGGCGCGGCTGGCGGCGAATACGGGGTGGCACATGAATCGGAATCGATGGAGCCGGCGTGCGCTGGCGGCGCTGGTTTGCCTGACGGCGGCGGCGGGCGCGTCGGCGGCGGACAAGGTGAAGGTCGGGTTGCTGACGACGCTGTCGGGGCCCGGCGCGGCGCTGGGCAACGAGATCCGCGATGGCTTCAACCTGGCGCTGCAGCATACGGGCGGCAAGCTGGGCGGGGTGCCGGCGGAAGTGGTGGTGGCCGACGACCAGCAGAAGGCCGATACCGGGCGCCAGGCGGTCGAACGGCTGCTCAAGCGCGACCGCGTGGACGTGATGACGGGCATCGTGTTTTCGAATGTGCTGCTGCCGGTGATGCCCGCGATCCTGCAATCGGACACGATCTATCTCAGCACCAACACGGGGCCGGAGAACTACGCGGGCGCGGGCTGTAACCCGAATTTCTTCGCGGTGGCCTGGCAGAACGAGGACATCCCGGCCGCCATGGGCAAGTACGCGGCGGACCAGGGCTATAAGCGCGTGGCGCTCATCGCGCCGGACTACCCGGGCGGCCGCGAGTCCCTCAACGGCTTCAAGCGCCTGTACAAGGGCGGCGTGGCCGAGGAAATCTACACCCAGCTCGGCCAACTGGACTACGGCGTGGAGATCACGCGGCTGCGCGCCAGCAAGCCCGATGCGGTGTTCTTTTTCCTGCCGGGCGGCATGGGCGTGAACTTCATCAAGCAGTTCAATGGCGCGGGCCTGTCCCAGGACATCGCGCTGCTGGCGCCCGGCTTTTCCGGGGACGAGGACACGATCGCGGCGGTGGGCGCGCCGATCAAGGGGCTGCGCAATACGGCGCAGTGGGCGGCTGACCTGGACAACCCCGCCAACCGCAAGTTCGTCGAAGACTTCAAGAAGACCTACAACCGCAGCCCGTCGCTGTATGCCTCGCAGGGCTACGACGCGGCGATGCTGCTGGACAGCGCGGTGCGCCAGACGGGCGGCAAGCTGGACGCCGAGGTGCTGCGCCCGGCGTTGCGGCGGGCGGACTTCAAGTCGGTGCGCGGCGATTTCAAGTTCAACCGCAACCAGTATCCGGTCCAGAACTATTACCTGCGCGTGGTCGAGGCGGACGCCAGCGGCAAGCTGCACAACAAGCTGTCGGGAACGGTGCTGACGCAATACCAGGATCCCTTCGCCGCCGCGTGCCAGATGAAGTAGGCCGCCGGCGCTTCGCAATTCAGGAGATACGCATGACTGATCGCATTACGACGCGCGAGGTGACGATCGCCTCGCACGATGGCAAGTCCTTTGGCGCCTATCTGGCGGTGCCGGCCTCGGGCCGCGGTCCGGGCCTGGTGCTGTGCCAGGAGATTTTCGGCGTCAACGACTTCATGCGCCGCAGCGCGCAGCTGCTGGCCGAGGAAGGGTATGTGGTGCTGGTGCCGGACCTGTTCTGGCGCCAGCAGCCCGGCATCCAGCTCACGGACGGCCCCGCGGACATGCCGCGCGCCTTCGAGCTGTACAAGGGCTTTGACGTGGACCTGGGCGTGAAGGACATCGCGGCCACGCTCGCCGCGCTGCGGGCCCTGCCCGAACAGGAAGGCGGCGCGGGCGTGCTGGGCTATTGCCTGGGCGGCAAGCTGGCCTATCTGGCGGCGTGCCGCACGGACGCGGACGTGGCGGTGGGCTATTACGGCGTGGGCATCGAGGACAGCCTGGACGAAGCCGCCAGCCTGCGCGGCCGGCTGGTGCTGCACATCGCGGAGCAGGACGGGTTCTGTCCGCCCGAGGCGCGCCAGCGCATCCTGGCGGCGCTGGGCGGCAAGCCGGGCGTGGAACTCTACGTGTATCCGGGCGTGGACCATGCGTTCGCGCGCACGGGCGGCGAACACTACGACAAGCCCTCGGCGCTGATGGCGCACCAGCGCAGCATGGCGGCGCTGCAGCGCACGATCGGGCCGGAGTTCGACTATTCCTACCTGTGGGACAAGCACTGCGAATACGAATTCGGCACGCGCGACGTGGCCGCGACGATGGCGACGATGGTGGCCGAGCCCTACGTGAACCACATCCCCACGATGACGGGCGGCGTGGGCCACAAGGAGCTGTCGCGCTTCTATCAGCATCATTTCGTCAACAGCAATCCGCCCGACACGCGGCTGGTGCCGCTGTCGCGCACAGTGGGCGCGACGCAGATCGTCGATGAGCTGCTGTTCTGCTTCACCCACACGACCGAGATCGACTGGATGCTGCCCGGCGTGGCGCCCACGGGCAAATACGTGGAGATCCCGCTGGTGGCCATCGTCAAGTTCCGCGGCGACAAGCTCTATCACGAGCACATCTACTGGGACCAGGCCAGCGTGCTGGTGCAGGTGGGCCTGCTGGACCCCAAGGGCCTGCCCACGGCCGGGCGCGAGACCGCGGCCAAGCTGCTGGACGAGACCCTGCCTTCCAACACGCTGATGGCGCGCTGGAAGGACAGCGAGAACAAGTAGGGAGACGACATGCCTTATACCGACGAGCAACTTGCGTCCCTGGTGCGCGGCGACAGCGTGCACCGGGACATCTACACCGATCCGGCCATCTTCGACCTGGAAATGCAGCGCATCTACGGCCGCGCCTGGATCTACGTGGGCCATGAAAGCCAGGTGCCCAAGACGGGCGACTATCACACCACGCGCCTGGGCGACCAGGACGTGCTGATGGTGCGCGCCGCCGACGGCCGCGTGCACGTGCTGTACAACCGCTGTCCGCACAAGGGCGCGAAGGTGGTGGCCGATGGCGAAGGCTGCGCCGGCAAGTTTTTCCGCTGCCCGTATCACGCCTGGACCTTCAAGCTGGACGGCAGCCACCTGGGCGTGCCGCTCAAGCAGGGGCTGGAGGGCACGTCCTACGATCCGGCCGATCCGTCGTTTTCCATGCGCCGCCTGCCGCGCGTGGACAGCTACCGCGGCTTTGTCTTCGCCAGCCAGGCCAGCGAGGGCCAGGCGCTGGAAGACTTCCTGGGCGGCGTGCGTTCGTCCATCGACAACCTGTGCGACCGCTCGCCGGTGGGCGAGGTCGAGGTGGCGGGCGGCGTCTTCCGCGTGATGCAGCGGTCGAACTGGAAGGTCTTCTACGAAAACCTGCACGACACCATGCACGCCCGCGTCACGCATGAATCGTCCTATGCGGCCGCGCGCGACGAAGCCAAGGAAATGGGCGAGATGCCGCTCGAGCTGCACATCATGGACGGCAACGGCGAGCCCTACGAGTTCTGGGAAAAGCTGGAGCTGCGCGCCTACGACAACGGCCACGGCTACATGGAAGGCATCTTCAACCCGGGCGCCGCCGAACGCGATCCCGTGTCGCGCGCGCACTTCGAATCGCTGACCGCCGCGTATGGCGAGCAGCGCGCCCGCGAGATCCTGGGCATGAACCGCCACAACACCGTCATCTATGGCAGCGGTTCTCCCCACACCGTGTTCCAGCAGTTCCGGGTGATCCGCCCGGTCGCGGTGGACCGGACGCTGATCGAGATCCAGACGTTCCGCTGCAAGGGCGCGCCCGAGGGCGTGTTCAAGCGCGCCATGCTGTACGCCAACGTCATCAACTCGCCGTCGTCCAACGTCATGCCGGACGACATCGAACTCTACAACCGCTGCCAGGAAGGCAACGCGACGCGCGGCGGCGACTGGGTCAGCATGCACCGCTATCACGGCACCGACCGCGTCGACGCCGACGGCATGGTGTCCGTGAACGGCACCAGCGAATTGCCCATGCGCAATCAGTTCCGCGCCTGGAAGGCGTACATGGAGGACGGCGCGGGCACGGTCGCCGCGCCCGCCGCGGCCAACAAGGGAGACGGCGCATGCTGCTAGATCTTGATTTCGACGTCAGCACCGCGGACCTCGCGCCGGCCGACGTGCCGGTTGATACCCACCATCGCATCGCCCAGTTCCTGTACCAGGAGGCGCGGCTGCTGGACGAGCGCCGCTATGACGACTGGCAGGCGCTGTGGACGCAGGACGGCATGTACTGGATGCCGCGCAAGCCCGGCCAGGAAAGTCCCTACGATTACATCTCGCTGTTCTGGGAAGACCGCATGCTGCGCGACGTGCGCATCCGGCGCCTGGAGCATCCGCGCAACTGGTCGCAACAGCCGCCCACGCGCAGCGCGCGGCTGGTGGGCGGGGTGCAGGTCGAGGGCGTGGACGCGGGCGGCAACCTGGTGGTCCATTCCGTCTTCCAGATGACCGAATGGCGCAAGCGCCAGCCGCGCCAGCTGGCGGGCCGCTATACCCACAAGCTGGCCGCCGAGGGCGACGGCTGGCGCATCCGCATGAAGCGCGTGGATCTCGTCAATTGCGACGACGCGCATGACGCCTTCGAGGTGTTCGTGTGACGGGCACGGACGCCGCGGTGCTGGCGCTGCACTACCAGAACGACGTCCTGCATCCGGACGGCAAGATCCGCGTCGGGCTGGATGCCGACGGCCCGGCGCGCCAGCGCCTGCTGGACAACGCCGCGGCCTTGCTGGCGGGCGCGCGCGCGCAGGCGCTGCCCATCGTGCACGTGCGCATCGCGTTCCGTCCCGACTATGCGGATCTGCTGCCCAATTGCCAGATTTTCCGCAGCGTGGCGGCGATTGGCGCGGTGCCGGAGGGGCAGTGGGGCAGCGCGTTCTACGAGGGGCTGGAGCCGCTGGCGGGCAGCGCGCGCGAGTTCGTGGTCAAGCACACGCGCATCAGCGCGTTCTATGGCACGCCGCTGGAGGAGACCCTGCGGCTGCTGGGCGCGCGCCGGCTGGTGGTGGCCGGCGTGGCGACGCATTCGGTGGTGGAGGGGACGGTGCGCCATGGGGCCGACATCGGCTTTTCCGTGATGGTCGCGCAGGACGCCTGCGCGTCCGCCGACCCCGCGGTGCATGCGGCATCGCTGGCCAGCATGCGGCTGATCGCGCAGACGGGCACGGTGGACGAGGCGCTGCGCTGGGCCGCCGCGCCGAACTGACAAAGGAATATTCATGGATTTCTCAGGCTTTCCCGGGCTGGCGGGCAAGACCGCCATCGTCACCGGCAGCACCCAGGGGCTGGGCGCGGACATCGCGCGCGGGTTCGCGGCGGCGGGCGCCAATGTGGTGCTGGTCGGGCGCAATGCCGAGGCGGGCGAGGCCCTGGCCCGGGCGCTGGGGGAACGCGCCCTGTACTGCGAAACCGACATCGGCCAGGACGGCCAGATCCAGGCCTGCATCGACGCCGCGCGGGCGCGCTTCGGCCGGCTCGATATCCTGGTCAACAACGCCTGCCAGTATGCGGATCGCGGACTGGCGTCTTCGCGCGAGGAGTGGCATCGCACGCTGGATACGAACCTGGTGTCGGCGGCGATCTTCACGCAGCTGGCCGCGCCATTTCTGCCGCGCGGCGGCGTGGTGGTGAACATGGGCAGCACGGGCGGCAAGTTCGGCGCCGCCGGACGGGCGCTGTACCCGGCGTCCAAGGCCGCGTTGCTGCAGATCACCAAGAACTTCGCGGTGGAGCTGGCGCCGGCGGGCGTGCGCGTGCTGGCCGTGTCGCCCGCCTGGACGTGGTCGCCGTCGGTGGAGCAGTTGTCGGGCGGGTCGCGCCCGGCCGCCGATGCCGTGGGCGCGCATTTCCATCCGCTGGGGCGGGTGGGTTCCGGCGAAGAGATCGCCGCCGCGGTGTGCTTCGCGTGTTCCGACGCGGCGTCGTGGATGACCGGTGTGGACATCCCGGTGGACGGCGGATTTTCGGTGCTGGGACCGGACCGCGGCATCTCGCCGCGGGTGTGGTTCAAGGAGCTGATGCCCGGCGACGGGGCGTGATGGCGTAGATGTCAGACACCGCTGCGCACGTCTCAGCGGATGACGATCTCGCCTTCTTCCAGCCCGGCCTTGCCGCCCACCTGGTCTTCCAGGAATTCCTGCATCTTGTTGCCCAGCTGGATCTTCGTGCCGCTACAGAAGCGCCGCGTGGCGGCAATGGTGGCGTTCTGCTGCGGCAGCAGGTCGCGCGCAAGCTGGGCTTCCTCGGTTTCCAGCGCCGCCAGGTCGCTGATGAGCTTGGTGTGCGTGTTGCGCGCGCGCTCGACCACGTCGCCGGTGGCGCGCTGGGGGTTGGCCTGCAGGAACATCAGCAACTGTTCCAGCTTGGCCTTGTCCTCGTTCATCTTCAGGCGCTTGCGGGTCAGCGCCGAGCGCTTGATGTCGGCGTGCGGATCCAGGCCGGCCTGCACCAGCGTCGGGATGCCCGCCGGCGACCCGATGGTGCCGGCGCGCACCGCCAGCAGGGCGCGCGTCTCGCCGCCCGTGATGGCGCTTTGCTGCGTATTGGGCGGACCGACGTTCACGCTGCCGCCGGCGGCGATGTTGCACTGGCGGATTTCGCGCTCGACGTCGATGTCCTGGCCCGCGCTGATGACAGCGTTCTCGATGAACTTCGCGCGCAGCGTGCCGCCACAGACGATGTGCGCGGTGCGCGGCGTGGCGGTGGCGTCGTGCAGGGTTTCGGCCATGCCGATGATGCCGCCCTTGACCGTGACGCTGCCGCCGGCCTCGACCAGCGCGGCTTCGATGGTGCCGTTGACGACCACGTCGCCCGTGACGCGCACTTCCATCGTGGCGGCGATGTCGCCGCGCACCTGCAGCGACCCCTCGAACGTGATGTTGCCGGTGGACAGGTTGACGGCGTCCACCTCGACCATCGGGTTCACCTGCACGCCGTGGGTGATCAGCGTGGGCGTGCCGGCGATGGCGGCGCGCAGCAGCAGCGGATCCTCCGGGTCGACCTCGACGCCCGACAGCTCCTTGGAGAAGGGCGTGTCGGGCAGTTCGTCGGGCAGCACGGCCTCGCCCAGCACATTGGTGCCGTCCACGCCCGGCAGCGGGGGAACGCGGCGCATGAGCGGGGTGCCGGGCGACACCAGCAGCAGGCTGCCCAGGTCGCGGTAATCCACCTGGGCCAGTTCGTCGATATCCTCGGCGCGGGGCTTGAGGCGGTCCAGCAGGCTCTCGAAGCGGGTTGGCGTGCCGCGCGTGGGCGGCGTGCCTTGCGCGGCAATGATGGTCTCGGCGCGACCGAGCGCGACGGCCTCGGCCAGCGCGGCGTCCAGCACGCCATGGACGATGCCCTGGTCGGCCAGCGCCTGGCGCACCGCCTCGAGCGTGACGGGCTTGCCGCCCTTGGGCGGGTGCAGCGTCAGCGTCGCGGCCATGCGCGTCGCGTTCAGTTCGATGTCGAAGCTGCCGTCCACGACCTGGCCGACGGGGCTTTGCACGGGGTCGGTGGCCGTGCGGCACAGGTCGATGAAGGCCAGGATGGCGTGGTTGTCCAGGGCCTCGGCGCCCCAGCCTTGGGCGGCGGCGGCGGCGACCAGGATGTCCCAGGTCGGCAGTTCGGTGTTGGCAGGCGGGGCCTCGTCTTCGTCGGCGACGGCGATGTCGGCGTCGTGTTCGCCGGGCTGTTCGAGGGGCTGGACGAGGGTTTGGGCGAGGGGGCTTTCAGCGTGTTCAGGGGCGTGTCCGCCGCCCTCCATGAGCGCGGCGCCCGCGGCCGGCTGGGCGTCGTCGGCCGGGCGGGGTGGCGGCGTATAGACCGCCGTCAGGACGTTGGTGTCGGCATCCAGCAGCAACTGGAGCATGTTTTCTGCGCCCATTTCACCCTCTCTCCGGTCCCGGCACGAACGGCCAGGTTCAATCATTTAGTAATTGAACGAAATATTACGTCATATTCCGACCTGGCATGAAGGTTACTGCGCAGTAGGGCCAAATTTCTCCGCCTGATGGCCTAGTGATGTCCCCGTTTTTCCCCGGGACGCGGCCGCGCCGGCGCGGTCTAGGGCATCGGCAGGAAAGACAAAACCGGGATGGCGCAAGCAGCATAGGGGCTCGCCAACGCGTCGCAGGACGCCGCCGGAGCCCCGTCCCATGTCCCAACCACCCACTCCCCTCCTTTCGGCCACGCGCGCCCTCCTGGCGCGCGCCGGCGGGATGGCGGCGGTGGCGGCGCTGGCGACGGGCGCTCTGGCGCTGGCGACCACCGCGACTGCCCAGGCCGCCGAGACCTACCGCTACAAGGATCCGTTCGGCGTGTGGCGGTCGATGAAGGTGCCTGCCGGCACCGGCAAATACTACAAGCGCGCGCAGGCGCGCACCGCGGTGCGCACGGGCGCCGAAAAGCTGTGCCTGACCTGTGAGCCCGAAGCCGGCGACGGCGCGCGCCGCCAGACCCGCGCGCCCGCCGAGCCGGCGCTGCGCTGGAGCACGGTCAAGCCGACGACCAAGCATGACAATCTGATCGCCCGCGCCGCGCTGGACTCCGGCGTGGACCAGGCGCTGCTGACCGCGATCATCGCCATCGAGTCGGGCTTTCGCAGCGATGCGCGTTCGCCCAAGGGGGCGCTGGGCCTGATGCAGCTCATGCCGGCCACGGCCGCGCCGCTGCTGTCGGTGGATGATGTGGAGCGCGCCCTGGTGGATCCGGCGACCAACGTGCAGGCCGGCTCGCGCCATCTGCGCCGGCTGATCGACCGGTATCCCGGCCGCCTGGACCTGGCGCTGGCCGCCTACAACGCGGGCGAGGGGGCCGTGCGCAAGTACGACGCGGTCCCGCCTTATGCGGAAACCCAGGCCTACGTGAAGAACGTGACCGCCCTGTACGAGCAGTACAAGGCGCCGTGAAGGGAGCGGGCGGGGGCGCCGCTCCCGGCGGACTCAAAGGCCCGCGAACACCTTTTCCGCGATGTCCAGCGTGGCCTGGATGACGGCGTCGTCGTGCGTGGCCGACACGAAGCCCGCTTCGAAGGCGGACGGCGCGAAATGCACGCCGTTCTCCAGCATGGCGTGGAAGAAGCGGTTGAACGCCGCCGTGTCGCACGCCGAGACCTGCGCAAACGAGGCCGGCACCGAGTCGCTGAAATAGATGCCGAACATGCCGCCCACCGAATCCGCCGAGAACGGCAGGCCGGCCTTGCGGGCGCGCGCCTGCAGGCCCTGGGCGAGCTTGGCGGTCTGCGCCGACAGCGATTCGTAGAAGCCCGGCGCGGCAATCAGGCGCAGCGTCGCCAGGCCCGCGGCCACGGCCACCGGATTACCCGACAGCGTGCCGGCCTGGTAGACGCCGCCCAGCGGCGCGATGTGCTTCATGACCTCGGCGCTGCCGCCGAAGGCGCCCACCGGCATGCCGCCGCCGATCACCTTGGCCAGCGTGGTGATGTCGGGCTTGACGCCGGTCAGGCCCTGCACGCCTTGCGGTCCCACGCGAAAGCCCGTCATGACCTCGTCGAAGATCAGCAGCGCGCCGTGCTGCGTGCAGACCTCGCGCAGCCCTTCCAGGAAGCCGGGCGCCGGCTTGATGAGGTTCATGTTGCCGGCGACCGGCTCCACGATGATGCAGGCGATGTCGGCGCCGTGCTGGGCAAAGGCCTCGCGCACCGCGTCCAGGTTGTTGTATTCCAGGGTCAGCGTGTGCGACACGAATTCCGGGGGCACGCCGGCCGAGCTGGGATTGCCGAAGGTCAAGAGGCCCGAGCCGGCCTTGACCAGCAGGCTGTCGGAATGGCCGTGGTAGCAGCCTTCGAATTTGACGATCTTGGCGCGGCCGGTGGCGCCGCGCGCCAGGCGGATGGCCGTCATGGTGGCCTCGGTGCCGGAGCTGACCAGGCGCACCTGTTCCAGCGAGGGCAGGCGCGAGATCAGCACTTCGGCCAGCTCGATTTCGGCTTCGGTGGGGGCGCCGAAGGACAGGCCGTTGACGGCGGCTTCCTGTACCGCGCGCACGACTTCAGGATGCGAATGGCCCAGGATGGCGGGGCCCCAGGAGCCCACGTAGTCGATGTACTGCTTGTCTTCCGCGTCCCACACGTACGGACCCTGCGCGCGCTTGATGAAACGCGGCGTGCCGCCCACGGAGCGGAAGGCGCGCACGGGCGAGTTGACGCCGCCGGGGATGCTGCGGCAGGCGCGTTCGAATAGCTGAGCGTTACTGGACATGGCGATCAAGGCTTGCGGTGGAAGTTGGGAGAATAGGGCGCCGAGCAGGCTGCGGCGGCGGCCCGGATGCTGGGCGCTTCGAACAGGGCGGTGATGACGGCGATGGAATCGGCGCCGGCCTGGACCACCAGCGGGGCGTTGGCGGGCGTGATGCCGCCGATGGCGACCACGGCGGGACGCGGCGCGTCGCGCTCGTCCGCGAGGCGGCGGGCCTCGGTCAGGACGGACAGCGGCGCGCGCACCGTGTCGGGCTTGACCGTGGACGCGAACATGGCGCCGAACGCGATGTAATCGGCGCCGCCATCCAGCAATTCGCGCGCGCGCGCCAGGTCGTCGTAGCTGGAGCCGCCCAGGATCAGGTCGGGACCGGCTTCGCGGCGGATGTGCGCAAGGCTTTCATCGTCGCGGCCGACGTGGGCGCCATCGGCGCCGACCTCCAGCGCAAGGCGCCAGTCGTCATTGATAAGGAACACCACGCCCAGTTCGCGGCACAGCGGCGCCAGCGCGCGGGCCTGCGCGGCGCGCACCGCGTCGGGCACGTCCTTGCGGCGCAGTTGCAGCGCGCGCATGCCGCCCGCGGCGGCATCGCGCACGGCTTGCAGCAGGCGGTCGGTGTCGTCCCATTCGGGCGTTACGCCATACAGGCCGGCGGGAAATCGTAGCGGTTTCATTGGGGCAGGATCCGGTTGGGGATGCGCCGGCCCATGCCCGGCAGGAAACTGGCCGCCACCGACGCGTCGGCGTGCGCCAGGCCCTGCCGCACCGCCTCGGGCATCTCCAGGCCGCGCGCCAGCATGGCGGTGATCGCGGTGGCCGCCAGTCCGCCGGCGTCGCCGTTGCGGTCCGGGGGCGTCTGCCAGGGCCAGGTATGCGTCTGGCCGCCGGGGCCGAGCAGCACGTTGGCGAAGTGGCCGGGACGCTGGGGGCTGCCCAGCACCAGGACCCATTCCGCGCCGGCGGCCACCAGCGCATGCATCGGCGTCGGTGCGTCCCCGATATCGATGTCGCCGTCGGCATGCCATTGCGCCAGGCGCAGGTGCTCGATGACCAGCAGATCGGTCTGCGGCAGCACCAGTTCCAGGGTCGCGGCCAGCAGGTCGTCGGCTTCGTCCTCGTCGGCGGCGTCGGCGGGCAACTGGGCGCGCTGGCCCAGGTGCAGCACCAGCGGCACCTGGCTGTAGTCGGCGGCGACCTGCGCGGCCACGCTGGCCGTTTCCGCGGTGTATAGTCCGCCCACCTTGATGGCCTGCACCGACATGTCTTCGAGCAGGCAGCGCGCCTGGTCGTCCAGCAGGTCGGGCGAGACGGGGTGGATTTCTTCGATGCCGGCGGTGTCCTGCACGGTCAGCGCGGTCACGGCCGCCAGGCCATGACAGCCGAGGCGGGCGCAGGTGACGGCGTCTGCGGGCAGTCCATCCGATCCCGAAGGATCGAGCGGGCCGAAGACCAAAACGAGAGGGGGAGTAACGGGGGCCACTTGACTGCGCTTGATCGGGGGCTCCCCGGATCATTTGGCATGAATCAGGGGAACCCCTATTGGGTTTCGGTAAGATTGTCCCCATTCTAATGGAAGCCCCCCACCTTTGCCCCGCCGCGGGCTCGCCGGTGGGGAATTGATGTAAGAGAGAACTATGCGTACTTGGATGTGTCTGATTTGTGGCTGGGTCTATGACGAAGAGGCCGGCCTGCCCGACGAGGGCATTGCTCCCGGCACCCGCTGGGAAGACGTGCCGCCCAATTGGGTCTGTCCCGAATGCGGCGCCCGCAAAGAGGACTTTGAGCTGATGGAAATCTGAAGCCGTTCCGCCGACATATTCCGCCAGGGCCCGTAAGATGGGTCATGCCCCATCCCTCGTAACCGTCGGAGTGCCGTCCGGCCTGCCGGGTCGCGCGCGCGCGATCGCTCCAACGGTTCATCCAGACTACCCATGAAGGGGTTGCCATGACGGAAAAGCACCACGAAGACGCCACGACACAGGCGGCCAATTTCGCCAATCAGTTCCTGATCGCCATGCCGGGTATGGTGGAAGGAAGCCTGGCTGGCTCCGTCATCTACGTGTGCGAACACACCGAACGCGGCGCGCTGGGCCTGGTCATCAACCGGCCCACCGACCTGACCCTGGGCACGCTATTCGAGCGCATCGACCTGACGCTGGAAATCGGACCGGTGAAGGACACGTTCGTCTTTTTCGGCGGACCGGTCCAGACGGATCGCGGGTTCGTGCTGCACGCGCCCGCCGGCGACTACAGCTCCAGCATCAAGCTGGGCGACATGGCGCTGACCACCTCGCGCGACGTGCTGCAGGCCGTGGCCGACGGCAACGGACCTGCGCGCATGCTGGTCACGCTGGGTTATGCCGGCTGGGGCGCGGGCCAGCTCGAAAGCGAGATGGGCCAGAACGCCTGGTTGAGCGTGGGCGCGGACGCCCACATCATCTTCGAGGTGCCGCCCGAGGAACGCTATCCCGCCGCGCTCAAGCTGCTGGGCATCGATCCCGTCATGCTGGCCGGCGACGCGGGCCATGCCTGAAGAAACGCTGCTGGCCTTCGACTTCGGCGAGAAGAAGATCGGCATTGCCATCGGCAACACGCTGACGCGCCAGGCGCGCCCGCTCGAAATCATTTTCAGCGAGGTCCGCGATGCCCGCTTCGGCCGCATCGCGGCGCTGCTGCAGGAATGGCAGCCGCACCGCGTCGTGGTCGGACTGGCGCTGGACGCCGAGGGCGGCGAGCAGCCCGCCACGGCCCGCTGCCGGCGGTTTGCCAACCAGCTTCATGGCCGCTTCGGCGTTGCCGTCGAACTCGTGGACGAACGCGGCTCCAGCATGGAGGCGCAGCGCCTGCTGGGCACGCACGCCGCCGACGATGCGATGGCCGCGGCGGTTATCCTGCAACGCTATCTCGATGCCTTGCCCGCGGCGTGATGGCCGCGGCCTGTCCTGCCCATGCTCAATCCGCAACTTGATCGCCGCGGCGAACTCACGCATTTGCTGACCACCGAGGGCCTGCCGCGCCGTCACGTCGAACGGCTGCTGGAGATGGCGCGCGCGCAGGCGTGCGCCGGCGATGCGACGTCGCATGCGGCGTCGGGCATGCCGGTGTTCCTGTGCCTGCCCGACGCGCACGCCGCCGACCGCGACGCCTACGCCGCCGCCGCGGCCAGCCTGTCGATGCTGCCGGTGCCGCTGCAGGCAGGCGCCGACGAGGCGCTCGCCGAAACAGTCGGCGCGCTCGCCCCGGGCGTGCTGGTGCTGCGCCACGCCCAGAGCGGCGCGGCCCACTGCGCCGCCGCGCATGCCGCGCCCGGCCTGCATGTGCTCAATGCGGGCGACGGCCGGCACGCCGATCCCGTGCCTGCGCTGGCGCTGGTGCAGGCCATCCTCGACACCAAGCCCGACCTCACCCGCCTCGTCGTTACGCTGTTGGGCGACATCCGCCATTCGCGCCTGGCGCGGTCCGCCATCCATCTGCTGACCACGCTGGGCGTGCCCGAAGTGCGCGTTGCGGCGCCGCGCACGCTCCTGCCCGAGGGCCTGCCTCAACTGGGTGTGCGCGCGTGCGCGACCCTGCAGGAAAGCCTGCGCGACGCGGATGTGGTCATCGCGCTGCCGCTGAATGTTGAAGACATCAGCGGTGCGCAACTGCCATCCGCCCGCGAGTACGCCTGCACCCACGGACTGACGCCGGCTGCGCTGGCGCTCGCCAAGCCTGACGTCATGGTGTTGCCCGCCGGCCGGCTGGCGCCCGGCGTGGAAGTGGACGGCGACATCGCGGCCGGGCTGGGGCCTGTCGAGGCCCGCCTTGCGGCGCTGGAGCAGCCGCTGCGCGCCGCCGTCCTGCGCGTGCTCGCCGGAGACCTGGCATGAGGCTGCACATCGCCAACGGCCGCCTGATCGATCCCGCGAACGGCGTGGATGGCCAGCACGATCTCTACCTCGCGCAAGGCCGCGTCGTCGCGGTGGGCGCGGCGCCCGACGGATTCCAGTCCGACCGCCGCATCGACGCCAGCGGTCTGGCGGTGCTGCCGGGCCTGATCGACCTGTCGGCGCGCGTCGCGCAAGCGGGGCATGTGGGGCATGTGGGGCATGCGGGCCAGATTGGGCATACGGGCCATACAGGCCAAGCGGGCTTTGCGCCCGCCGAGTTGCGCGCGGCGTTGGCCGGCGGCGTGACGCGGCTGGTGCTGCCGCCCGACGCCGATGGCCCACCCGACGAGCCCGGCAAGGTCGAGGCGCTGATGCGCCATGCCCAGTCCGGGCAATGCGCGATCCACCCGCTGGGCGCCATGACCGTGGGGCTGGCCGGCGAGACGCTGACGGAAATGGCGCTGCTGGCGCAGGCGGGCTGCATCGCCTTCTCGCAGGGCGAATCCGGCGTCGCCGATACGCGGGTGCTGTGGGGCGCGATGCACTACGCCGGCGGCCTGGGCCAGGCGCTGTGGCTGCGTCCGCAGGACTCCTGGCTGGCACGCGAGACCGTGGCGGCCAGCGGTCCCTACGCCGCGCGCCTGGGCCTCGAAGGCCTGCCCGCGCAGGCGGAGACGGTGGCGCTGCACACGATCTTCGAATTGCAGCGCGCGACGGGCGCGCGCGTGCATCTGGCGCGCCTGTCCACGGCGGCGGGACTGGATCTGCTGCGCGCGGCCCGGCGCGAGGGCCTGCCGGTCACGGCCGACGTGTCCGCCAACAGCCTGCACCTGACCGATGTGGACATCGGCTTTTTCGACACGAATCATCGCCTCAATCCGCCGCTGCGCGGCCAGCGCGACCGCGACGCGATCCAGGCTGCCCTGGCCGACGGCGTGGTCGACGCCCTGTGTTCGGACCATACGCCGGTCGACGCGCGCGGCAAGGCCGCGCCGTTCGCGTCCGCCACGCCCGGCGCGACCGGACTGGAGCTGCTGCTGTCGCTGGCCCTGAAGTGGGCGCGCGACAGCCGCCGGCCCATCGGCGAAGCCCTTGCGCGCGTGACCTCGGGCCCGGCCGCCGTGCTGGCCGCCGTCGCGCCGCGCATCGGGCCTTGCGGCCACCTGGGCGTGGACGCCCCGGCCGATCTGTGCCTGGCGGACCTGGACGCCGAATGGATGGTCATGCCCGGCGCGTTGCAGAGCCGCGGCGTCCATACACCTTTCGCAGGTATGATGCTGCCCGGCCGGGTACGCGCCACCGTGGTCGGTGGCGAGCCGGCCTGGGAGACTCCAGTTTGAAGCTGCTGCGCTTTGTCCTACGGCTGAGCCTTGTCCTGCCCCTGATCGTGTTCGGCCTGCTCTGCGTGGGCCTGGCCTATCCCCTGATGCGCCCCTCGGCCCGCGCGCGGCTGAACCGCCGCTGGTCGCGCTGGCTGATGGCGGCCTGTGGACTGAAGGTCTACTTCAAGGGCGAGCCGCGCCTGGAAGGCCCGGTGCTGCTGGTGGCGAACCACGTCTCGTGGATCGACATCTTCGTGCTCAATTCGGCCCGTGCAACGTCGTTCGTGGCCAAGAGCGAAATCCGCGCCTGGCCCGTGATCGGTTGGCTGGTCGCCGGCGCGGGCACGCTGTTCATCGAACGCGGCCAACGCCACGCCGTGCATGCGATGGGCGAATCGATGCAGGTCCGCTTCAAGCAGGGCGACGCCGTCGGCCTGTTCCCGGAGGGCACGACGAGCGAAGGCTTCGATCTGCTGCCCTTTCACGCCAGCCTGTTCGAGCCCGCCCGCTCGGCGGCCGTGGAGATCCAGCCGGTCGCGCTGCGATTCCTGCAGCACGGCAAGCGCAGCGGCTACGCGGCATTCGTCGGCGAGGAGTCGCTGGTGGCCAATCTCTGGCGCGTGCTGGGCGTGACGGGGTTGGCGGTTGAAGTCGTCTTCCTGCCGCCGCTGGCCGCGCGTCATCCGGACGGCAGCCTGCCCACGCGGCTCGAGCTGTCGCAGCAGGCCAGGGACGCGATTCTGAGCGTGCTCTGAGTCTGCGGCCCGGACTACCGCCACCCCGCTGAAAATTCACAGCAGCTCTCGGCCAGTTCCGCCACGCTTTCGCAAAACGCCACGTCGGCGTCGCGGCGGAACATCGCGCTGTAGACCGATTGGGGCGGCGCGACGCTGGTCCGCGCAATCACCAGTTGCCTGGCGGCGACCATGTCGGCGAAGTAGTCGCGCGGCAGGCAACTGACGCCGAAGCCGGCGGCCGTCAGGCCCGCCATGGCGATCAGGCTGTTGATGGTGAAGATGTTGCTGGCGGCCGTGTGGGGCCGCAGCCAGCCGTCGTAGATCATGTTCAGTCCGGACTCGCGGCTCTGGCGCAAGAGCGGCAGCCGGGCGATGTCGGCGGGCGTGTAGATGCGGCTGGCGTCGATCAGGTCGGGGCTGCCCATCCACGCGAATTCCAGGCGCTGCAGCGCCACGACCTGCAGGTTCGGTTCGGCGAATTCCCCATGCAGGAAAGCCATGTCCAATTGTCCCGCCTGCAACCGCTTGAGCAGGTCGGCGCCCAGGTCGATGTGCGGTTCCAGCGTGATGCGCGGATAGTGGGCGCGCAGCAGGCGGATCAGGGCGGGCAGCCAGGTCATCGCCGTGATTTCGGTGATGCCGAAACGGAAGGTGCCCGTCAGCGTGTGCTGCCCCTTCAGCCGCGCAAGCAGGCGGTCCCGGTGACCCAGCATCTGTTCGGCCAGCGCATAGATTTCGTGGCCGCGCGCCGTGAGCTCGGCGCGGTGTCCGGATCGGTCGAAAAGCGCGATGTCGAAGTCGGCTTCCAGCTCCTGGATGCGCTTGGTGATCGCCGATTGCGTGGTGTGCAGCTTTTGCGCCGAGGCCGAAAACGTGCCCAGCCGCACCGTCCAGTACAAGGCCTCGATTTGCTTGAAAGTCAGCATGCGCAGGCGCCGCAGGAGGGGTTGTTCATTCCGAAATTTCCATTAAGGGGTAACCCCTATATTCCAAAAATAGATGAAGTTCGCTGAAATTTAATCCCTTTTTCGGAACCGCAAAAGCTCGCACCATTCGGTCTGACTCTTTTCTGGCCGTCCGTACACCCGGCTTGGCACCCCGGGGAACGGCCGGCTTTCGACTCAGGACTCGCAGACCGTCATGGCTTCCATTTCCACCGGCGCACGCATATTGCCGGCATCCCCCGTCGCTCCCGCTTCCATCCTCGAAGCGCTTGCCGGCATCGTCACCCCGCATCTGAGCGACAACCTCGCGCGCCGCGAAGGCATCACCGGCCTGCGCCGCTACAGCGGCGGCGGCAAGCTGGTGGGCACCGCGCTGACCGTCAAGACCCGGCCCGGCGACAACCTGCTGATCTACAAGGCCATGATGCAGATCGAGCCGGGCCACGTCCTGGTGATCGACGCGGGCGGCGATCTGTCCAACGCCGTGCTCGGCGAAATCATGAAGCGCTACCTGCAGATCCACGGCTGCGCAGGCGTCGTCGTCGACGGCGCCATCCGCGATGTCGCGGCCTTCGAGGCCGACAGCTTCCCGTGCTATGCGCGCGGCCACATCCATCGCGGTCCCTACAAGGACGGCCCGGGCGAGGTCAATGTGCCGGTTTCGATCGGCGGGCAGGTGATCCAGCCCGGCGACCTCCTGGTGGGCGACGAGGACGGGCTGGTGAGCTTTGCGCCGTCGGACGCCGAGGCGCTGATCGCCGCGGCGCGCGCCCATGCCGACAAGGAAGCGCGCATCATGGCCGAAATCGCCATCGGCGCGAAGACGCAGAGCTGGATGCAGGCCGCCTTTGCCGCGAAGGGGCTGGCATGAACGCCGCCGCAAGCGAATTCCTGGCCGAACGGGCCCGCGCCATCAAGCCGTCGCCCAGCATGATGGCCAAGAGCCGGGTGGACCAGTTGCGCGCGCAGGGCCGCGACATCATCGACTTCACGGTGGGCGAACCGGATCTGCCCACGCCCGGCCATATCGTCCAGGCCGGCATCGACGCGCTCAACAGCGGCGATATCCGCTACACCTCGTCCGTGGGCGCCCGGCCCTTGCTGGAGGCCGTGCGCGCCAAGTTCCAGCACGAAAACGGCCTGGCGTACGGGCTGGATGAACTCATCGTCGGCGTGGGCGCCAAGCAGCTGATCTTCACGGCGCTGGCCGCCACGGTGCAGGCGGGCGACGAAGTCATCATTCCCGCGCCGTACTGGGTGTCCTATCCCGACATGGTGCTGGTCAACGACGGCACGCCGGTGGTGGTGGCCTGCCCGGAATCCGACGGGTTCAAGCTGACGCCGGCCGCGCTGGAACGCGCCATCACCCCGCGCACGAAGTGGGTGCTGTTGAACACGCCAAGCAACCCCACCGGCGCGATGTACGACGCGGACGAACTGCGCGCGCTGGCGCAGGTGCTGGCGCGGCATCCGCAGGTCTGGCTCATGACCGACGAGATCTATGAACACCTGGCCTACGGCGGGGCGCGCCATATGTCGCCCGCCGCCGTGTCGCCCGAACTGGCCGCGCGCACGCTGACGATCAACGGCGTGTCCAAGGCCTATGCGATGACCGGCTGGCGCCTTGGCTACGCGGGCGGCCCCAAGCCTCTCATCAAGGCGATGGCCACGCTGATCTCGCAAAGCACGAGCTGCGTCAGCGCGATCAGCCAGTCGGCCGCGCGCGTCGCGTTGTCGGCCGACCAGCAATGCGTGCATGACGCGGCTGCCCTGTTCCATGAACGGCGCGACCGCATCGTGGCCCTGCTCAACGAGGTGCCCGGCATCCGCTGCCCGGTTCCGCAAGGCGCGTTCTACGTCTACCCATCCGTCGAGGGCCTGCTCGGCCGGCGCACGCCGTCCGGCCGCACGCTGCAAAGCGACCTGGACGTGGTGATGTTCCTGCTGGACGAGGCGGGCGTGGCCGCGCTGGACGGCGCCGCCTATGGCTTGTCGCCGTACCTGCGGCTGAGCTTCGCGACCTCGATGGAGAACATCGAAGAGGGCTGCCGCCGCATTCGCCAGGCCTGCGCCGCGCTGACCTGAACCCCCGATTTTTTCGGTAGTACCCAGACCTATATTCCAAAGGGAAATCGCATGAAAACCGTTATCTCCTCCTTGGTGGCCGCCGTCGGCCTGGCCGCCACGCTCGCGCCCGCCGCCCACGCCGACACGCTGCAGGACATCAAGGCGCGCGGCAAGTTCATCTGCGGCACCATGGGGACGGCCGAGCCGTTCAGCTTCCAGGATCCGAAGACCCGCGGCATCGTCGGCTATGAAGTCGACGTGTGCCAGGCCCTGGCCGACAGCCTGGGTGTGCCGCTCGAACTCAAGCTGATCGCCGTCGAGGCCCGCATCCCCGAGCTGATCGCCGGCCGCGTGGACGTGGTGGCCGCCAACCTGGGCTGGTCGCCGGAGCGCGCCAAGCAGATCGACTATTCGCACCAGCATTTCGTGAGCCTGCAGAAGGTGCTGTCGCGCGCATCGGACAAGGACCTGAAGGCGCCGGCGGACCTGGCCGGCAAGCGGGTCAGCGCGGTGCGCGGCTCGTCGTCCGAGCAAGGCGCGCGCAAGCACATCCCCAATGTCGAACCCGTCACGTTCAAGGATCCCAGCGGCGCCTTCCTGGCCCTGCAGCAGGGCAAGGTGAGCGGCTTCGTCGGGTCGGAGCTGATGCTGGTCAAGCTGCAGAACCAGGCCGCCTCCAGCGCGGTCCCGGTCAAGATCCTGGAGCCGGCGCTCTTCGTCGAGCCGTGGGGCGTGGGCGTGCGCAAGGGCGACACCGCCATGCTGAACCAGGTGAACAAGGTGCTGGACGGCATGGAGGCATCCGGCCAGGCCGCCAAGACCTTCGACAAGTGGTTCGGCGCGGGCACGCAGTTCAACATCAAGCGCGACTTCCGCATCGAAGCCATCAAGGGTTGACGCGCCGCGCGTGCTGGAGCCTGGTTCGATGCATTACATCTTCGACTTCAGCGCCATTTTCCAGGGCGAGTATCCGGACTGGCTGCTCAGGGGGTTGATCACCACCCTGGCGCTGGCCGGGCTGGCCTGGATCCTGGCGTTCTTCGTGGGCAGCCTGCTGGCGGTGATCCGCCTGACGGGCTCGCCCATCGCCAATGGGGTGGTCGCGACGTATGTCGCGTTCCACCGCAACGTGCCCATGCTGGTGCACATCCTGTTCTGGTATTTCGGCGTTCCGGCGCTGCTGCCGCAAGGCGTGACCGACTGGCTCAACGGCCACGGCAGCGAATTCATCCTGTCCTGCATCGCGATCGGGCTGGTGATGTCGGCCTATGTCTGCGAAGACCTGCGCAGCGCGGTGCGCGGCATCCCGCCGGGGCAGGTCGAGGCGTCGCGCGCCCTGGGCCTGAGCTTTCTGAAGACGATGCGCAAGGTCATCCTGCCGCAGGCGTTCCGCATCGCGATTCCGCCGTTGCTCAACCAGACCCTGCTGCTGCTCAAGAACACCAGCCTGGCGATGGCCATCGGCGTGACCGAGCTGACGGCGGCCGCGCGCGAGATCGAGAACAACACGTTCCGCACCTTCGAGGCCTATGCCGTGGTGACGGTGATCTACCTCGTGCTGTCGTTCCTGATCATGGGCGGCGGCGCGATCCTGCAACGACGCTACCGTCCGCTGGGAGTGCGCTGACCATGTGGGACATCCTCAAAGACAATTGGCTGCTGCTCCTGATCGGCCAGTATCCGCATGGCCCCATCGGGGGCCTGGCGGCCACCCTGGGCCTGGCCGCGGTCAGCCTGGCGCTGGCGCTGCCGTGCGGCGTGCTGCTGGCGCTGGGCCGCATCAGTCCCTACCGGATCTTCTACTGGCCGTCCTCGGCCGTGGTCTATCTGGTGCGCGGGCTGCCGCTGCTGATGTTCATTTTCTGGGCGTACTTCTTCGTGCCGCTCATCATCGGCCGTCCCGTCGCGGGCACGACCACCATGGTGGTCGCGCTGGTCTGCTACGAAAGCGCCTATCTGGCCGAGATCATCCGCGCCGGCATCCAGGCCCTGCCGCCCGGCCAGCAGGAGGCCAGCCGGGCGCTCGGCCTGTCGTACCTGCAGACCATGCGACGGGTCATCCTGCCGCAGGCGCTCTACAACATGCTGCCCAGCATGCTGAGCCAGTTCGTGTCCACGGTGAAGGAAACGTCGCTGGCGTACGTGATCAGCGTGCAGGAGCTGACCTATGCCGCCAACCAGATCAACAGCGTGCTGCTGACCAAGCCCTTCGAGGTCTTCGGGCTGCTGGCGCTGACCTATTTCGTCCTGAATTTTGGCCTGAGTTCCCTGGTGCACCTGACCGAACGCCGTATCGGCAGGCGGCGCGCCGGACTTGCGCCCATGCAAAAAGTGGTGCCGACATGATCCGATTTTCCGAAGTGCAGAAGTGGTACGGCGAGTATCAGGCGCTGGCCGATGTGACCGCCCAGGTTGCCCAGGGCGAGGTCGTGGTGGTGTGCGGGCCTTCGGGCTCGGGCAAGTCCACGCTGATCCGCACGGTGAACCGGCTCGAGCCCATCCAGAAGGGCGTGATCGAGGTCGACGGCAAGGACATCTATGGCAGCGACGTCCATCTGGACACGCTGCGCAGCCACATCGGCTTCGTGTTCCAGCAATTCAACCTCTTTCCGCACCTGTCCGTCATCGAGAACCTGATGCTGGCGCCGCTGCAACTCAAGCGCGCGCGCCGTCCCGAGGCCCGCGACCGGGCCATGCAACTGCTGGAGCGCGTGGGCCTGGCGCACAAGGCGCAGGCCTATCCGGCCCAGTTATCGGGCGGCCAGCAGCAGCGCGTGGCCATCGCCCGCGCGCTGGCGATGAGCCCGCCGGTCATGCTGTTCGACGAGCCGACCAGCGCGCTGGACCCGGAAATGGTGGGCGAGGTGCTGCAGGTGATGAAAGGCCTGGCGAAGGACGGCATGACGATGGTGTGCGTCACGCACGAAATGGGCTTCGCGCGGGAGGTGGCGGACCGCGTGTGGTTCATGGACGCGGGGCGCATCGTCGAAACCGGCACGCCGGAAGACTTTTTCACGCGGCCCCAGACGGCCCGGGCTCAGAAGTTCCTGGCCGAAATCCGCCACTGAGGGGCGGGCGGCCGGCACGTGTCAGGGGGTGCAGCGGGCGCGGGGCGGCGTGCCGCCCCGCGATAGGCTCATTCGGCCAGCGGATCCTGGAACTGCGAGCATTTCACCTGCACCAGCTTGCGATCCTGCAGCCGCAAGGCCGTCAGGGACCCGCCCCACACGCAGCCGGTGTCCAGGCAGATCACATCCCGCCGCTGCAGCAGCCCCAGCGTCGACCAATGCCCGAACACCGTCGTCACGTCGCGCGTCGCGCGGTTGGGCACGTCGAACCAGGGCACCAGCCCGGGCGGCCAGGCGCCCGGCGTCACCTTGGTGGCGAACTCCATGTGGCCGTTGGGCGTGCACAGGCGCATCCGCGTCAGCGCGTTGATGATCACGCGCATCCGCTTGCCGCCCTTGTGGTCTTCTTTCCAGGTGGCCGGCTCGTTGCCGTACATCTTTTGCAGCGCCTTCTGCCAATTGGGACCGCGCAGCGCGTCCTGGACTTCGCCGGCCAGGGACAGCGTCTTGGCGACGTCCCATTTGGCCAGCGTGCCCGCGTGGACCAGCAGGTGGTTCTGCTCGAAATGCGCCAGCGGACGCGCGCGCAGCCAGTTGATCAGGTCGGCCGCGTCCGGCGCCCGCAGGATGGGCTCCAGCGTGTCGGACTTTGACGGCTTGCGTACGCCCGCGGCCGTGGCCAGCAGGTGCAGGTCATGGTTGCCCAGCACCACCGTCGCGCGGTCGCCCAGGTCGATGATGCGGCGCAGCGTGTCGAGCGATTGCGGGCCGCGGTTGACCAGGTCGCCGGCAAACCAGAAGCGCGACAAGGGGTCCCCGACCAGGTCGGGGTGGGACAGCAAGCGATCCAGCGGCGAGCAGCAGCCCTGCACGTCGCCGATCATCCAGATACTGCCGTTCATGCGGGACTCTTGCTCCAAGGCCAACGTTGCTGGAAGAGACGGGTAATGGTGTGACGGTATTCCATGTAGCTCATGGCGCCCAGCGCCAGCGCCATGGCGCCCAGGTTCGGTCCCAGGGCGGTCAGCCAGGGCGGCCACTTGCCCAGCATGCCGACGTTCAGCGCCAACTGGTTCAGCATGAAAAAGCCCACGCCCAGCAGGATGCCCACGAAGACCTTGGCGCCGACGCCGCCGCGGCGGGTCTGCATCAGGCCGATGGGCGCGGCGATGGTGATCATCACCAGCAGGGTAAAGGGGTAGGCCAGCTTGCGCCACAGGGCGACGACCTGGCGGCCGTATTGCAACTGGTTGTCGCGCAGGTAGTCCACGTAGTCGAGCAGCGTGATGATCGACATGCGCTCGGGGGTCAGCACGCGCGCCAGCAGGCGCTCGGCGCTGAGCGTGGTGTCGATGGAGCGTTCGGGCAGCTTCACGACCGTGGCGGGCGGGTTCTTGGGCGGACGCGCATTGGCCAGCGCCGAGGCGGCCTCATTGTCCAGGCGCGTCTCGGCCACGTCCTTGAGCTCCAGGTCGCCGCGCGTGAACGTGCCCGTGGGCGCGGTGGACAGCGCCGACAGCGTCAGGTCCTTCTTGAATTCGTAGAGGGTCACGCCGGCCACCTGGCCGTCGCCCTTGAGTTCGGCGATGTTGATGATGCGGGTGCCGCCGTTGGCGGTGGGTTCCTTGAACCAGTAACCGCTCTTGAGGCGGTCGCCGCCGGCCTTGCCGCGGAACATCAGGTTGGCCTCGCCGGTCTTGATTTCGGCCCAGGGCGTGACGTATTCGGACAACAGGCCCGCGCCGATCATCAGCGGGATCGTGACGACCCACAGCATGCGCAAGAGGCGCATGCCGCTGACCCCCGATACGCGCAGGATCACCAGTTCGTTGCGCTGGGCCAGGCCCGCGAGCGCCAGGATGGCGCCGATCAGGAGCCCGATGGGCAGAAGGTCGTAGAGCCGGGTGGGGATCGCCAGCGCCTGCATGTACAGCAGGGCCATCATGGAGAACTTGTCGCCCACGTTGTCCAGGTCGTCCACCAGGGCAAAGAACGTGAAAAGGCCCAGCAGGGCCAGGAGGACCACTGCGCAAGAGCGATAGACCTCGCGGGCCAGGTAGCGACGTGCGGTACGCATGGGGAAAAGGGGAGTGAAGCGCGTAAACGTGAAAGCTTAACAAATCCCGCCGGCCGGGTAGGGCGCAATAGGACCGATTTGTCCGGTTTCCCTTTCAGGGAATGTCAACCATCTGCATCCGGCGGGTCAGCACCCCGACCCGGGAGTTCAGGTAGTTGGATCGGCGGTGGCTGTCGTAGAAGCGCGGATTGGGCAGCATGGCCGCCAGCCGGGCCGACTGGCTCGTGCCCAGGTTGGCGGCGGTGGTATTGAAATAATGCTTGGCGGCGGCCTGGGCGCCGAACACGCCCACGCCCCATTCGGCGACGTTCAGGTAGAGCTCCAGGATCCGTTCCTTGCTCATCACATGCTCGATCATATAGGCCAACACCAGTTCCTGGCCTTTGCGCAGATAGCTGCGCGAGCCGGACAGGAACAGGTTCTTGGCCAGTTGCTGGGTAATGGTCGAGCCCCCGCGCATCTTGGAGCGTCCCGCCTCGAGCTGCTTCTGGTTGTACTCCCAGGCTTTGCGGATGGCGTCCCATTCGACCCCCTCGTGGCCCGTGAAATTGGAATCCTCCGAGGCGACCACGGCGCGCTTGAGCGACCGGCTGATCTTGTCGTAGGGGACCCATTCGTACTTCAGCTCGATGGCCGGGTCGTCCTTGCGCAGGCGCGACAGTTCTTCGCGCATGATCGCGCTGCTGCCGGGGTCGCGGTAGTTGTACCAGACCACCTGGGCGAACAGCCAGAACTGGTACAGCAGGACCGCGCAGACCAGCGCCATCAGCAGGCCGGTGGTGATCCGGAACCAATTTCGGCCAGTGCGCGTCGCCATGCCGCTCAGCGTCCCGCCGCCAGGGCCTCGCGCAGCGCCGCCAGCACGGGCGCCGGGTCCGGGCGCACGCCATGCCAGAGGGTGAAGCTTTCAGCGGCCTGGCCGACCAGCATGCCCAGCCCGTCCGCCGTCAGCGCCGCGCCGTCGGCCTGGGCCTGGCGCATGAACGCGGTCGGCTGCGCGCCGTACATCATGTCGTAGGCCGCGGCGCCGTCGGCGTACAGGCCGGACGGCAGGTCGGGGGCCGCGTCCTGCAGGCCGCTCGCGGTGGCGTTGATGACCAGGTTCCAGCCGCCGGGCACGGCGGCGTCCGCCAGCGCGCCCGCGTCCACCCGGGTTTGCGGCGACACGCCGCTTGCGCGCCAGGCGGCGGCCAGCTCCTCGGCGCGGGCCGCGGTGCGGTTCACGATGCGGATGCGGGCGCAGCCGGCCTCGGCCAGGGGCTGCAGCACGCCGCGCGCCGCGCCGCCGGCGCCCACCAGCAGCACGGCGGCGCCGGAAAGGCGCACGCCCAGCCGCAACAGATCGTTCACCAGGCCCACACCGTCGGTATTGCAGCCGTGCCAGGCGCCGTCGCGCCAGGACAGGGTGTTGACGGCGCCCGCCAGCCGCGCGCGGGGCGACAAGTGGGCGGCTGCCAGCGCATACGCTTCCTGCTTGAAGGGCACCGTGACATTCAGGCCCACGCCGCCGCCGGCCACGAACGCGGCGACCGCGTCGGCAAAACCGTCCACCGGCGCCAGCAGGCGCTCATAGCGCAGCGGCTTGCCGGTCTGCCGCGAAAACAGGTCGTGGATCTGGGGCGAGCGGCTGTGCGCGATGGGATTGCCGATGACGGCGTAGCGGGCTTGGGAAATCGCCTCGGTCATGGGGCCTGTGTTTCCAGAGTGTCGTTGACGAAATGCCAGGTGCGGGTGATGACCAGCACGTCCGTATCGCGGGCGATATCGGGAGGGAAGGGCGGAAAGGGCGCGGCAAGCTGGACGATGCGGCGCGCCGCCTGGTTCAGGACCGCGTGCGGGGACGGCTGGTCGATCTCGACGTCGGCGATGCTGCCGTCGGCGCGCACCGACACCGTGATGCGCAGCGACCCGTAGATGCGGCCGCGCGCTTCGTCGGGGTAATGCTGGGTGCCGACCGTTTCGATCCGGGTGCGCCAGGCGTCCAGGTACGCGGCGTAGCGCGACGCCTCGGCGGAGGGCGCGACGAACTGCTTGCGCGGCTCGGCGCTGTACTGCTGGACCCGCGCCGCCAGCGCCGCGATCTGGGCATTCTGGATGACGCTGGCCTGGTCCTGGGCGTCCTGGCCCACGTCGGCGCCATCGGGCCACGGGTTGACCGCCTGGCGCTCGGGGCCGGCATTGTGCGGCGAGCGCAACTGGGTCATCAGCCGGGCCTGCTCGGCCTCCAACTGCACCTGGCGCTGGCGCATGGCCTCCAGCACGATGGTCTCCGCGGAGGAGCCGGTCTGGGGCAGCGGGGTGGTGGACAGGCCGCGTTCGGCGTTGCCGCCGCCCGTCATCTGGTTTTGCGCCACGGTGCGCGGCGTTTCAGGCGGGGTCTCGCTGCGGGCGTTGAGCAGCACGACCTCCAGGCTGGTCACGGGCGGGCGCGTCGGCGCGGGCGAACTGAAGCGCCACGCCAGCGCGCCGGCGTGCACCAACAGCGAGATCGCGATGCCGATGCGCAGGTAGTGCTGGGCGGGGGCGCCCAGCCACCAGAGGTAACGGCTTAGCATGGAGGGAGATTCGGCGCGTTGCACGAACGCATTGTAAGGCGAGTCCCGACCCGCCGCGTGGTCCGTCCGAAGGCTGTAACAGCTCGGCCGGATGGACTAGGCGGCGGGTGCCGGGGCATCCGCCGCCGTCTCGTCCTTCACCTGGCCCACGTACCGGCAATCCAGCTCCAGCGTCAGCTCGTCCGCCCCGAGGATGTCGATCTCCACTGCGGTCCCGCGCTCCAGTTCGGGCATGCCGCCGACGCGGGTGACCAGCGGGGCGTTCGCAAAGCGCACCAGGTCTTCGCGCAGGACATGGGCAACCGTGCGGGTCACGCCGTTCTGCTTGAGCCACCGCAGGCACCAGTAGCGCTCCATCGCGCTCTGGAACTCGGCCCAGGCCGCGTACTGTGCGTCGAACGCGCCGATGATCGCGAACAGGTCGGCGTCGCGCGGCTTGAAGGGGGCGATCAGCCGGGCCGATACGCCATGTTCCACGGCGGCGATCAGCTGCCATTGGTTGACCAGGTCGACATAGCGGCGCAGCGGGGACGTGCTCCAGGCGTACTGGGGCACGCCGATGGCCTCGTGCGGCAGCGCCTGCGTGCTCATGCGCACGCGGCCCGCCTGTTGCGAGCGGTAGATGCCCGGCACGCCGTGCTGGTTCAGCAGGCCGCCCCAGAGGTTATTGGCCAGGATCATGTATTCGGCCACCATGCGGTCCAGCGGCGCGTTGCGCTGGCGCGGGACGAGGCGCACCGGGGTGTCGGGGTCGTCGGGGTTGCCGTCCAGGTAGAAGCTGTATTCCACCCGCGAATTGTTTTCCGGCTTGCCGCGCACGTTTTCGCGCTGGGCGGACAGGGCCTGCGCCAGCTTCCACAGCGGACGCAGCCAGTGGCCGTAAGGCAGGTCGGCCGACGGGTCGGCGAGACTGGCTTCCGTGACCTGGCTGTCCAGCATGTTGTGGCGCAGGTTTTCGCGCACGACGATGCGTTCCAGGCGCGTTTCCGATTCGAGGATCTCGCCGGTCTCGGGGTTGGCGACGACATACAGCGAGAGCGCGGGCACGGCGCGCCCGGCGTCCAGGGAGAACGCCTGGATGACGCTGTCCGGCTGCATCGGGATCTTGTCCCCGGGCATGTAGACGGTGGACAGGCGGGCGCGGGCCAGCTTGTCGAACTCGCTGTCGCGGGTGACGGACAGGCCGGGAGCGGCCACGTGGATGCCGACGCGCACGCGGCCGTCGGGCAGGCTGGACACGGACAGCGCGTCGTCGATTTCCGTGGTCGTGACGTCGTCCACCGAGTAGATTTCCGCGTCCGACAACGGCAATTCCTGGGCGACGGGCGGCAGTTCCAGGTCGGGGAAGGCCAGTCCGCGCGGGAAGTTGACCGCCAGGAAGCGGCGCTTGTGCAGGGCCAGCGCATGCGGCCAGGCGCCCAGGTCCAGCAGCAGTCGGTCCGGGGTCTTGCCAAGCTTGGCGCAGGCGGCATCCAGCGCCTTCCATTGCTGCGAATTCTTGTCCGGGCGCACCAGCAGCGACTCGGCCACCTGGGCGATCGCCTCGGGCAGCCGGCCCGCGGCCATTTCGTCGACCCATTCCTGTTGCTGTTCGGCCTGGCGCTGCTTCTTTTCCAGGGCGGCCAGGGCGGCGGCCAGGATGTCGGGCGGAGCCGGGCGATAGCGGCCCTTGCCGCGGCGATGGAAGTACGCCGGCGCGCCGTGCAGCCGCATCAGCAGGGCGGCCTGTTCGACGGGCGTGGGGGCGTGGCCGAAATAGTCGGCAGCCAGGGCGGGGGAATCGAATTCCTCTTGCGGCGCGCATTCCCACAGGAACTGCAGGTCCAGCGTCTCGGCGGTGGCCGCCGCCTGGCTCATCAGCGCCGCCGGGTCGGGCGCGGTGAAGGTGAACAGGGTGTTGGCGCGCTTGATCTTGCTGCGCTTGCCCGACTCCGACTCCACCTGAAGGCTGGCGTCGGTCTCGGACAGGATATGGCCGGCCTTGAAGCTGCCGTCGTCTTCGTAAAACACATACATGGTGGGAATCGTCCTGGGCGGCGCACGGGCGCCGCCTTGCGCAGCGCTATGGGTGTTGAAATTCGATACTGATTATCAAGGGCGTACCGGCTCGCCGGCCAGGGCGAAATCCAGCACTTCGGGCATCCATGTCACGAAATCGGAAAGCCCGTGGTCGCTGCCCTGCACGATACGCTGGCGACAGCCGGCGTACCGATCGCGCATTTCCTGCCAATCCAGCACTTCGTCGCCGGTGGCGGCGACCAGGAAGTAGCGGTCGGGTTGCGTGATGCGCGGGGCATGGATGGCGGCCAGTTCGTCTACGTACTCGGGCAAAAAAACGAACGGCGCGCCGGAATGATACATGTGGTGCTCGCCGACCTGGGTGGCAAGGTCTCGCGCGGCGTGGACCGCCGGGTTCAGCAGTACGGCCTTGCAGCCCAACTGCTCGGCGATCCAGGTGGCATAGAAACCGCCCAGCGAGGAACCGATCACGGTCAGTTCGCGGGGCGAGGCGGCGCTGGCCAGGCGGTCGCGCGCCATGCCCAGCGCAAGGGCGATGGCTTCACGCGGGCTGGCGGGCAACTGCGGGCAGGACCACGCGTGCGTCAGTCCCCGCGCCGCCATGGCGTCGGCCATCATGCGGGCCTTGAAGGACTCGGGCGAAGAGCGGAAACCGTGTAGATAAAGGATCATGTTTGCTGTTTCCGTCTGCGTTGGGGAGTCCAGGAGTCCGGGAGCCCGCCTGCCGGGCAGTGGCCGGGCGCGGAGCTCAGGCCCGCGCCCGCAGGGCCTCCAGCAGCTTGCCATGGATGCCGCCGAAGCCGCCATTGCTCATGACCAGCACCTGATCGCCCGGACGGGCGGCGCCGGCCACGGCGTCCACCAGCGCGTCCATGTCATCGTAACTGCAAGCCCGGTCGCCCAGGGGCGCCAGCACTTCGTCCGGGTTCCAGCCCAGCGCGTGCTTGCCCGAGCGGGCGCCAAAGCAGAACACCAGGTCGGCGTCGGCCAGGGCCTGCGGCAGCCGGGCGGCCATGGCGCCAAGCTTCATCGTATTGGAACGGGGCTCCAGCACAGCCAGGATGCGGGCCGGCCCGACCTGGCGGCGCAGGCCTTCCAGCGTGGTGGCGATGGCCGTGGGATGGTGGGCGAAATCGTCATAGACCTTGACGCCATTGACCGTCCCGCGCAGCTCCATGCGGCGCTTGACGCCGCCGAAGCGGCTGAGGGCCTCGATGCCCTGTTCGGCAGGCACCCCGATGTGCTCGGCCGCGGCCAGGGCCGCCAGCGCGTTCATGCGGTTGTGTTCGCCGGTGAGCGTCCAGCGCACCGTGCCGGCGGGGCGTCCCGCGCGGACCACCTCGAAGGCGCCGTCGGCGTCCGGCGCGCCCGCCTGCCATAGCCCATCGGCGCCGAACGTGACGGTATCGGACCAGCAACCGCGCGCAATGACGCGGTCGAGCGCCTCGGACTGCGCCGGGCGGATGATGCGTCCCGAACCGGGGATCGTGCGCACTAGATGGTGGAATTGCGTTTCGATTGCGGCCAGATCGGGGAAGATGTCGGCGTGATCGTATTCAAGGTTGTTCAGGATGGCCGTGCGGGGCCGGTAATGCACGAATTTCGAGCGCTTGTCGAAGAAGGCCGTGTCGTATTCGTCCGCTTCGATCACGAAGGGACGGCGCGCCGGGTCATAGCGCGCCGACACCTGCAGGTCCTGCGCCACGCCGCCAATCAGGAAGTTGGGGGCCATGCCGGCGGCTTCCAACACCCAGGCCAGCATCGAGCTGGTGGTCGTCTTGCCGTGCGTGCCCGCCACGGCCAGGACGTGCGCGCCCGGCAGGATGTTGTCGCCCAGCCATTGAGGGCCCGACACGTAGCGGGCGCCTGATTCCAGGATGGCTTCCATCAGCGGATTGCCGCGGCTCACCACGTTGCCGATGACGTAAAGGTCCGGCTTGAGCGCCAATTGCTCCGCGCCGAAGCCTTCGATCAGGTCGATCCCCTGTTCGGACAACTGCGTACTCATCGGCGGGTATACGCCCGCGTCGCAGCCGGTGACTTTGTGGCCGGCCGCCCGCGCGATCAGCGCCAGGCCGCCCATGAACGTGCCGCAGATGCCAAGAATGTGCAGGTGCATTGATAATTCTCCTGCCCTGCATTGTATATATAGAGGCAAGACAAGCCGGCGCCACGCCCGTGCGGCGTAAAACGGCGGCAACGGTTATCATCGCGCCATGAATCGACGCCTACTTCTCTCCGCCGCCGTCGCGGTCGCCGCCACGGTCGCGGGCGGCCTGACCCTGCTGGGACGCAAGGACAAAAGCCCCGCGGCCGGGGCCGATGCCGGCGATCCGGTTGCCGCGCTGATGCAGATGCAACTGCCGGACCTGGACGGCGCCTCGCATTCCCTGGCCGGCTGGAAAGGCCAGCCGATGGTGGTCAATTTCTGGGCAACCTGGTGCGCGCCCTGCGTCAAGGAAATGCCGGAACTGGATGCCCTGCAGAAAAAATACCCGCATGTCCGCTTTGTCGGTATCGGCGTGGATTCTGCCGCCAACATGCAAAAATTTGTCCAGAAAATCCGGGTTTCCTACCCGTTGTGGGTCATTGGGCCGGGCGCCATCGACACCCTGCGCAAGCTGGGCAATCCTAGCGGTGGCCTGCCATTTACCATTGTTTTCAACGCAGATGGCGGAATTAACCGGAAGATATTGGGTGAAATTCAGCCTGATGACCTGGATGGCACCCTTGCCGGCTTGAAGGCGTAAGTCTGTTGGACAAATAATAGGAATTGGCGTAAAAAGCTGGTTTATCGGCTGTTTTGCCAACAATTGGCAATCCACTCATTGGCAAGCGCATGGCGCAAAACATACTGGTATTGCATGGCCCGAACCTGAACCTGCTTGGCACCCGGGAACCTCATATCTACGGCAGTCTCACCCTTGCCCAGATCAATGAGCGTCTCGAACTGCTCGCAGGCGAATTGGGCGCCACGCTGACTGCGTGGCAAAGCAACCACGAAGGTGCGCTGGTTGACCGCATCCAGGCGGCCCGGCAAGACGGCACAGACTTCATCATCATCAACGCAGCGGCATATACACACACCAGCGTCGCCATCCGCGACGCGCTGGCCGGGGTCGCGATCCCATTTATTGAAGTACATTTGTCCAATCTGTATAAGCGAGAGCCGTTCAGGCATCACTCTTATCTGTCCGACCTGGCGCTGGGCCTGATCAGCGGCCTGGGCGCGGATGGCTACGAGGCGGCGCTGCGTTACGCAGTGCGGCACTGATCTCGCAACAACACCACCGCTTTTACATCTTATACGGCGCGAACCCGACGCTGGGACGACGCCGACACTATCTCGGGAAGCAGCTTCTATGGATCTTCGAAAACTCAAAACCCTCATCGACCTGGTCGCTGAATCGGGCATCGCCGAGCTGGAAATCACCGAAGGCGAAGGCAAGGTGAGAATCGTCAAGTTCTCGCAGACGCTGCAGCCGGTGGCCTACCACCAGCCCGAAGCCGGCGTGCCCTCGGCGCCCGTGGCGCCGGCCGCTGCGGCGCCCGCCGCTCCGGCAGCGCCCGCCGCCCCGGTCATCCAGGGCCATGTCGTGAAGGCGCCGATGGTGGGCACGTTCTACCGCTCGCCGAACCCGGGCGCCGCCCCGTTCGTCGACGTGGGCGCCACCGTCAAGGAAGGCGATCCGCTGTGCATCATTGAAGCCATGAAGCTGCTCAATGAAATCGAAGCCGACAAGGCCGGCGTCATCAAAGAAATCCTGGTCGAAAACGGCGAGCCCGTCGAGTACGGTCAACCCCTGTTCGTCATTGGCTGATAGCTGAACATGTTCGAAAAAATCCTGATCGCCAATCGGGGCGAAATCGCCCTGCGCATTCAGCGCGCCTGCCGCGAGCTGGGCATCAAAACCGTGGTCGTTCACTCCGAGGCCGACCGCGAAGCCAAGTACGTGCGCCTTGCCGATGAATCCGTGTGCATCGGGCCCGCGCCGTCGCGTGAAAGCTACCTGAACATGCCGGCCATCATCTCGGCCGCCGAAGTCACGGATTCCGAGGCAATCCACCCGGGTTACGGGTTCCTGTCCGAAAATGCCGACTTCGCCGATCGCGTCGAGAAGAGCGGCTTCGTGTTCATCGGCCCGCGTCCCGACACGATTCGCCTGATGGGCGACAAGGTCAGCGCCAAGCGCGCCATGATCGAAGCCGGCGTGCCGGTGGTGCCGGGTTCGGAAGGCGCGTTGCCCGACGATCCGCAGGAAATCATTCGCATTGCGCGCGAAGTGGGCTATCCCGTCATCATCAAGGCCGCGGGCGGCGGCGGTGGCCGCGGCATGCGCGTGGTCTACACCGAGGCCGCGCTGCTGAACGCCGTCACGATGACGCGTTCCGAAGCGGGCGCCGCGTTCAACAACCCGGAAGTCTATATGGAGAAGTTCCTCGAGAACCCGCGCCATATCGAAATCCAGGTGCTGGCCGATGGCGGCCGTAACGCCGTCTGGCTGGGCGAGCGCGACTGCTCCATGCAGCGCCGCCACCAGAAGGTCATCGAGGAAGCGCCCGCGCCGGGCGTCGCGCGCCGCCTGATCGAACGCATCGGCGACCGCTGCGCTGACGCCTGCCGCAAGATGGGTTATCGGGGCGCCGGCACGTTCGAGTTCCTGTATGAAAACGGCGAGTTCTATTTCATCGAAATGAACACCCGCATCCAGGTGGAACACCCGGTGACCGAGCTGATCACCGGCGTCGACCTGGTGCAGCAGCAGATCCTGATCGCCGCCGGCGAAAAGTTCACCCTGCGCCAGCGCGACATCTCGTTCAAGGGCCACGCGATCGAATGCCGCATCAACGCGGAAGATCCGTTCCGTTTCGTGCCCAGCCCGGGCCGCATCACCAACTGGCATACGCCGGGCGGTCCCGGCGTGCGTATCGATTCGCACGCGTTCAACGGCTATTTCGTGCCGCCGAACTATGATTCGATGATCGCCAAGGTCATCACCTACGGCGATACGCGAGACCAGGCGCTGGCCCGCATGCGCACCGCGCTGTCGGAAATGGTGGTGGAAGGCATTTCCACCAACATCCCGCTGCACCGCGAAATGCTGCAGGACGCCCGCTTCATCGAAGGCGGCACCAGCATCCACTATCTGGAACACAAGTTGGCGCAGCGTCCCTGACCAGCTTTGGGGCCTTGCGGGGCCCCTTTTGCGTTTTGCCTTGTTGAAGTTTTGAGGTCGAGCGGGCCGCGGCGCATGTCGCGGCCCGTTGACCAGATGGAAGAGAAAATCATGCGTGAACTCGTGCTGCAATGCTCGGAGGCGCAGGCCGAAGCCCTGTCGGACGCTTTGCTCGAGGCGGGCGTGCTGTCGGTCTCCGTCGAAGACGCAGACTTCGGCACCGACGTCGAACGCCCCTTGTTCGGCGAGCCCGGCACCGAGCCCGACGTCCAGGCCTGGGACCGCAACCTCGTCGTCGCGTTGCTGCCCGACGGCGCCGATCCCGCGCAGATCATGGAAGAAGCGGCCCAGGTCGGCGAGCTCGACCCGGCGGTCTTTGACGGCTGGACCCTGCGCGACGTGCCGGACGCCGATTGGGTGCGCCTGACGCAGTCGCAGTTCGGCCCCATCCACATCGCCGAGCGTCTCTGGATCGTCCCGAGCTGGCATCGCGACAACCCCGACGTGCCGGGCCTGGATGCGGCGGCCGTTCCCGACCAGGCCGGCGCCATCCACATCGAACTGGACCCGGGCCTGGCCTTCGGCACCGGCAGCCATCCCACCACGCACCTGTGCCTGGCCTGGCTGGAAGCCGAGCTGCCCGCCGGCGCCACGGTGCTGGACTATGGCTGCGGCTCCGGCATCCTGGCCATCGCGGCGCGCAAGCTGGGCGCCGGTCCCACGCAGGCGGTCGACATCGACGCGCAGGCGGTGCAGAGCACGGCGTTCAACGCCGAGGTCAACAAGGTCGAACTGCAGGCCATGTTGCCCGACGCCCTGGCCGACGGCACCTTCGAGGTGGTCGTCGCCAACATCCTGTCCAATCCCCTGAAGGTGCTCGCGCCCATGCTGGCCGGCCGCGTCGCCGCCGGCGGGCATCTGGTGCTGTCGGGGGTGCTGGAACGCCAGGCCGAAGAGGTCGCGGCCGCTTACGCGCCCTGGATCGCCATGTCGGTCTGGCGCGCGCGCGACGGCTGGGTCTGCCTGCACGGCCGCAAGCCCTGATCCACGGCCGCAGGATCCCGCATCATGGCTCTGACCACCCGCTGCCCGCAGTGCGGCACCTCGTTCAAGGTGGTGCCTGACCAGCTCCGGGTCCGCAACGGCCTGGTGCGCTGCGGCGCCTGCTCGACCGTGTTCGATGGGCGCGCCTGCCTGGTTTCCGCGCCGGGAGCGCCCGTCGCCCCGACGCCGCCGGCCAGCGCGCCGTTGCCGTCCTCCGCCGCGGCGGTCGCCGCGCCCGTGCTCGCGCCGCCTGTCGCGCCCTCGCGCGTCGCCTCGGCGGCTCCTGAACCCCACGTCGAACCGCGCGTGATCCTGCCTTGGGACGACGAGCCCGCGATTCCTGCGACGCCTGCGATTCCTGTAGCGCCCGCGATCGCCCCTGCGCCCGTGATCCCGCCCGTGATCCCGCCCGCACCCGTGATCCCGCCCGCACCCGCGATCCCGCCCGCCGTGCTGCGCGGCCGCGATGACATCCGGCGCCGCGCGGAACCGGACAACACCCTTCCCGAAGACGACCTGGACGAAGACGCGGACTACGCCGACGACGACGAACCGTTCCTGCGTGATCCCGAGCCGCGGCGCACCGGCCAAGCCGCGCCGATCTCACCGATCGCACCCATCGCGCCCGCGGCACGCCCTGCCGGCTATCGCAGCGAGCCCATCGTCGCCGCGCGGGCGGCCGAACCGGCCATCGACTGGAACGCGCCCCGCGACCACGACGACGTGCGCGACGCCGAGCGCGACGACGAATACGAAAACGAAGACGACTTCGACCACGGCGGCGCCCATGAGCCGGTCTTGGGCGATACGCGCACGCGCTATTCCAGCGCCACGGACGTCGGTCGCACGCCGCCCGAGTTCCTGGACCAGGACCGCATCGAGCGCAGCGGCCTGCTGCGCAAGCTCTGGGGCTATGCGTGCCTCATCGGCCTGATCGCGCTGGGCCTGCAACTGCTGTACGTGTACCGCACCGACATCGCCAATTCCGTGCCGGCGCTGCGGCCGGTCCTGGAGGCCGTCTGCAAGCCCCTGGACTGCACCGTGGGCTATGCGCGCCGCCGCGACCTCATCAGCATTTCCTCGTCGTCGCTGCAGCCGCCCGCGGGCGCCGCCGCGATCGACGACGGGCGCACCCGGCTGGTGCTGACCGTGATGCTGCACAACCGCCACGACAAGCCCCAGCATTGGCCGGCGCTGGTGCTGGAATTGAACGACCTGTCGGACACGGTGGTCGTGCGCAAGGTGCTCAGGCCCGAGGACTACCTCACCCCGCAGCAGCTCGGCGGTCCATTCGGTCCGCAGGCCGCGTTGAAGATTTCCGTCCCCATCGAAGTGACCGGCGTTCAGGTCAATGGCTACCAACTCGACAAGTTTTTTCCGTAAAGGATGACAAGCATGGCAACCCCTGTTCTGGTCTGCGGTTCGATGGCGTTCGACACCATTGCGGTGTTCGAAGGCCGCTTCAAAGAGCACATTCTTGCCGACCGCATGCACTCGCTGAGCGTGTCGTTCCTGGTGCCCAGCATGCGCAAGGAATACGGCGGCTGCTCGGGCAACATCGCCTACAACATGAACCTGCTCGGCGGCACGCCGGTGCCGGTCGCGACGGTCGGCGAAGACGCGGGCGAGTACATGCAGCGCCTGTCGGACCTGGGCATCGACGTCAGCCGCGTCAAGGTCATCCCCGACACCTTCACCGCGCAGTGCTTCATCACGACCGACCTGGACGACAACCAGATCACCGCTTTCCATCCGGGCGCCATGTCCTTCGCCGCGCAGAACGACCTGAGCGACGCCGACGCCGCCTGGGCCATCGTGGCGCCGGACGCGAAGGAGGGCATGTTTGCCCACGCCGAGCGCCTGCACAAGCGCGGCATCCCCTTCATCTTCGACCTCGGCCAGGCCATGCCGCTGTTCGATGGCGCCGACCTCGAGCGCATGCTCAAGCTGGCGCAGGCGCTGACCGTCAACGATTACGAAGCGGGCGTGGTCGAGCAGCGCACCGGCCGCAGCGTCGCCGACATCGCGCGAAGCCTGCAGGCCGTGGTGGTGACGCGCGGCGCCGAGGGCGCCACCCTGCACACCGAAGGCAAGACCATCCAGATCGAACCCGTGCGCGCGTCGCAGGTGGTGGACCCCACGGGCTGCGGCGATGCGCAGCGCGGCGGGCTGCTGCATGGCCTGACCAGCGGCTGGAACTGGGAAGACAGTTGCCGCCTGGGCAACGTGATGGGCGCGATCAAGATCGCCTCGCGCGGCCCGCAGAATCATGCCCCCACGCGCGCCGAGATCGACGCCGTGCTGCACGCCACCTACGGCATCCATCTGCCCGCCTGACCGGCGCGGGGTGTTCCGGGATTTTCGGGAACCGCGACGCAACGCCGGGGTCGAACCGGCAGCGCAACTTCAAGAGGCAACGGGCTGTAGCCCGTTGTTGCTTGCCGCAGTTTGCAGCTTCTGGCGGAGCGTTTCAGTCTGTTGCTGTCCCGCTTGCCGGCCTTTTTGGGCGGAGTATGATCAATCTCCGTCGGCAGTGCCCGAACGAGGAGTCCAAATGAATCATATAAAGTCTTTTTCCCTGGTGACGCCGCGCACTGGCCGCTGGTTGGCCGTCGCGGCCGTTGTGACATCGGTGGCGGTCCTTGGCGGTTGCGCAAACCCCAGCGCTTCCAGCGGCGTGTACAGCTATGACCAGGCGCAACGCGAACAGATCGTCCGTACCGGCACGGTCACCGGCGTGCGTCCGATCGTCATCCAGAATGACAAATCCAGCGGCGTCGGCATGGTGGCCGGCGGCGCGTTGGGCGGTGTGGCAGGCAACGCGATCGGGGGCGGCACGGGCCGCACCATCGCCACGGTGGGCGGCGTCATTCTCGGCGCCCTGGCCGGCAACGCCGTGGAAAACCGCGCCCAGAAGAACTCCGGCCTGGAAATCACGGTGCGCCTGGACAACGGCGAAACCCGCGTGGTCGCCCAGGAAGCGGATGTGCCCATCAGCGTGGGCCAGCGCGTGCAGGTCATCAGCGGCGCCGGTCCCACCCGCGTCACGCCGATGTAATCTTCCCCCCCTTCCCGAAAAGCCCGCATGCGCGGGCTTTTTTTTCGTCACGACGCGGCTGGGGCGTCGCCGAAGCGGGGCGGATGCGGCGCGTTCCCTAAACGTAAAAATGTGTCGCTCGGCCACAACGCGGCGCCCCGGGATTTACCCGAAGGCGTTACCTTTCCGAGCCTTTTCTCGCCATTTCAACCATAAGTTTCATGGCGATTCCACGGCCGAAGTGCAATGATTGCGACGGCGCGGCAGCCCGGATTTAATGTAACCACCTGCATCCGAACGCCGCGTTGGCTGGCTGGAATTTTTCAGTTTGGTTTCAGCTCTTTTCTGTATCCTCGTCGCCTGAATCCCGGGGCGGGGGATGGTTTGCCGAAAGGCGACGTTAGGCTGCACTACCTATGCACACCGAGCAAGAACTCCACACCAAGATCGGCGAGATCGTCGAGTCGATCGTCATGAAGAAAGTCACCCCCGACACGCAACTGATTGCCACCGGCCTGGTCGATTCGCTCGCCGCCGTGGACATCACGCTGGCTGTCGAGTCCGAGTACGGATGCAGCATTCCGGCTCCCGAAATCGCAGAGCACCTTCAGTCGGTCCGCGTGTTAGCCGGCTATGTCGCTGCCCATACTTCGTAATACCCGCTTCCTGTCGCACGCCGCGGCGGCAGCGACGGCCGTGGCGTTGGCGGTGGCCGCGTATTGCGGCGCGGACGACCTGCTTTCCCGCGTCGTCAATCCCGCGTCCTCGCGCTCCGCCGTGGCGGCCGACAAGAGCAATTACCTGCCCAACCTCGGCCCGGACTGGGGCACCCAGCACGTCAACCTGAACCGCCTGGGCAATGCCCTGAGCGATGGCACGCTGGTGGTCCTTGGTTCGTCCGAACTCTCCAGCCACGACCTGCGCTTCGTTCCCTACCGCTTCTTCCCGCAAGAGCTGAAGGTGCCCACGCTCGCCTACGGGCACGCGATGTTCCAGTCCTATGGCATCGTCAGCGTGCTGGAATCGGTGGCCGATTCGCTCACGCCCAATACGCGGCTGGTGATCATGCTGTCGCCGGCCTGGTTCGCGTCCGGCGGCCAGCTTCCGCGCAGCGCCTTCGCCGAACACGTCACGGGCCCGGTCTGGGACCGGCTGTGGGACCAGCCCAGCACGCGCGAGCAGATGCAGAACTGGATCAGCGACAACGCGAACTGGGGTCTGCTGTGGCTCATCGCCAATGGCCAGGTTTCCGAACTCAAGGACAAGCTGGCGCTCTGGTGGGAGGCCCGCAAGGAGCCGGCCCCCGACAAGCCGCGCAGCAAGCTGTCCGTCCCCGCGCATCGCTATGTGTCGTGGCCCAAGTCCGCCCGCCTGGACAGCGGGCAGTGGTCCAGGATCACGCACGAGGCGCGCGAGGTCGAGCGCACCCTGGGCGGCAACAACCCCTACGACGTGCGCGACGACTACTACAAGCAGTACCTCGCGCCGCTGTACTCGCCCGCGCGCAACGAGTTCGCCGACGTCGATCCGATCACCCGCACCGAACTCGGCGACCTCTCTCGCGTGATGGCCTTGCTGCAAAAGCGCAAGGTCAAGGCGTACTTCGTGATCCAGCCGTTCAACCCCAAGCTCATCCTGGACGTCGAACGGTTCGATCCGGTGGTGGACGCCATCACCGGCATGTGCACGCGCTATCAGATGGGGTGCCTGGACCTCTACAGCATTCCCTTTGAACCAGGGATGTTGCGCGACGACATGCACCTGGCCGAACTTGGCTGGGCCATGGCCGACCAAGGCATTGCGGAGTACTTTTCCCGATGAAATTCTTTCGTAAAGACCCTGCCCGCAATGCGGGCGCGCCGTGGGCGCGCCGCTTCTTCTGGCACGTGTGCCTGTACCTGGGCGTGATCCTCGTGTTCGTGCTGCAGGCGCAGCCCACGACGGGCAGCGGCGGGCCGATCAAGGTCGAATTCCAATACCAGCAGTTCTGAGCGCGCCATGGAACTGTTCGCAAGCTTGAGCTTCTTCGGCGGCGCCCTGTTCGGCGGCCTGGGCCTGGTCGCGTACCGGTCGTCCGGCATGCCGCTGCGCATCGGCTATCGCCACATCATCGGGGTCATCTGCCTGGGCGTCTGGATGGCGGTGTTCTGGGCGCGGCCCTATCAGCCCATCGCGCTGCTCGCCATCTCGGGCGGGGCGCTGTGGGCGATGCGCCGCAATTACATCCCCACCTGGCTCGCCGTGATCATCACCATGACGCCGCTGCTGCTGGTCAAGACGGGGGTGTCGCATCTGGGCGCCATGCTCGGGCTGTCGTTCGCCACCTTCCGCGCCATCGACGTGCTGCTGTTCGCGCCGCGCAACGAGCGCGTCTCGCCGCTCGATTACTGCATTTATCTGTTTTTCCCGCTGACGCTGCTGGCCGGTCCCATGTACCGCTGGCGCGCTTTCCAGGCCGACCTGAAGCGCGGCTATGAAGGCGTCAACCTGAACACCTGGCTGACCGGGCTGGAGCTCATCATGGTGGGCGTGATCCAGAAGTTCGGCCTGGCCGAGCTGGTCTGGCGGTACGGCCTGGCGACGCTGGATGCGCACGACTATTCGTTCACCGGGGTGGCGCTGAACGCGTCGCTCTACAGCGCCTATCTGTTCTTCGATTTCGCGGGCTATTCGACGATGGCGATCGGGATCGGCATGCTGTTCGGCTTTACCCTGCCGATCAACTTCCGCAATCCGCTGGCGACCCTCAATCCGCAGGATTTCTGGCGGCGCTGGCACATCAGCCTGTCGGAATGGCTGCGCGACGTCGTGTTCATGCCCATCTACAAGGCCCTGAGCAAGACCCGGTTCTTCGGCCGGCATCGCCTGGCCGCGCAGAACATCGGCATCTTCGCGACCCTGCTGGCCATGGGCGTCTGGAACGGCCTGTCGCTGCACTACATCGTCAGCGGCCTGATGTTCGGCCTGTATTCGGTGGGGCACAACCTGCTGATCAACGCCGCGCGCACCCGGCCGGCCCTGCAGGCGCTGCTGGCGCGTCCCGTCATGCGCTTTCTCGGGCGCGTGCTCACCCTGATCCTGGCCGCGCTGGCGCTGTACGTCTTCAGCGGCCGCAGCCCCATCTGACGCCGGGAGCATCGGCATGCGTTTCGACTTGAAGTCCTTCCAGTTCGTCGACGACGGACGCGCGAGCGACGCGCTGGCCGTGGCCGCCGCGGACCGCAGCCTGACCTGGGCGCAGTTGCGCGCCGAATCCCACGCCTGGGCCGACGCGGCGCGCGCGCACGGGGTGGCGCCCGACGTGCCGGTGGCGATCTACGGGCACAAGGAGGCCGCGTTCTTCGTCGCCATGGTCGGCGCGCTCCTCATCGGCGCCCCGTTCGTGCCCGTGGACACCATCTATCCGCCGGAACGCCTGCGCCGCATCGCCGAAATCGTGCGCCCGGCCGCCGTGTTTGACGCCGCGACCGGCCGTTTCACGCCGGGCGAGGGCGCCATGCTGGAGGAGCGGGGCCTGGCCTACGTGATGTTCACCTCCGGCAGCACGGGTGATCCCAAGGGCGTGCAGATCGGCCGCGAAAGCGTCGGCCTGCTCGGCGACTGGATGCTGGGCAGCTTCGGGCTGGGGGATGCGCCCGTCTTCATGAACCAGGCGCCGTTCAGCTTCGACCTGTCCATGTACGAGGTCTTTGCCACGCTGGCGTCGGGCGGCAGCTGCGTGCTCAATGCGCGCGAGCAGATCGCCGCGCCCGGCCCGTGGATGGACCGGCTGGCCAGCCACGGCATTACCGTGTGGGTGTCCACGCCCTCGTTTGCGCACCAGCAGCTGGCCAACCGCGACTTCTCGCCGGCGACCTTGCCCACGCTGCGCACCTTCCTGTTCTGCGGCGAACCGCTGCCGGCGGCGCTGGCCAAAAAGTTGCGCCAGCGCTTTCCGGACGCCTCCATTCTCAACACCTACGGGCCGACCGAGGCCACGGTGGCGACCACCTGGATCGAAGTCACCGACGCGGTGCTGGCGGCGTACGACCCGCTGCCCGTCGGACGCGCCAAGCCCGACAGCGTGCTGCTGGTGGATGAAGGCGAAATCTGCATCGTGGGCGACCACGTGATGCGCGGCTACCTGAATCGCACCGACCTGAACGCGGCCAAGCTCTACACCTATGCCGACGGCCGCCGTGCGTTCCGCACGGGGGACCTGGGGCAGATGGAAGCGGGCGGGCTGCTGTTCTGCCGCGGCCGGATGGATGACCAGATCAAGCTCAACGGCTACCGCATCGAGCTGGCCGAGATCGACGAGGCGCTGCATGGCCTGCCGGGCGTGCAGGGCAGCGCCTGCGCGGTGCTGCGCCGGCCTGACGGCACGGCGGTGCGCCTGATTGGATTCGTGACCGGCGTGGACGTGTTGGGCGCCGAGGCGGCGCTGCTGGCGCCGGACGCGCTGTCCGGCTGGAAGGAGCGGCTGGCCGGGCGCCTGCCCCCCTACATGGTGCCGTCCGAGCTGGTGGCCTGCGCGGCCTTGCCCATGTCGAACAACCACAAGATCGATCGCAAGAAGCTGATCGAGATCTATAGCGCTATTCCGGTGTAGACCGGGATGGGCCCGCCGGGCGCGATAACGCCCGACGGGCGCGGAACGCCGAGACTCAGGCCCGCCGCGCGATCACACGCCCATCATGCCGTAGCTCAGGCGGGCCAGGACCATCAGCAGGATCTGGGCCGCGATCAGGAGAATGAGCGGGGAGAAGTCGATCGAGGTCCGCGGCAGGACGCGGCGGATGGGGTCGAGCAGCGGGGCGGTCAGCGACTGCAGCAGCGGCATCATGGGCGCCATCGGGTTGACCCACGACAGCACGGCCTGGATCAGCGTCAGCCAGACCACCAGGTTGAGCGCCCACTTCGCGGCCATGATCAGGGCCGAGCCCATGGCGGCGGGCAGCAGGGCGACGGGAATCAGCGCGCCGATGGCCACCAGCCACAGCAGCACCAGGTAGACCAGTGCGGCAAGCCATGCGCAGACCAGGCTGGTCCAGTCGATCTTGTTCCCGGCGGGGATGATCTTGCGCAGCGGCATCACCAGCCAGTTGGTCGCCCCGTAGATCGCGCGCGCCAACGGATTGAAGGGGTGCAGCCGTATCGCGTGCATCCAGGCGCGGGCAATCAGCGCCGCGCCGAACAGCGTGAACACGATTTCGAGAAGGAAGCGGAAGATTTCACCGAGCATGGACGCGTTCACCCCAAAAAAGAGGAATCAATTGTCGCACGGCCAGACGTAAAAATTGCGCGCGTCCCTAGTACGGGATGCCTGGTGCAGGACTCCGCCTTTTGGATGGGACGAAGCGGGGGAAGACAAAAAAGCCGCCCGGCAAATACCAGGCGGCTCTGAGGAAGCTAATGCTTCGGCGTGTCCGGATTAGGGACGACCGCCCGTCGGGAACGGCCACGACGCGGCGGGGTTCAGCGCGGTCTTCGCGCCCGGGGCGGCAGCCGTGGTGGGCGGCGTGGCGGGCTTCTTCGGAGCGGCCTTCTTTGCAGCAGGCTTCTTCGCGGCGGCAGGCTTCTTGGCGGCAACAGCCGGCTTGGCAGCGGGAGCCTTCTTGGCAGCCGGGGCCTTCTTGGCGACGGCCTTCTTGGCAACCGCCTTCTTGGCGGCCGGGGCCTTCTTGGCTACGGCTTTCTTGGCAACGGCCTTCTTGGCAGCCGGGGCCTTCTTGGCTACCGCTTTCTTGGCAACGGCCTTCTTGGCGACGGCCTTCTTGGCAACCGCCTTCTTGGCGACGGCCTTCTTGGCTACGGCCTTCTTGGCGACAGCTTTCTTGGCGACGACCTTCTTGGCGACTGCCTTCTTGGCAACGGCCTTCTTGGCGGCCGGGGCCTTCTTGGCGACGGCCTTCTTGGCTACCGCTTTCTTGGCGACGACCTTCTTGGCGGCCGGCTTCTTGGCGGCAACCTTCTTCACGGCCGGCTTCTTGGCGGCTGCGACTTTCTTCACGGCGACTTTCTTGACGGCAGCTTTCTTGGCCGGTGCGGCCTTCTTCGCTACTGCCTTCTTCGCGGCGGGTTTCTTGGCCGCTGCTTTCTTTACGGCTTTCTTGGCTGTTGCCATGGTCATGCTCCTTAGGTTCAGGGGTCCCAGAACTTAAACCCGTGCCCCGACCCGCCCGACAAGGCGGATCGTGCCCGGGCTATTCATCGGCGCATGCCGCTGTTCTGTGCGAGCAACAGCTACGACGGTTTGCGCTAATGAATTCGGCACAGCCATTTGATATGGCCCCCGCTCCTTTGGCGCGAGCCATTTCAAATGGCGCCGATCGGCGCCTGATCACAGGCAGCCGACCGCTTGTTCTACGTGTTCGAAGACACCCTGACCAAGGAGATTGCCATCAAGCCTGTCGCGAACGCGACGTCCATCCGGTGGGGATTGGACGTGCCCGCGCCGGGCTCGATGGCGAACTGCATTACTCCCAGCTCAGCGTGCCACCGGTTTGGTATTCGATCACGCGAGTTTCAAAAAAGTTGCGTTCCTTTTTAAGGTCGATCATTTCCGCCATCCACGGGAAGGGATTTTCT
>Ga0182739_1000401_pt1 | contig 60612 bp, 58 predicted proteins | sample eDN5th30CBELigBY_FD_128873 | JGI IMG/M metagenome (GOLD analysis project Ga0182739, IMG submission 128873) | Enriched backyard soil microbial communities from Emeryville, California, USA - eDNA 5th pass 30_C BE-Lig BY (version 2) (version 2) | ecosystem: Environmental > Terrestrial > Soil >... | reverse complement strand
GCTCTATGTGGAGCAGCACGCTGGAGGCTTTTGATTCACCAGTAACCACTCATTAGCCAGTAGTAACTCATAAGCAGAAAAGGAAAGCGTGTCCCGCAGGGACGAAAGCGAGTATAAACTCGCCTGACGGACCCCATCGAACACGTATGCACGTGCACAACCATAGCTAGATACCACATACGTAGAGCGTGTCCCGCAGGGACGAAAGCGAGCATACGCTCAACTGTACATAGACCAGTCCTCCGGGGTCCCGGGGTTGGAACCCCGGGGGCCCTCCCTAGCAGGGAGGGTTTGGGTGGGTAGAGATTATATGTTTTTCAAACCAGGGTTCAAAAGGGGCTCCCCCTTTTTTCACGATGTTGACACATCCTCTAGCCCTTTCGAGTCATGCTGGCTATGGCAGCTGAACGGTATACTTAGCGTCATAGGAGCAACACGATACGGAAATGAAGGATGGCGATGATGAAGATGAAGACACAATCGATCAAGAAATTCGCAGTTGCAGCAACGATGGCGGTAAGTATGCTCGCATTCTCAGGTATTGCAAGTGCGCACGTAACCGTTCAACCTACGCAGGTGCAAGCGGGTACCTATCAAGTGCTGGCCGTACGCGTGCCAAGTGAAGAGAAGGACATCAACACGGTTAAAGTTAAAGTGAACATTCCGGCAGAAATTAACGTCAGCCGCGTTGAACCGAAGCCGGGCTGGAAATATGAGCTGGAGCGCAGCGCAGACAACGTTATTACGTCCATCACATGGACGGCAGAAGGCAGCGGACTTGCTGTAACGGAATTTACGGATTTCCGTGTAAGCGGAAAAGTAGCTGACGATGCAGCTTCGCTCGTCTGGAAAGCCTATCAAACATACAGCGACGGCCAAGTGGTGGAATGGGTTGGCGGCGAAGGTGCGGATAAGCCTGCATCGGTAACGACGGTAACGCCTGCAGCAGAAGGCGGCGACGGACACGGCGACAGCCATGGTGCTGGAACAGCTGCAACGACGGAGTCGGATGATAACAGCGACAGCAAGACGCCTCTTATCCTGTCCATCGCAGCTGTGGTGCTTGGCGCTGCTTCGCTGCTCGTCTCGCTTACTCGCAAGAAACGTTAGGCTTGCTAAGAACCGCGAGAATTGGTTATAATAACGGGTGATATGGTCGTTCAACGAGTACGCTTTAGACTTTTTGAACATGTACTACACGTACTAATAGATGGATTGCAATGACGGAGAAGAGTAAGCTTATCTGTTCGGACAGGGAGAAGACGCCATAGATTGAGAGCGTCTTTGCGATGACAGTCTGCTGAAGTTCGCTCCCGAGCAGACTTTTGAACGCGCACCGCGAGCGGGGCGTATGTAGGAAGTCCGGCGCCGGCCGTTATCCGGTAAGAGAAGCCGAATGGTCATGACGCTCAGCAGTCGGATCATACGTTTGCAGCATTCATGCAGAGTGGCTTGAAATAGGGTGGTACCACGGTCCTTTCGTCCCTAGCGGGGAGGAAGGGCCTTTTTTGCGTCCATTCAAGAGAGGTAATTTAAGCAGAATGGAACATTTAGGCTGGACATTTGATGGAGGGATCAAGCATGAAAGAACGGTTGGAGGCGCTGCGCGTTGAAGCACTGCAAGAGCTTCAGCAGGTTGCAGGACAGCAGCAATTAAACGATTTGCGTGTTAAGTATTTGGGCAAGAAAGGCGCGCTGACGGAAATTCTTCGCGGCATGGGCAGCTTGAGTGCAGAAGAGCGTCCGATTATCGGTCAGGTCGGTAACGAAGTACGCGCTGCAATTGAAGCGGTTATCGAAGAGAAACAGGAAGCGTACCGTCAAGAAGAGACGGCTGCACGCCTTCGCGAAGAGACGATTGACGTCTCGCTGCCAGGCCGTGCGCTGCCGACAGGCGCTGTACATCCGCTGAACAAGGTTGTCACGGAGATCGAAGATATTTTTATCGGCCTTGGCTATTCGGTTGCAGAAGGTCCTGAGGTAGAGACGGATTACTTCAACTTCGAGGCGCTTAATCTGCCGAAAAACCACCCTGCACGCGATATGCAGGATTCGTTCTACATTACGGATGAGATTCTGATGCGCACGCAGACGTCTCCGGTTCAGATCCGCACGATGAAGGCGGCCAACGGCAAATCGCCGATCAAAGTTATTTGCCCGGGCAAGGTTTACCGCCGCGATGACGACGACGCGACGCATTCGTTCCAATTCAATCAGATCGAAGGTCTTGTCGTTGGTCCAAACATTCGAATGAGCGATTTGAAGGGCACGCTGCTCCAATTCGTACAATTGATGTTCGGCAGTCAAGCGCAAATTCGCCTTCGCCCAAGCTTCTTCCCGTTCACAGAGCCAAGCGCTGAAGTTGACGTGACGTGCTCGCAGTGCGGCGGCCACGGCTGCCGGATGTGCAAACATACGGGCTGGCTCGAAATTCTTGGCTGCGGCATGGTTCATCCGCGCGTTCTGGAGATGGGCGGCTACGATCCGAATGAAGTCAGCGGCTTCGCTTTCGGCATGGGGGTTGAGCGGATCGCGCTGCTGAAATACGGCATCGACGATATTCGCCACTTCTACACGAACGACCAGCGGTTCTTGAATCAATTCGCACGAATGTGATAAAGCAGCAGTCAGCCGATTAGCTGCAATATACGGGATAGAAGGGAACGTTAAACGAAATGAATGTATCCTATCAATGGTTGAAAGATTATATAGATATTTCGGATCTCACTGCGAAGGAGATTGCGGAGCAAATGACGCGCGGCGGCATCGAGATCGATGTTGTCGAATCGCGCAACAAAGGCGTATCCGGCGTTGTAGTCGGTTATGTCGTATCGAAAGAAAAGCATCCTGACGCAGATAAGCTTAACGTGTGCCAAGTGGATGTAGGTACGGGCGACAATCTGCAAATCGTATGCGGCGCACGCAATGTGGACGCTGGCCAGAAGGTGCCGGTCGCAACGGTCGGCGCGAAGCTGCCGGGCGATCTGAACATTAAGCGCGCGAAGCTGCGCGGCGTTGAATCGCAAGGCATGATCTGCTCGGCGAAGGAGCTCGGACTCAATGAGAAGCTGCTGCCTAAGGAACAACAAGAAGGCATTCTCGTTCTCCCTGCTGAGACGCCAATTGGTCAGCCGATCGGCAAGACGCTTGCAATCGATGATGAAGTGCTCGAGCTGGACCTGACGCCGAACCGTTCGGACTGCCTCAGCATGCTGGGTGCAGCTTATGAGGTTGCGGCGCTTACGGGCCGTGATGTGAAGCTGCCGGATTCGACGATTATGGACTCGCCAGAGCTGGCATCCTCTTACCTTAAAGTATCGATCGAAGCGAAGGAGCTGTGCTCGCACTATACGGCACGTTACATTCGCGGCGTTAAGATCGCTCCGTCGCCGCTCTGGCTGGCGAACCGGCTGATGGCAGCGGGCATTCGTCCGATCAACAACGTCGTTGACGTTACGAACTACGTCATGCTTGAGTACGGTCAACCGCTTCATGCGTTCGACGCATCCAAAGTAGCTGGCGGCCAAATCGTTGTTCGTCTTGCGAAGGAAGGCGAGACGCTTACGACGCTGGACGATCAAGAACGCAAGCTGGAGCCGCAAATGCTCGTAATCGCAGACAGCGAGAAAGCGATCGCGCTGGCTGGCGTGATGGGCGGCGGGAACAGCGAAGTAACGGAAGATACGACGGACATTATTCTCGAGTCGGCCCGTTTCGACGGCAGCACGGTTCGCCGTACGTCGCGTCAGCTTGGCCTCCGTTCCGAATCGAGCGCTCGCTTCGAGAAGGAAGTGGATCCAAGCCGTGTCATTCCTGCCCTCAACCGCGCAGCTTCGCTGCTCGAGCAGATTGCAGGCGGACATGTAGCGGAAGGCATCGTTGAAGCGATTGCGGCGACGCATGAGCCAGCCGTAGTCCAAGTGACGCTGAGCAAAATCAATTCGTACCTTGGCACGTCGCTGTCGAAGCTTGAAGTAGAATCGATCTTCACACGTCTCGGCTTCCAAGGCGACATCGGTTCGGATGGCACGTTTACGATTACGGTGCCTACGCGCCGCGGCGATATTACGCGCGATGTCGATCTCATTGAAGAAGTAGCCCGCCTATACGGCTATGACAATATTCCGACAACGCCAATCGAAGGCAGCACGACGCCAGGCGCACTTACGAAGCCGCAAGCGATCCGCCGCGAGCTGCGCAAACGTCTGACGGACTCCGGTCTGAACGAAGTGATCAGCTACTCGTTCACAGGACCTGAGCGTACGGCTCTGTTCCCATCGCTGACAGGCGATGTGCGGCCGATCCGCCTTGCAATGCCGATGAGCGAAGAACGCAGCGTGCTTCGCACGTCACTGCTCGCTCAGCTGCTTGATATGGCGGTATATAACCGGAATCGCAAGAACGATAACCTTGCGGTGTTCGAGCTTGGCAGCGTCTTCCATACGGAAGAAGAGACGCTGACGCAGCTTCCGAATGAGAAGCATCGTTTCGGCCTGCTGCTGACGGGTAATGCGACTTCGGCATCGTGGAATCAGAAAGCAGTCGCATATGATTTCTATCATGCCAAGGGCATTATCGAGACGATCATGCAGACGCTTGGCGTTAGCGAACGTATCCGTTACGAAGCAGCTGCTCCAGAAGGCTTCCATCCAGGCCGTACAGCAGCTGTGAAGCTGCAGACGGAAGCGGGCGAAGTGACGCTCGGTTACGTCGGCCAGCTGCACCCGCAGCTGCAGCAGCAGATGGATCTGTCAGACACGTATGCAGCCGAGCTGGAATTGGCTCCTCTGTATGCGTATGCGAACAGCGCAATTGTTTATCAGACGCTGCCACGCTATCCTGCAATGGAACGCGATATTGCCGTTGTTGTTGATTCGGCAGTAGAAGCTGGCCGTCTGCTTGAGACCGCACGTGAAGTAGCGGCAGGTCTTCTTGAGTCGGTTCGCGTGTTCGACGTATACACCGGCGAGAAGCTTGGCGCCGGCAAGAAGAGCGTGGCCTTGTCGCTGGTATACCGCCATGCAGAGCGTACGCTGACGGATGAAGAGGTAACGGAGCTGCATGGTGCAGTCGTTACAGCAATTGAGCAAACTTTTGGTGCAGAATTGCGTAAGTAGGCAGGAAACATTCCAAGCCACATCGAAATAGTTCCGAAAGGGACAACGATGTGGCTTTTTTACACCACTTAATCAGGTATAAGCTTCCGAATCTTTTAGGAGTAGGTGTATGGGGTTAATGGATACTGTCGCCTACAACCTAATTTCAAGGGTCGCTGACTCACACCGTCTGATGAAATTGACACAGGCAAGCTTGCATCACGAAATGCGACTTTAATTACAACTAGGAGGATATTGCTTTGATGGATGCCGATCGGACACGCGTAACGGTTGACATATACGGATATCAGTATAAGCTGACAGGCCGGTCCAGCTCCGATTATATCAAGCGGGTAGCGGCGCTGGTCGACGAGAATATGCATAAACTGGCCAAAGGATATCCGAGGCTTGATATGCCGAAGATTGCTGTGCTTGCAGCCGTACATATGGCGGAGGACGTCATGCGTCTGCAGCGCGAGACGGATCGTCTGCTCGTTGAGGAAGCGCGCAATGGCGTGCTTACGGAAGAGCTGGAGCGTATCCGAACAGATGCAGCGCAGTGGCAGGACATGCTGGCAGAATCCGAGCAGCGTATTGCTGCAGCGGAACAGGCCGGCGTGGAAGCTTGCGCACGTGTTGAACGTGAGCAAGCCGAGAAAACAGAAGCGTTAGTAGCTGAGCTGCGTCTGCAGCTGGAGCAGGCAGAGGCAGCCGCAAGCAAGCAGCTTGAGGATGCGCTGCAAACGTACGAGGAACGCACCGCTCAACTTGAAGCAGAGGCGAAGCAGAAGCTGGAACAGGCTGCGGAAGCGCATGCGAAGGAGCTGGCAGCGCAGCGCGAAGAGCTTGGCCGACAATCGGGCGCAGCCCGTGCGGAGGCGGAGCGCAAGCTGCAGGAGCAGCGTGCTGCCGCAGACCGACTGCTGGCTGAGCAGCGTAATAGCGCTGAGAAGAAGCTGCAGGAGCTGCGCAATGAATACGACCGCAAGCTTGTCGCACGAGGCGAGATGGCGGAACGCGACCGCGAGAAGCTGACTGCTGAGCTTGAAGCGCTGCGTACAAGCAGTGAGCAGGTAACGGTAGAGGCTGCAGCGCTTCGTGAGAACGAAGAGAAGCTGCAAGCCGAGCTGGTGCAGGCTCGAGCGGACGGGGAACAGCTGCTGGAGGAGCTTGCTGCTGCGCAGACGGAAGTGGAGCAGCATGCTGCAGAGTATGCGGCAGCGCTGGAACGTATGAGGGAAGAGCATGCCTCCGTATTGCAGCTTGCGAATGAAGAGCGCAGCGAACAGCTTGCACAGATGAAGCTTGAGCTGGAGCAGCTGGCTGCCCAGCACCAGACAGAGCTCGCACGAATCGAAGCGGATCGTACGGCCGAACTGACACAGCTGAATGCGGAGCATCGTGTGATTCTGGATCGGATGAATGCAGAGCACAGCGAAGTGTTGGAGCTTGCGATAGCCGAGCATACGGCTGAGCTGGAGCGTATGGCCGCGGAGCATCGGGCTGTACTGGAGCAGGTGAATGCTAAGCATCAAGAAGAGCTGGAACGTACACGTGAGGCGTATCAAGCCGAGCTTGAACGTGTGACAGCGCAGCAGCAAGCAGCGGCGGATGAGCAGCTGAAAGCGAAGACCGCAGCGTTCGAGGACGAGCTGACGGAATATGTTGCAGAGCTTGAGAGCCATCATCAAGAGCAGCTTGACCGTATGGCGAAGCAGCATCAAGCGCAGCTGGATGAGGCAGCTCGCCGGTATGAGGAGCAAACAGCGTCTGCCGCACATGAACATGAGCAGCAGCTGGCGCAGACGTATCGTGATTTCGAGGTGCAGCTAGCTGCCGTTAAACAAGAGCATCAAGAGCAACTTGCTGCTGAGAACATCCGTTATGAGGAGCGTCTCCAAGCAGCCCATCGTGCGAATGATGAGCAGCTGGAGGCGGTTGAACAGCGCTGCCAAGAGCAGTTGAACACGCTGGAGCAGCAGTGCATTGAACATGTGGATCGCTTGGAGTCGCAGCACCGCGACGCCATGGCTGAGCTCCGTGAGCAGTATGACGCAATTGCCGAAGAGCAGGCGCGTCAGACGGAGCAGCAGGCAGCAGAGCATCAAGAGCTGCTGGCTGAGGCCGCAGAAGAACAGCGAAGTCTGCGCAAGCGGCTGGAAGAGCAGAGTGAGTCGTTCCAGGCGCAAATGGACCAGGCGCGCAAATATTGGGAGCGCCAAACGGCGGAGTCCGACGAGCAGCTTATGGCGGCGATGGAGCAGGAAGAACTGCTGCGCGGAGAGATCAGCCGGTTAGGCGAACAGCTGGAGCAGCAGGAGCGGACGCTCGCTGCGGAGATTGCGGAGCTGAAGCAGAAGCAGCAATGGATGGAGAAGCAGCTTCACTCGAAGCAAGCTGAACTTGAAGAGAAACAGGCTGAGCTGGAAGCGAAGCAAGCAGAGCTGCTTCAAGCGGTTCAAGCAAGCGAGAAACTATTACAGAAGTCCGAAGCTCTTGAGCAAGAGCTAGCGGTGCTAGGCGAACATCTTGAGCAGCAGATCGAGCATGCAGCGGCAGCATCCCGTCTGCTTGCACGCCAGCAGGAAGAGCATGGTCGACTGACTTCACGCATTGCTGAGCTTGAGCGGGCGGCGCAGCAATCCGCGGAGGAGATGGCGAACAAGCAAGCGCAATTGCAGGAGCGTGAATCGAAGCTTGAGGCGCGAGTACATCAGTACGATGAGCATCTCGTGGCACTGCAGGCCGAGCTCGATCAATATCGGCAAGCAGCGGCAGCAGAGGCGGAGCAATCTTCGGAGCTTGGCGCACAGCTGCAAGCATTGGCAGAAGCACGCATCGAGCATGAACGCGAAACCGATATGCTTCGCACAGAGCTGAGCAAGCTTCAACAGGAATACGCGAAGCTGCAGACGGAGTACAATGAGTGGATCGAATTAATCGAATCCAGCTAAGGTGCTAATCTCGCCTAGCATTCTCCCTGCAAGGAAGACCCAGGGGTCAACGCTAAAAAGGACAGCCACTCTCGACGCGGAATGTTCCGTCTGCCGTGAGTGACTGTCCTTTCATTGTGTACGCACGAATGTTACGCTACGATGATCTTCGCTTTCATTCGCGTATGGCCCGAGCCGCATGCAATGTTGCAATAGATCTCGTATGTGCCTGCTTTATCGAACGACAGAACCTTGGACTCGTTCGACTTGATGGAGTAGCTAGTGTCTTTGATCTTAATGCCGTGGAAGCCGGAGTCGGATTCTACCGAGATTTTAACGGCCTCGCCAACCTTTACCTTGTATTCCTCTTGATCAAATTCCCAGTTCTTCGCGTGGATAACGAGTTGTCCGGTTGCTTCGGATGGCTCCGAAATGTTCGCATTCATCGTGGTGGAGCTGGATCCGCAGGCGCTAAGCGCAAGTGTAAGCATGATCGTCAGCGCGCTGACTGCGATTGATTTCTTCATATTCATCGTCGATTAGACTCCCTTCGTGTATTGTGTCTTGTATTTCACCGTACGAGGCGGCAGCAAGCATGTCCTACCTATTGTATACGAAAGCGGTGGTCGCCGCAGTTACAAAATCGTGAAGCTTTATGTTGCTGTTCGCCGTAAGAAGGAGGGAGCAAGCCAATAGCCCCTTGCCCACAGAGCAAGGGGACTGGCTTATTCATTCGCGATTATATAATTAGCTGCGGTTCCGTTCGCTGCGTCCTGCCTCGAACGGCGTACTGACCGGGATGAACAGATCCACGATACCGATGACCAGTGCAGCAAGGATAGCACCAAGCATCGTAGCGTGAACGCCTCCCACAATAAATTGCGCGACCCATATGACGATGGCACTGGCGATAAAGCCGACGATGCCGCGTCCGAATGGCGTTACCCTCTTACCGAAAATACCTTCAACAATCCAGCCCAAGGCGGCGATAACTAGCGCAAGGAACAAGGCGCTCCAGAATCCGCCGACGCTGAATTGAGGAACGATAAAACCAACAAGCATGAGCACAATCGCTGCGACAATGAATCGAACGACATGGCCTAGAAAATGCATGATGGGTCCTCCTCCTTAGGGTGTCTCATATCCGAGCTATAAAATGCCGGGCATGATACTAAATATAATCCCCAGAAGTGTCTGTCGCATGTATGGAAGGTTACGTCATAGCATCCAGTTCAAGCATCGGCTATAATGAACGTTGAGAGGAGCTGTTTGAAGCCTTGGATCACAAAATATTGCATACAATGGATTATTATAAAATCATTCATAAACTTTCGGCTCATGCTGCAACACCGCTTGGCAAAGCCGTGATCGAGCAATTGAAGCCGAGCCCTGATCTCTCGATCGTCAAGCATTCGCTGCAGGCGACAGATGAGGCGTACAAAGCGGACCGGCTCAAAGGCTCGCCGCCTTTTCGCGGAATCGCGGACCTGTCGATGTCGCTCAAGCGTGCACGCATCGGCGGTACGCTGAATCCAGCGGAACTGCTTGAGATTGCAGAGACGATTCGGGCTGGCCGCAGAGTGAAGAAGCATGTTCTGCAGCTGCATGACGCGGACCCGATTCCGCTGCTAGCGGAAATTGCTGAACCGTTGTCTGAGCATAAGCCAACGGAGGACGCGATTCTTGCTTGCATTGATGAGAATGCGGAAGTGATGGATCAAGCAAGTCCTGAGCTGGCCGCGGTCAGACGCGAGCTTCGCAACGGCGAGTCCCGCATTCGCGAGAAGCTGGAGCAGATGATTCGATCAAGCTCTGTTCAGAAAATGCTTCAGGACGCCATTATTACGCTGCGCAATGACCGCTATGTTATTCCTGTCAAATCTGAATATCGCTCGAACTTCGGCGGTATCGTTCATGACCAATCGAGCTCCGGCGCAACGATGTTCATCGAGCCGGAAGTCATCGTTTCGATGAATAACAAGCTGCGCGAGCTGCGCGCCAATGAAGAGCGCGAGATCGAGAAGGTGCTGCAGAAGCTGACAGCACTTACAGCTGATGTGAGCGAAGACCTGCTCGCAGATGCGGAAGGTCTTGGCGCGCTCGATTTCGCCTTCGCGAAGGCGCGGCTCGGGCACGAGATGCGAGCATCGCTGCCGCGAATGAATGACCGCGGCTTCCTGAAGCTGAAGCGCGGCCGCCATCCGCTGCTTGCGGCCGACGCGGTCGTGCCGATTGATGTAGAACTCGGCAATTCATTCTCTGCCATCATCGTCACCGGTCCGAACACAGGCGGCAAGACGGTATCGCTCAAGACGGTAGGCCTTCTGAGCTTGATGGCGATGTCGGGCTTGTTCATTCCTGCCGAGGATGGCAGCCAGATGTGTGTCTTCGACGCAATCTACGCCGATATCGGCGATGAGCAGAGCATTGAGCAGAACCTAAGTACATTCTCCAGTCATTTGACGAATATTATTCGCATTCTGAAGGCGATGACGCCGAAGAGTCTGGTCCTGCTTGACGAGCTTGGCGCAGGTACAGACCCGGCAGAAGGGTCAGCGCTTGCCATTGCGATTCTCGAGCACATTCACAAGCTTGGTTCGCGGATTATCGCGACTACGCACTACAGCGAGCTGAAGGCTTATGCTTACAATCGCAAAGGCGTTATCAATGCCAGCATGGAATTTGATGTAGCGACGCTTAGTCCGACTTATCGGCTGCTCGTTGGCGTTCCTGGCCGAAGCAACGCTTTTGCTATTGCGGAGAGACTTGGACTGCCGAAGGCCATCATCGATCATGCGCGCGGTGAGGTCAGCGAAGAAGATACCCGCGTCGAGAATATGATTGCATCGCTCGAAGAGGATCGCCTTAGCGCCGAGAACGAGCGCAATACGGCTGAGGCGCTTCGCCGCGAGCTCGAAGAGCTTCGAGCGAAGCATGAAGCAGAACGCGAGCGCTTCGAGGAACAGCGCGACAAGCTGCTGCGCAAGGCGCAGGATGACGCACGCGAAGCGGTTCGGAAGGCGAAGTTTGAGGCGGAGCAGATCATTGCGGACCTGCGCAAGCTAGCGATGGAGGAAGGCGCCTCTGTCAAGGAGCATAAGCTCATTGAAGCGCGCAGGAGACTGGACGAGGCGGCGCCGGAGCTGCATCAGCCGAAACGGGCAGGCGGCAGCCGCGGAGCGAAGCCGGCAAGAATTGAGCCAGGCGATGAGGTTCGTGTGTACAGCTTGAATCAGAAAGGCATTGTGATTGAACTGGCTGGCTCGGAAGCTTTGGTTCAGCTTGGCATTATGAAGATGAAGGTTGCGCTGGATGATCTGGAGCTGCTGAAATCGAGTGAAGCTGCCGCGAAGCAGCAGCAGCCGAAGCAAGCGGCAAGCTTGAAGCGTACGCGGGATGAGAACGCAACGATGGAGCTGGATCTGCGCGGCGCATCGCTGGATGAAGCGCTGATCGAAGCCGACCGCTTCCTAGACGAAGCGTTCTTGGCCGGATTCGGACGCGTTCATTTGATTCACGGCAAAGGAACCGGGGTACTCCGCACGGGCATTCAAGATTTTCTGCGTCGGCATAAGCATGTGAAGTCGTATCGGCTTGGACAGTATGGGGAAGGCGGAGCCGGAGTGACGGTGGCCGAGCTCAACTGACGGGAGGAAACAGATGGAACGCGAACTCGATCGATTCCTTGACAACCCGCTTGTCGCCTCGATGGCTTATGTTTCGGTTGCCGTGCTCGCGCTCATTGTCGTGTTATACTTGTTTGAGCTGGTTACCTCGTATTCATGCTGGGAAGAAATCAAGAAGGGCAACTTATCCGTTGCAATGGCGACTGGGGGCAAAATGCTGGGCATTTGCAACATTTTCCGCTTCGCCATTGCTGCAGATCAATCGATCTATGAATGTATCGGATGGGCGGCATTCGGCTGTGCCATTCTGCTTGCCGCGTACATCCTATTCGAATTCGTTACACCTGTATTCCGTATCGATCACGAAATAGAGCAGGACAATCGCGCAGTTGGATTCATTGCTATGGTCATATCCGTAGCGCTTTCTTATGTCATTGGCGCGACCATCAACTAAACGCACGGGGGATTATGACGTGAAGTACTTGTGGGGAACGCTGTTTGCCCTCGCGTTCGTATTCGTAGCGCTGGGCGTCTATTATTTATCCAATAACTAGAGGTGAAGAAACAAGATGAGCAGCAGTGAACATCAGCACAATGGGACGATCTGTCCTTGGTGCCATTCCGAAATTGTATGGGACGAGGAGATCGGTCCAGAGGAATTCTGTCCGCATTGCGACAATGAGCTGTCAGGTTATCGAACCATGCAGATTGGCATTGATCAGGCAGCCGATGATTCCGATGACGAGCTGGAGCACAATCACGATCACGATCACGAGGAAGAGGAATGGTCGGACGAAGCGAATGAGTGGACAGAATCGGCTAAGGCGGGCGATGGCTTCCGTCAGGCCCGCCGTTCCAGCTTCGCAATCGAAGAAAAGATCGAGCGCGTATTGGATGACCAGCTTGAAGTGCCGGAGTGCCCATCCTGCCGAGGCTATATGCTGGAGATCGGATCGCATCAAGTAACGCGTGATAACTTCAAGCCTGCAGTACCGCCGGCGCTTGGACAACCACTGCTTGCTGCGCCATTCGAGACCGTATTGTATGTATGCCCGAGCTGCTTCGAGACGTCAACGAAGCTGTCGTTCGAAGCACGTCAGCAGCTGACGGAGCTGTTGGAGAAAATATCCAAGTAACGAGGAATGAGCATGCACCTCCTCGGTTTGGGACACCTTAAGCGGGATGTCTTGAATCGGGAGGTTATGCTGATGGCTGCAGAAGCCGCAAGTAAGCGTACGTCAGGACGGCTGGATGGACAATCCCGCCGGCTCATTGCCGTTCACGGCATGTATGCTGCTGCCAGTGCATTATCAGGAACGTTCATACCGGTATATCTGTGGAAGGCAAAGGAATCATTCGAGAGTATCGGCTGGTTCTGCATAAGCCAATATATCGTCAGCGGCTTGTTGTTCTGGATCGCAGGCAAGTGGGTCAAGGAGCATAACAAAATGATCGTATTTCGGCTCGGCATTGTGCTGTCGGGCTGCTTTTATTTTACGGTGCTTATGCTTGGTCCTTCCGCTCATCGCTGGGTTGTCCCGATCGGCATATTGGATGGCCTTGCGCTCGGCTTGTTCTGGCTTTCGTACAATATCATTTACTTCGAAGTAACGGAGAGAGACAATCGCGACCGCTATAACGGTTTAGTCGGCCTTATTGGTTCAGCTGCTGGCATTGTTGCGCCGTGGCTGTCAGGCCTCATTATTACGTCTTCGCGAGACGAGATTGGTTATCGAATCATCTTTACGGCTTCGCTGGTCGTACTTGCAGGCGCAGTCATCGGCTCGCTCGGGCTGAAGAACCGAGGGCCGGAAGGTCATTATGATTGGATGCTTCCGCTCAGGCAGTTGAAGGAGCGGGGGAATCCTTGGCGTCGATTCGCGCTTGCCATTACGACACAGGGTATACGCGACAGCGTCTTTATGTTTCTTGTTGGATTAACCGTTTATATGGCGACACATAATGAACAAAAGCTCGGCAACTACGCCTTGATTACGTCATCTGTATCACTCGTCAGCTTCTGGCTAGTAGGACGCAGAATGCGGATGAACCATCGCAGCAGAGCGATGCTTGTTGGTGTCGTTGCGCTGTCTGCTGTTATTACACCGTTGTTTCTCGGCATCAGCTATCCGCTGCTGCTCGTCTTTGGGATAGGTACCGCTATGCTTACGCCGCTGTATATGATTCCGATGACATCGAGCGTCTTTGATCTTATTGGACAAAGCGAACAATCGGTGAAGCAGCGAGAGGAATTTATCGTTCTGCGGGAGCTTGCCCTCACGTTCGGCAGAGCGATCGGCATGACAGCTTACCTGCTTGTGCTGACGCAAACACATTCGCCAGCCGCAATTACTTGGCTGCTATTCGGAGTCGGCAGTATGCCGATCGTTGGATGGATAGCTATAAGACATTTATTGAACAGAACGGCCGCAGAGGACAATGGTTTCCACACGGCACAACGAAAGGAGGACGCTTATGCCACGCATCGTACAATCGATAACGGACCTCATTGGAGACACACCAGCGATTCGGTTAAGAAGGCTGGTAACCGAGCAGGACGCCGAGGTGCTGGTGAAGCTTGAGAAGCTCAATCCGAGCGGGAGCGTGAAGGACCGTGCTGCATCCGCGCTGATCGCAGACGCCGAGCGCAGAGGAATGATCGTGCCTGGCGGCACAATTATTGAACCGACAAGCGGGAATACGGGCATTGGTCTCGCGATGAATGCAGCGGCCAAAGGGTATCGGCTTATTCTTGTTATGCCGGACAATATGTCGGTAGAACGGATTAAGATGCTCCAAGCCTACGGTGCCGAGGTAGTGCTTACACCAGCAGCCCAGCGAATGCCTGGCGCAATAGCGAAGGCGCTGGAGCTGCAGCAAGGCATTCCTAACAGCTTCATCCCGAATCAATTCGAGAATCATGCGAACCCGGATGTACATCGGACAACGACTGCACTTGAGATTATCGAACAGACCGAGGGGCGTCTTGATGCATTCGTAGCAACGGCGGGTACGGGCGGAACAATTACAGGAACGGGCGAAGCGCTCAAGGAGAGGCTGCCGGACTTGTATGTGGCGGTTGTTGAGCCGCAGGGCTCGCCTGTGCTGTCAGGCGGCAGCCCTGGACCGCATAAGCTCGTGGGCACAAGCCCAGGCTTCGTGCCTTCTATCCTCAATACTTCCGTCTATAATGAAATCATTCAAGTGTCGGATGAGAATGCGATTGAGACAATGCGCAGATTGGCACGTCTCGAAGGCATTCTGGTTGGACCGTCATCCGGCGCCTCCGTGTGGGCGGCACTGACGATTGCCAAGCGGCTTGGACCTGGCAAGCGTGTGCTGTGCATTGCACCGGATACCGGGGAACGATATTTGAGCATGGATATTTTCTAACTTTGAAACCTTCTCACTGCTGAAAACCGATCGTTTGAAACACGGATTTGAAGAAGCACTAGTCCGGCCAGTTGTTCGTTAGTTCGTTGTACACGATATCGCGCCGCTCAACAATGTAGCGGCGCATAATGTACGGCTCGGATTCGAATACCGAGAACGGGTGCTTGCGCGTGTAATCGCGGCGGATCGCATCCGCAATCGAGCCGTGCATACGCTCGATAGCAGGCGTGAGCGCATCGAGCGTAAATTGATTTTCTAGATATTCCAGCAGTATCTTCTTATATTCCGCGCGATAATTGCTGAATGAGAATAGTTTTTCCGTTAACACGTTGTACCCCTTCACATCCACAATGTCGCTGTCGCAGACGCGGCCATAACAGTTTCTTCCCCAAGTGCCTTCATAATCCCATGGCAGAATTCGATACTTCCCATTGCTGCTGCGCTCATACAACGCATAGTTCTGTTCAAATCCATCGAAATTGCCTGTCAGTACCGCACCAGCCAGCCACTTTAAATAGAAGGTTGTATCCAATCTATTGGACAGAACTTTGGCCAGACTGCTTCCATCAAGCTGATTGATATTTCTTATAAATGCAGTAAGCCGGGCCTTTGTATTGTCATCGCCAAGCTGCTTCTCATACCCTTCGAATAGCGATACTTTCACATCGTACGTATAGGGATCATACATGCTGAAATTCGCGCTGTCGTTGCTTGCATAGACAAGCGATTTCCAGCCTAAGTTCCGATTTTTGAAGAAATAGCGGTCTACCGCCTCGATCTCCAAATAAACCCCCTGCGCCTCCCCGTTTAACTCCAGCTCGATATGCTTCGTTCTGGGCGAATAGACACCAAGCATGTTTAAGAATTGAAACGAGAATGCGTTACGCATCATCGAAGGGTCGTCGTATTCAGCGTTCCAATGCAGCGTGCGAACAGCCTTGCTATTGCCTTGTTTATATCGGATTTCATAGGATTTCTTAGCGTATCGGATCGTATGTCCTCCGCGATGACGAAGGCTTGCGTCGATCGTTTTGCCGTCCATCGTCAGCTTAATTTGCACAAAGTCTTTACTGCTGGGATTTTCCTGCAGCTTCTCCCACTCCGATTGCTCGATGGTGATTGATCTAGGCGAAACCGACTGCTGCGACATTCGTGCACCTCCGGGACCAAAGTAAAAAGCCTATCGGTATCGATAGGCTTTTGTGCTAATTACTCTATGCGTGAGGCGCTTGTCACGTCACTGGATTCCTCAAGAGTCCCAGTCCTTCTTATTAGCTTCGTATGCTGCCATTAGCCGCCGTTTCACCTTGATTGGACATGACTTAATCTATGAATCGATTCTATTAATCGCGACAGGAAGTTCGTCCAATCTACCAAAGATAGTTCATATATCTAGTACCGCTACTATACGAGATACATATAGATATATTACAAATCGTCACCAAGGATAGATGAACCTAAGACGGTAATGGAGGGATGCAGAACTAACAGGCTTGTAGGTGCAAGCGAGCATTTGATCGTAACGTGTTGTCAAGTCGGTTGCTCTTAATTGGTTCGTCTGGATTCTATCTATCTAACAAACTTTGGAGGGAAATATCCTATGATGTACTGGAACTACTATAACAACTGCAACAAAGGCCGTCATCCTCATCGTTCCCATCGCTCGCCAGGAAACGATAACACAAACTTCCTCGACGCTCTTGTTGGTGAGACAGTAAAAATTAACCGCGGCGGCCCAGACGCGATCTTCGGTAAGCTTCTGGCAGTAAAAAGCGACTACTTGGTTGTAGGAACGTCGGAAGGCGTCGTTTATGTAAAAAGAAACCACATCAAATCGATTACAGACCTGGATGGCAGCCACGGCAGCCACGGCAGTCATGGTACTCATGGCACTCATGGCACGGGAGGTGCTCACACAGGCGGACGTTCGAGAGGTTCGAGAGGTAAAGCTTATATTCAAGCCGATAACTTCCGCGGCGTTCTGAAGGCGCTGAATCAGAAGTTCATTCAAGTGAACTGGGGCGGTCCTGAGAAAGTAGAAGGCTTCCTGGCTGAAGTGACTAACGATCGTATCCTCGTCGTATCCGATCACAAGAAAGTCGACATTTTCATCGACCATATCAAATCGGTCAAACTCGAGAAAAAACGCTCCAGCGGTAAAGGCGGCGGCGGCACTGCAGGCGCTGCAAACGTACCAGCTCTTAAACCAGCACCAGCAGCACCAGTAGCGAAGAAATCCCTCAAACGGCGCGTAGGCCGTTAACTTCCGCGAAGTGCCGGTGAACGTAAGCCGGGCCGGATGGGTAACCGTTCCGACTCGGCTTTTCGTTTCACTGCACGACTCATAGGCGTACGACTATTGAGAGGGAAAGGAGGGGCAGTATTCAATGAAGCAGCAGCATCCGTTAATGAATAGTCTGATCGACCTTGATATATCGGGTAAACCGTCGACCCTGCGGGGGAAGCTCGTTGACATGGGACAGGACATTCTCGTCATCCACAATGGGCAGCAATTCGTCTACGTGCCAATTATTCATCTGCAGCAAATGAGAGCGGCAATTTTACAAGACGCTTCTACTTCTGAGCTGATTTTTGATGTACCCGAAACGCCATTCGAGCAGGCGAACGATCCGATCTCTTACCGCAAAACGCTTATGAATGCTAAGGGCATGTTCTCTGAACTGTACATTACAGGCAATCAATCGATTCACGGTTATTTGACAAGCGTAATGAACGACTTCTTCGTGTTCTATTCACCTGTCTATCACTCGGTTATCGTCTCACTCACTCACCTGAAATATTTGATCCCCTACAGTCCGAATGTGACGCCGTATACGTTGACCCCAGAGCAGTTTCCGCTGAAGCCATCGCCGCTTACGCTTGCACGTACATTCGACCAGCAGCTTCGCAAGCTGGTTGGCGAGTTTGTTATCTTAGATCTCGGTGAGAATCCGAACAAAATTGGTGTACTAAAGAACGTGGATCAGAACATGGTGGAGCTTGCCACTGCCGGAGGAAGCTCGGTGTATCTCCATCTGGACCATGTGAAGACGATTCATCTTCCATAATCGACCTCCCTGAAGAAAGTTCAAGTCCCTGCAAGCAGAAGTGTAGGGACGAACTTTCTTTTGCATTTCGATTGATGGATTTTACATATTAGGGAAATGGATGGGACAAAATACGGGAGGTGTTTAAAAAAGCAAGGGAGGTTATGCCAATGGTACAGCCGATTACGGCCAAAGAGCTGGAGTACATCGCCGACTCGATGTCGAATGAAGATTTGCTGCTGAAGCAGAATGCCGTTCTCGCTTCTTCGAGCTCGAACCAAGCGCTCGTTCAAGTTGCCCAGCAGTTTATCGCAACCCATCAACAGCACTATCAGACGCTGCTGCAGACGCTGCATCAGCATTCCAGCATGGCGCCAACGCAGCCTCAGCAATAATCATCGTACAGAATAGGAGGAGACAATCAATGCAGCAGCATCATCAGTCGATTTTGCCGGATGAGGATTTGGCGAGCGTCATTCTGTCCGATCTGAAGCGGGTCGTTCGGGAATACGCAACAGCGGCAACGGAGTCAACATGTCCAGCGATTCGGAAATTGTTCACGGACCTGCTGAACAGCACATTGAGTATGCAAGGACAACTGTTCACGACGATGCAAAATCAGCAAATGTACAATGCGTCGTCCCCAGCGCTCCGTCAGGAGATTGACAAGCAGGGCAAGCAGTATGATCAGACGCTGCAGAAAACGAACCAATTCGTGCAGCAGAAGCTCAGCGGCATCGCACAGCAATCGGTTTATTACACGAGCCAGCCGAATATGGCGCATATTCCGCAGCAGCAAGCACAGCAGCCGCCTAGATACTACAGTTAGTCGGTGCAGCAGTCTCCCCTCGTCTTACGTTACAGACGCTGGAGACTGCTGTTTTTTGTTTTGCAGTCGGAACCGATTCATTGTAGAATTAATTTTATATATCGGAAGAAAGGTTTGAAGGAGCTGTGACGATGAGCGATTTGAAGATGAAGATATTGGACTTGCTGAAGGAAGACGCCCGTCGGGACGCAGAGCTGATCGCGACGATGCTCGATGTTCAAGTCGACGTTGTAAAGCGTGAAATCGCTGAGATGGAGAATGATCATCTGATCGTGAAATATGCAGCCGTTGTGAACTGGAGCAAGGTGCACGACGAAACCGTAACCGCATTGATCGAGGTGCAGATTACGCCAGAGCGAGGCCGCGGCTTCGAAGGGATTGCGGAACGCATCTATCTGTATCCGGAAGTGAAGTCGGTCTACCTCATGTCCGGCGCTTATGACCTGCTCGTCGAGGTTGAGGGCAAGACGCTGAAGGAAGTCGCATCTTTCGTATCCAACAAGCTGTCGCCGATCGATTTGGTGCTTTCCACGAAAACATTTTTCATTCTTAAAAAATACAAGCAGGACGGCATCATCTTCGACGAATCCGTTGGTGACCAGCGCTTGATGATTTCGCCATAAAGGGTGATAAGGCATGATTAACGAACAGCAGACTGCACCGGTCAATCGGCGCACATCATTTGCCGACTATTTGGCACCTCAGGCACGTTCGCTGAAGCCATCTGGCATTCGGCGCTTTTTTGATTTGGTAAGCGGACGTAAGGACGTCATTACGCTTGGCGTTGGCGAGCCGGATTTTGTAACGCCTTGGCATGTGCGTGATGCTTGCGTTGCTTCGCTGGAGAATGGCAAGACGCAGTATACATCCAATGCCGGTATGCCAGAGCTGCGCGAGGCGATTGGCAGCTATTTGAATGACCGCTTCAAGGTAACCTACAATCCAGCGGATGAAATTCTCGTTACCGTTGGAGGAAGTGAAGCGATCGACTTGGCCCTGCGTTCACTTATAGCGCCAGGCGATGAAATTCTTATCCCTGAGCCGTGTTATATCTCTTACTCGCCGATTACAACGCTTAGCGGCGGTGTAGCGGTTGGGATTGAGACGTTCGCAGAGGATGCGTTTAAGCTGCGCGCAGAGCAGCTGAAAGCAGCGATTACGCCTCGCGCCAAAGTACTTATTTTATGCTATCCGAGCAATCCGACCGGCGGTGTCATGTCGTATGACGACTGGCTGCCCATTGCGAAGCTTGTTGAAGAGCATGATTTGATCGTCATTTCTGACGAGATCTATGCAGAGCTGTCGTATGGCCAGAAGCATGTCAGCTTTGCAGCTATGCCTGGCATGCGTGACAGAACAATTCTCGTCAGCGGCTTCTCGAAGGCGTTCGCGATGACGGGCTGGCGGATGGGTTATGCATGCGGACATCCAGAGATTATCTCTGCGATGCTGCGCATTCACCAATATACGGTCATGTGCGCGCCAATCATGGGTCAGGTCGCTGCACTGGAAGCATTGACGAACGGTATGGAAGAGATGGAACGGATGATCGAATCGTACAATCAACGCCGCCGACTCGTTGTCAAGGGTTTCCGTGAGATTGGGCTTGAATGTCATGAGCCACAAGGCGCGTTCTATGCATTTCCGTCGGTGAAGTCAACCGGTCTGTCATCGGAAGAGTTCGCGGAGCGGCTGCTCACCGAAGGGAACGTTGCAGCAGTGCCTGGCAATGTGTTTGGACTTGGCGGCGAAGGCCATCTGCGCTGCTCGTACGCGACGAGTGTTGCTCAGCTGAATGAAGCGATCGAGCGTATTGGCAAGTTCGTTGAACGCGTTCGAAATGAAGGATAACTGTTAATAAATTCCTTACAAATAACATAAATGTTGACTATCCATCTGATGATCTGTTTGATATAATTTAACAGTGGCTTTACAAGACACTGCCAGTTATAAGCAGAGCCAAAGGAGGGAAAGCATTGACGGTAGCGGAGAAAGAGCTTATGCAGTCAACTTCGATGCTGATGCAATCCAGTCAACGTAGTAGTCATTCGACGCGAAAGCCGCCCCTGACCTTACAGGTTCTGGAACAAGAGATAATGGTACTGCGTAACGCAATGGAACGCATGTACAGGGAGCAGGCCACCTTTCAATCGGAGCTTGTGATCGATCTTAGTCGACAGCTCGACGTGAAGATCAACGAATATATGCATTATTCATGCCATTCAAGAGCACAAGGTGAATCAGCACGCTCTGCATATTAATCGGCGATATTCGTTTCGTTCTGGTCTTATAGTTGTGCAATAATCGCCCCTTTTAGGGGCGTTTCTTTTTTTGGGGAAATCCATCTTTATGGTATAGTATAGACAGTCTGATTTGGAGGGGAACATGTTGTTGAGAATGAAATGGAAGACCAAATGGGGCGCAGCGCTCTCGACCATGCTGCTGGCAGTCGTGTTGTTGACTGGCTGCGGGAATAAGGCGGATTTATCTGTATTTTTGATTCCAGAGACGGGGCTGCCGGATACAGTCGCACAATCGATTAAGACGGATCTGCAGCAGAAGATGGGCGACAAGACGATTGATGTATTCGGAAGCCCGATCTACAATGCTCAGAAGCTGATCGTTGAATATATTGCAGGAGAGCACGGCATTCTCGTTATTCCGAAGAATGATTTTGTGTCCATGATTAGCGAAGGCGGCGGACAATCGCTTGACGATTTGTTTAGCGCCGAAGATTATCCGGATGGCGTCATTTCGGGTATGGTGTTCAAGGAACAGGCTGACGGCAAAGATGAGGAAGTAATGGAGAAGCATCTATACGGCATTCCGGTCAAGCAGGCAGCGATGTTCCAGAAGGCAGGCTTCGTACCAGACGATCTGTTTATTATTATCCCAACGAATGCGCCGGATCTCGCATTGGCCCAGCAAGCGATGAAAGGATTGGTGAATCCGTGAAGCTCTATACAAGAACGGGCGACAAGGGCTTAACGTCTATGAAGGGCGGCAGAGTGCAGAAGGATGATCCGCATGTGGAAGCATACGGGACTGTGGACGAGCTGAACAGCTTCGTCGGGATCGCAGCTGCACAAGCAGCTTCTCAAGCTGCAACGCAAGCGCTAGCAGCTGAGCTTGTTGAAATTCAACAGGAGCTGTTTGACTGTGGGTCTGATCTAGCATTTGCTGTTCCGGCGGAACAGCACTATAAAGTAACAGCGGAGATGACGGAGCGGCTGGAGCAGTGGATCGATGCGCATACGGATGCTGCACCGCCGATTGAGCGCTTTATTTTGCCAGGGGGAAGCGAGCTGTCAGCTGCATTGCATGTATGCCGGACGGTGTGCAGACGTGCCGAACGTCGTATTGTGACACTCTCCTCCGAGCACCCTATTCCTGCTGAAGCGCTGAAATATATCAATCGGCTGTCGGATTATTTCTTCGCGGCTGCCCGCTGCGCGAATGCGCTGCTCGGCGTGCCGGATACCGAATATGTTCGCAGCGCGAACGTATTCAAGAAGCGCGATAAGTCATGAGCGAGCACGATTATTACGCACCGTTATCCGTAACAGCGACAGAACGCGAAGACGGCATGCAGGTGCGTACGATATTGGAGCGCAAGCTTGGCGTGTCGCGTAAGCTGCTGTCACGGCTGAAGCTGACGGAGCTTGGCTTGACCGTGAACGGCAAACGGGTGTACACCTCGGATCGTGTGCATACCGGCGATGTTGTGACGATCCGAATGGAGAAGGAGCGTTCGGACGATATTTTGCCCGAGCCGATTCCGATTGATGTCGTGTTCGAGGATGACGACCTGCTGATCGTCAACAAGCCTGCTGGACTCATTGTGCATCCAACGCATGGTCATTATACAGGGACGCTTGCGAATGGCGTCGTACATTATTGGGCGGAGCGGGGCGAGATCGTCAGATTTCGCCCGATTCACCGTCTGGACGAGCATACATCGGGTCTGGTCGTCATCGCGAAGACGCCGTATGTGCATCAGCAGCTGTCCGAGCAGCTGCAAGCTGACGAGATCGAGAAGCGGTATTTGGCTTTCGTGCATAACCGGCCGGAGCCGCTTGCTGGGACGGTCAACGGACCGATCGATCGGGATCCGGAGCGTCCGCATCTTCGCATCGTAACGCCAGACGGCTATGCCTCTGCGACCCATTACGAGACAGTGGCTGTATATGGGAATGGGCAAGCAGCTTGTGTTCGGCTGAAGTTGGAGACAGGACGGACGCATCAAATTCGCGTACATATGAAGCATATTGGCTGTCCGCTCATCGGCGATGAGATGTATGGGCCGGACGAAGGGCTTGGCGAGGCGGATGAGGCAGCAGGAAGACAGGCGCTTCATGCGGAATCGATCGCATTCACGCATCCGATCACAAGAGAACGGATGAAATGGACGGCAGCGCTGCCGGATGATCTTAAGCAGCTGGAACTTTTTCTTCAGGAAGGAACGAACTACGAATGAGCACACGAGGTAAATTGAAAATATATATGTATGCCAAGTGCGGCACATGCCGCTCGGCGATCAAATCCTTGCAAGCGAAAGGCTGGGAGCTGGATCAGCATGATCTGTTCGAGCAGGCGCCAGATCTGGAAGAGCTGCAGACGGTCATTGCGCGCAGCGGTTTGGAATTGAAGAAGTTCTTCAATACATCAGGCGAAGTGTATAAGGAGCTTGGGCTGAAGGATAAGCTGCCGACGATGTCAGCGGAAGAGCAGCTGAAGCTTCTTGCATCGAACGGACGACTCGTGAAGCGCCCAATTGTTACGGACGGGGAACGTGTGATGGTCGGGTACAAGGAAGAGACCTATGAGCAGGAGTGGGGAGCGTAAGAGCGATGGGGAACAGAAGCTGGCGGTCCAGCAAGCTTGAGCGGCTGGGCTCATCGATTTTCGCAGAGGTTGCCGCTTGGAAGGAAGAAGCTTCGCGAGCTGGTCGAGAAGTCATTGACTTAGGTATCGGCAGTCCCGACAGCCCGCCGACAGAAGCGGTACGGAAGGCACTGTCGGAGGCTGTGCTGAAGACGGATCGATATGCGTATCCTTCCTCGCAAGGAAGCTTGGCTTTTCGCCAGCAGGCGGCGCGTTGGATGGATTGGCGGTTCGGCGTAACGATAGATCCGCAGGACGAGATCGTGACGCTGATGGGGTCACAGGACGGACTCGCTCATCTTGCGCTCGCGTTGTGTGATGCTGGCGATCAAGTGGTCGTGCCAGATCCGGGCTATCCGATCTACTCCGCTTCATTAGCGCTTGCGGGTGTTGAGCCTGTATTGCTTCCGCTGCGTGCGGAGAATGGGTTCCTGCCTGATCTTGACGCTGTGCCGGTGTCGGTATGGGAGAACGCCAAGTTCGTACTGCTGGGTTATCCAGCGAACCCGATAACGGCGACGGCTGATGTGATCTTTTTCGAACGGATCGTTGCATTGGCGAAGCAGTATGGCTTCCTGCTCGTGCATGACCTCGCTTATTCGGAGATGGGCTTTGATGGCGTGAAGCCGATGAGCGTGCTGCAGATTGATGGCGCGAAGGATGTTGTGGTAGAGTTTCATTCGTTGTCCAAGAGCTTCAATATGGCGGGATGCCGCATTGGCTTCTTGGTCGGTAATTCGACAGCGGTCGGCGCGCTTCGGGAGCTGAAGGCGAATATCGATTACGGCGTATTCGGCGCCGTGCAAGAAGCGGGTATTGTTGCGCTCGAGGAAGGCATGTCTGGCGCGATGGAGCCGGTCGGCAAGCTGTATGAACGGCGTCGCGATTTGTTTATAGCCGCACTGGCTGCCGAGGGCTGGCAGATCGAGAAGCCGAAGGCGACGATGTTCGTCTGGGCGCCGCTGCCACAGATGGCCTGGTCGCTGGAGGACGGTGCGGCTTGGGATTCACGTCGAATTTCCCGGGAAATGTTAATTCGTGTCGGCGTAGCGGTTATTCCTGGCGACGCATTCGGCATCGAGGGCCAGGGATTTGTCCGTATTGCACTTGTAGAGGAAGAGTCGAAGCTGCTTGAGGCGGCGCGTAGGATAGGCGTGTTCATTCGCGGGGAGCAGATATAGGCTAGGCTGGGGTAGGTTAGGCTGCACGTCGTAATGGACAACAGATACCTTATGTGTTCACATTGAAGCTGCTTAACGGAGTGACGGGACACTACAGACCTAATTTGCCTAGTAAGTACCGCTTCAACATACAGTTTGATCCAATAGCGTCGCTGTGGTCCATAAGTGTGTAGTTGGTATGAATAGCACGGGAATAGCGTCATCAGAGTCCATTAGCTCACGATGAGGATTCATTGCGAGGGCTAATGGATAATGAAATTAGTAGGTTTGCGGGATGGCTTCCTGCAGATCTCGACGAAATGTACTCATTGCAAGTAATGACTCCGTCTCGACCTATTCGGTTGATACGGAGTCTATTTGTTTTGCCGCAGCCTATCCATAGAGTGAAACGTAGGGGAGAGAAATACTCGATTATTCGCGAGAATAGCAATTATTACTTTCCTATCAACTCTGGGGACTTATAAATTGTAATGTGATAGAATATCGTTATATGAACAATGATCACGGAATGGAGAGGAACGTATTGCAAACTGCGAATAAAGTGCTCATGGTCGACGGAATGGCCGTATTGTTCCGTGCCTTCTACGCAACTTCGTATACGGGTTACATTCGGAAGACGAGTGCTGGATTGCCAACGAATGCTGTGTACGGCTTCATTCAATATTTGTTTGACGCAATCGATACATTCAAGCCTACACATGTCGTATGCTGCTGGGATATGGGGAGCAAGACGTTCCGGACGGAACAGTACCCTGAATATAAAGGCAACCGCGGTGAGCCGCCAGAAGAATTGATCCCGCAGTTCGATCTCGTGAAAGAGGTCGTAGCGGAGATGGGCATTCCGAACATCGGGCTCGCCGGTTATGAAGCGGATGATTGCATCGGTACGCTTGCAACGCGACTCGGTGTAGAGCCGGATGTGGAAGTGCTGATTCTGACGGGTGATCACGATATGCTTCAGCTCGTGAGCGAGACGGTCAAGGTTGTCATCATGAAGAAGGGCAAGCTGAACTATGCGGTGTATGATCCTGCGCTGCTGCTTGAAGAGCGGCAAATCACGCCTATGCAGGTTATCGATATGAAAGGCTTCATGGGCGATACGAGCGATAATTACCCAGGCGTCAAAGGCATTGGTGAGAAGTCGGCGCTCAAGCTTCTGCTTGAATACGAGTCGATTGAAGGCGTGCTGAATAACATGGAGAAGCTGCCTAAGGGCATTCGCAGCAAGATCGAATCGGATATCGATATGCTGCACTTGTCACGTGAGCTGGCAACGATTCGTCTGGATGTTCCAATTGCATGCAGCTTGGAAGAATGCATGTGGGACTTGAAGATCGAATCGGCTACGCGCAAGTTCGAGGAACTGGAATTCGGGTCGCTGGTGAAGCTGCTGCAAGCTTAATAATCCTATATGCTTTGCTGAACGTATTGGATGAACCAATGGCTAAATGGTTCATCCAATATTTTTTTGCCTAGTAGGGTGATTGGTGCTATATTCTCTAAACGATTAGATCATTTGGGTAGGAGTGAGGAATGAAGCTATTGTGGCAGATTTCTAATCAGTTCCTCTTGTACGACTAATTTGTTGCGGAAACTGGTAGGCGATAACCCTTGTTTATTTGTGAAAACCGATGAGAAATAGGGAGGATTGTTAAAGCCGACAGCTTCTGCGATACGGGAGACGGACCAATCTGTTTGGAGTAGAAGCCGCTTGGCTTGTTCAATCCGATATTGCTGTAAGTAATCGATTGGGGTAAGACCATATACTTTAAGCATGCATTTGGCTAGATAGTTGGGATGATAATTGAAGGTTGCTTGGAGCAGGGCATTCGTAATCTTGGAAGTATAATTGCGGCGAATGAACAGCTCGATCTTCTCAGCAAGCCGAGCAGCTGTGGTATCAGACGTCTGCGCTATTTCATGAGCGATGCGCTGCAGGAATTGTTGGAAAGCCGTTTGTTTCTTCCAATTACGTAAAGAGCGGGGCTCGTGATCGAATGAGTTGAATGCGATAAGGTCATCCATCGACTTCTCGGACAACTTGAATTTCTTCGGAATGAAGATGGAGCAGGTCTCACAATGGTTGAGATATGCTTCTTGTTTATGCTTCTCGAACAATGCGAACTGATTGACCAAGCATTCGTCCAGAGAAGATTTCTCGTCCCACGAGCCGAAGGTTTGGAAGTGAATCCATGTGATATCGGTTTCGTCCTCGCAAGGAGCAGTGCCGTAATGGAAGCCATCCGGTCGCAAAATGATGGCCTCTCCTTCGTGCACGTTCCACTCGGTGTCATTCTCGCCAATGTAGAGCGTTCCACGATTAACGACGATCATATCAAAGACGTTAATGGAAAATCGACTAACATGCCGCTCGCCCGGTAAGTACTTATGTTTCCCACTGTCAATGAAATAAGGGATAGGGGGAGTTACAAAATGCAGTATCAGAGATGACATGATTTTGTTCCTCGCTTTGATTGGAATGGACTAGATAAAGTCGGGGCTTGAGATGTAGGTAGTCACTATTATAGCATGTTCCACTTCAAAGGATGATTTTTTTAAACGTTTTGCATTCTTTTCGTCCCCCATGCATCATATCTATCACTAGGACTTCTACCGTGGATAAATGTGTTTCAAGGGACTGGTCAAAATTACCATAAAAGGTTGAAATCCTTTAAATTTAGGTTGTAATCTTATATTTGTTTTGATGAAAGCTCATGGCAAAATGAATTTAAAGCGCTTTCCAAGATGACGAATGACTCAATAAACCAAGGATTAGGGGCTTGTTAGCGTTTAGGTGTTAAACGTTTAACTAAATGGGTTAAACGGTTGCATATAGACCAATGTATTTTTGAAGGGAGAGCGGGTCAATGATTACAGGAAAGAAAATGGGGGCAGGTCTTCTCTCGGCTGCACTGGTAATCGGTGTTATCGGCTGTGGGAGCAGCGAAGACAAAGAGACAAATACAGCTTCTAAGGGAACAGATACCACCAGCTCATCTGAAACATCGTCTTCCAAGACGGAGAAGGTCAAAATCACCTATTCGATGTGGGGCAGCGCGGAAGAAGGGAGCGTAACGCAGGCGGTAGCCGATAAGTTCAATGCTTCCCAAGACAGAATCGAAGTAGAAGTCGTGTCGATTCCTTGGGAAACGTACATGACGAAATTGAATACGCAAGCGACTGGCGGTCAACTGCCGGATACGGGAATGTTGAAAGAGGACGGCGTCATTCAGTGGTCCTCCGAAGGCATGTTGAATGATGTAAGCGCGATGTATGAAGGAAGCGACAGTAAACCATTGGATAGTCTGGCTTACAAATATCAAGGCAAAACGGTAGCTTATGCGGCTGCTAATGAAATCCTCCTCCTTTATTACAACAAGGATATGTTCGATAAAGCAGGCGTGGCTTATCCGCCGTCCGTGCTGGATCAAGCGTGGACATGGGACGAATTCGTAGCGGCCGCTAAGAAGCTGACGGTTGATAAGAACGGCAAACATCCGGATGAAGAAGGCTTTGATGCTAACGGTATCGTTCAATACGGCGCATCTGTCGAGAACCTGCCATGGCAGCTGGAAACCTGGACGCTCAGTAATGGCGGAGGCTTCTATTCCACCGACGGTACAGATGTGAGAATCGGAGAAGATGCAAGCATCGAGGCGATTCAGAAGGTCGCGGATTTGTACCTGAAGGATCATGTCGCACCGTTGTCCGTCGGCCAAACCGATGATGGCATACAACGCACGATCATTGCCGGAACGGTTGCCATGGCGACGAATGGCGCTTGGAACGTAGGGACCAGCTTGAACACAGCCAAAGAGGAAGGTCTGAATTACGGCGTTGCCGTGCTGCCTTATATGAAGGAGAAGGTTACTCTCAATACAGGCGGCGCGAACGTTGTGTTCTCCCAGACCAAGCATCCGAAAGAAGCGATGGAATGGCTGAAATGGTACAACTCCGAAGAAAACAACTGGGGACTTATCAGTTCGGGCATCTGGATGCCGACGCTGCAGAAGTGGTATACCGACGAAGCGCTTACCCGCAAGTGGGTTGAAAATCCGAACTTCCCTCCGTATGAGGAGTATAAGTCTGCTGTAGTCGACTATGCACAATCTTCCGCGGCAAGACCTGCTTCTTGGTTCTTCACGAACTATACGACGGACTTCAACACCTTACTCGGATCTGTTCTTGGTGATGTGTGGACCGGCAAGACGACAGCCAAGGACGCGATTACGAAAAATCTCGATGCCTTGAAAGCGGCTCATACAGGTAACAAGTAAAAGATTGAAAGGATGACCGTCGACCTTGAAGTGGCGGTCATCCTTTACACGTGAGGTGGGAGCGAGAAATGGAAACCATTCATAAACCGCTGAAACGCCGTTCCCGTTACAATTCAAGCGAGGCACGCGTTGCTTATATTTGTTTGATTCCTGCTTTTCTTGGCTTGTTTTTTCTAACGTATGCGCCTCTTCTTGGGGTGTTAGGAATCAGCTTGACCAACTGGACGGGGCTCAAAAGCCCGCAATTCATCGGTTTCGATAATTATGTGCAGCTATTCACGACCGATCCGTATATTAAGGATTCCATCATCGCGACGATTTACTTTGCTTTCCTATCCGTCATCGGAAGTATGGTGTATTCATTCTTCATCGCCATGCTGCTCAATCGAAAAATTCCGGCAAGAGGTTTATTAAGAGCGATATTCTATGTACCGTTTGTTCTGCCGGCTGCGGCGATCTACGTCGGGTGGTCTTGGCTGTATGAGGCGAATTTCGGCTTCTTCAACTTTCTCCTATCCCAAGTCGGATTGAATAAGGTGCTGTTTATCGCTGATTCCAGTTATGTGGTTCCTTCTCTGTCATTAATTTCGGTCTGGTTGTCAGGCAACCTGATCGTTATATTCTTGGCGGGGCTTCAGAACGTACCCGGCGTCTACCATGAAGCAGCCGAAATGGATGGCGCAGGCGCGTGGAAACGGTTCATCCATATTACGCTGCCCTCCATGTCGCCGATTATTTTCTACAACTTGCTCATGAGCTTAATCGCCAATCTTCAGGTCGTTACGCCAGCGCTTGCCCTGACGAACGGCGGCCCTGGCAACTCCTCCCGATTTTTGACCTATCTGATGTACGATCAGGCATTTGTAAATTATAAGCTGGGGTATGCATGCGCGACGACCTTCGTTATTTTTGCAATATTGGCTGCCTTTACTGCCGTACTATTCAAGACGTCCAGTCGATGGATTTACAATGAAGGAGGCGACGACAAATGAGCGCAGCAGCATACGGCAGACTGAGAAGCCGCAAACGTAACGAACGAATGATGAACATGGCCACGTTTGTCGTCGTCATTTTCTGTGCTGCCCTCGTGCTATTCCCGATCTGGTGGATATTCCGTACGTCGCTAATGACGAATGCTGAGATTTATCGCTATCCGCCATCTCTAACACCGGACAACTGGCTGTTCTCCAACTATGAGAAAACGCTGCAGGTGTTCAAGTTCTGGAAGTATTTGTGGAACACGATGATCATTATCGTTCCAGCCTGTTTGGCGGGAACCTTCACGGCTGCGTTGTGCGGATACGCCTTTGCACGGTTACGTTTTCGAGGGAAAAATTTGATCTGGGCACTCTGCGTCGGTTCCATGCTGCTGCCTGCCATGGTTACGCTCATTCCGCTGTACATCGGATGGACGCGGTACCTCGGGATCCATGACAGCTATTTGCCATTGATCCTTCCTTACTTTTGCGGCGGCGGCGCTTTCAATATTTTCTTGATCCGACAGTTTATGATGTCTATCCCAAGAGAGCTCGATCAAGCGGCAACGATCGATGGGGCAGGCTATTTCCGCATTTTGTTCAGCATTATCATGCCTGCAATTAAACCAGCTATGATTGTCGTTGCGTTATTCATCTTCATTGGTCTATGGAATGATCTGCTTCAACAAATGATCTACATAAATTCGAGTGATAAATATACGATTGCGCTCGGGCTAACGAATTTCCGAGGCCAATTAAAGAGCGACTGGTCGCTGACGATGGCCGCCACATGCTTGTCTTTTGCGCCTGGTGTTCTATTCTACCTCATTGGACAGCGATATTTCGTAGAGGGGATCACGCTGACGGGGATGAAAGGTTAGTTTATAAACACGAAGACATCAGCCGGCAATTTCGGCTGATGTCTGTGTTGATCTAACCATTATGATCTTTTTTTCGCTTATTGGCCGATCCAGACCTGTTTAATCTCCAACTGATCGTCGAGCAATAGTACATCGGCGCGTTTGCCGACCTCTAATGTTCCCGTGATGTGGTCGATGCCAAGCTGGCGTGCGGGGTTACCGCTGGCCATTCGGCTTGCATCCACAATGGATACGCCGATCTCGCGGACCATATGGCGCAGCGCGGCGATCATAGTAAGCGTGCTGCCTGCGAGATTGCCAGATTTGGTTAACCTTGCAATGCCGCACTCCATCGTAACCGGCAGCTCGCCCAGTTGATAGTCACCGTCAGGCATGCCGGCTGCTGCCATCGCATCCGTAACGAGAATAACCCGCTCGGCCCCTTTGGCACGGCAAAGCAATTGAATGCCTGCGGCATGTACATGATGACCGTCGGCGATGACCTCGGTGAAGATTCTGTCGTCGGTCAAGACAGCGCCGACAGTTCCGGGTTCGCGGTGATGATAAGGCCGCATGGCATTAAACGTATGGACAGCGTGCCGCAGCCCGCGGTCAGCCGCCGCGATGATCTGGTCGTATGTGGCGTCTGTATGACCGCAAGCAGGAACGATTCCATGCTTGCTCAAGCGCTCAATATAATCGAATGCACCTTCAGTCTCTGGCGCGAGAGTCTGAATACGGATAACGCCAGGATACAGTCGAACCCATTCCTCCAGCCACTCTGGCTGGGGCGGCAGGATGTAGTCAGGGTTCTGCGCGCCTTTCCACTGTTCACTTACGAATGGACCTTCCAGATGAACACCCAGCACTTGCGCGTAAGGCATTGGCCCTGCCATAAATCGACTGACTCGGGCGATAATGTCGGTCAGCTCGTCGCGGGATGCCGTCAGTGAAGTTGCGAGAATACTGGTCGTTCCGTGACTAGCATGAAACTTCGTAATCTCAACTAGTCCTTCATCGTTGGCATCCATGAAGTCATGGCCTGCGCCGCCGTGAACGTGGACATCAATGAAGCCAGGCAGCACCCAGCCTCCGTCGCCGTCGATGGTCTCGAGGTCACCGCTTGGCACGCTAGCCCCATTGCCTAAAGCCTCGATGCGGCCTTCCGTGAGCTTGATCCATCCATTCTCCAGTATTCCTTCCGGTGTCACAATCCTAACGTTGTACAGAATGAGTGATTGAATTGATGTATGGATCATGACAGTTTCTCCGCTGCCGACCGATCGAGCAATACGACCAAATGCGGGTGAGTCTGCAGCAAGGAAGCAGGGCAATCGGTTGTGATCGGCCCTTGCAGTGCGCGCTGCACGATCTCCGCCTTATCGGCGCCTTTGACAACGAGGAGAATCATTTTCGCCTTCAGAATGGTGCCGATCCCAATCGTAATGGCTTGTTTGGGCACTTCATCGATGGAACCGAAGAAGCGGGCATTTGCTTGACGTGTTTCCTCTGCCAGATCAACGACATGCGTACCTCGAATGAGCGCGTGGGCAGGCTCGTTGAAGCCGATGTGGCCATTATGGCCAAGACCTAACAGCTGAAGGTCGAATTGCCCGCTGTTCTCGATCAGCTCGTCATAACGTACCGTTTCTGCCAGCGGATCAGCTGCATTGCCATTCGGAAGATGCGCTTGTGACAATGGAATATCGATATGGCTGAATAGATGATGGTGCATATAAGAATGATAGCTTTCCGGGTGGCTTGCAGGCAGGCCGATATACTCGTCAAGGTTAAACGACGTAACGTTCTTGAAGCTGAACATGCCGCGTTTGAAATCGTTCACGATGTGCTTGTATATGCCTACCGGGGTTCCGCCCGTCGCCAGACCAAGAATAGAGCGTTTATTCGTCTGGACAATTCCCGTAATAATCCCTGCGCCAGCTTCATTCAATTTGTCATCCGAATCGAAGGTTAGAATGTTCATAAATTAGCTCCGCTCCTTTTTGCCTGTATATTGTTTGACCGCTTGATAGGAACGCTCCAGCCGCGGCACATAGATGTCGAAATGCTCGCTGACAAGTCCTGTGAACAAAATATCGACGACATGCAGCTGTGCCATACGCGAGGCCATATCTCCGCGCCTCATGCCAGCCTCCGAGGAGGAGGTGAACAGCCGAATATTCGCGTGATTGGTAAGGCCGCCATCTCCGAAGCGTGTGATCGAAATCGTCGTAGCGCCTTGATTGGCGGCGCAGCGAAGCGCATGAATCGTCTCGAGCGTCTCGCCGGAGTACGAGATGCCGATCGCAACGTCATTCGCAGTCAGAGACGAAGCAGAAGTAAGCTGCATATGCGAATCTGTGAATACGGCAGCTGCCTTGCCGATCCGAATCAGCTTTTGGAAGAAATCCTGTGCCACGAAGCCTGAGGTCGCCATTCCATAAAGATCAATCCTGGATGCTGAATGCAAAGCTTGAATCGCTCTTCGAAGCTCTGCGATATCAAGAATCTGGGTCGTTTCAGTCAGTGATCGAAGGTTATTGACCGTAATGGCAGAGACGATATCGGGCAGCGGGTTGCCCGCCACGATGTCCTGATATTGGGCGGTGTCAGGCGGCTGGGCCAATTCACCGGCCAATTGCAGCTTGAATTCTGCAAAATTGTGAAAATGAAGCGAGCGACAAAATCGGGACACCGTTGAGGTGCTGCTGCCAGCTTCCTTAGCAAGCTCGGTAATCGTCAGCCGAGCTGCTTCCTGCGGTCTAGACAGAAGGAAGGCGGCAAGCTCCCGTTCTTTGGGGTGAAAGCTATCCATCTTGTCCTGAATGGTGTTTAGTAGGCCCACGCTGATGACTCCTTCCTACATCGCATCGAAAAAATAATTTTCGCAAAACATTCTATTATCAAGAAAATAATTTTCTTTCATTCTGTTTCTAACATAACCGATTACACTGAAATCTGCAACTGAGAAAAGTTGTACGAACCCGAATCGTACAAATCGTGTCTGCTCTTCATTATCCCACTCGCCTGTCCGATTACATCTACGTACAGTTTCTGGATAGAATTAGGGAGATGAGAGAGAATGAGCAGGAAGTATTGGAAACAAGGTGCTGTGCTGCTGCTTGCTGCAGCAGCGGTAGTCTTCAGCCATAGTGCGGTACATGTGCATGCTGAGAATACGAACAATGGGACAAGCGGAGCGCAGGTATCAGCGAACATAAGCGATGTTAACGAGTCCATGCTGAAGGTGGCCTATGCTTCCGAGAAGCAGAAGGTTAAAGCCAACGGACGTGTATTTCTGCGTGATAAAATAAAGACTTCCCAGCCGGCTGTGCTGTCTTACGCGATCGGCAATACGGCGATTGCTCGTGTTGAGCCGAACGGTCTAGTGACCGGCCTAAAAGCGGGGACGACGAAGGTGACGATTACGGCGGAATCGCAGAGCGAGACGGCTCGTATTACAATACCGATTGAAGTAACGGCAGCAGCAGCTGTTGCCGCTCCGAAATATGCTTCGGTGAAGGTCATGGTGTCTGGGAAGACCTATACGGTGCAGACCGTAACCGTTCCGAAGGGGACGCCGGTTACGGCCGGGCTGGCTAACAAGAAGGTCGGCCATGTGCAGTCGCTGCGTGGGATCGCGGCGGCTTACCGGGCAGACGTGGCGGTGAACGGAACCTTTTTCTCCGCATACAGCGATCCACCGATTCCATATGGTAATATTATCTCGAACGGCGAAGCTGCCAATATTAGCAACTCGGGGACGACAATCGGATTTCGGACGGATGGAACGGCTGTGATGGATACGCTGCGTATTCGAACGTCGACGAGGCGGATTGCCGGCAAGGAAGATAAAAGCTATGTCATGACGAATGATAAAGGCGACTCGCTCAATTGGAGCGACGTTCATACGGCGATTGGAGCAGGGCCGCGTCTCGTCGTTAATGGCGAAGTGAAGATCGATGCAGAGGCCGAAGGCTTCCGTGATCCCAAAATATTAACCGGAGGCGGCGCGCGCAGCGGCATCGGCATCAAGAAAGACGGCTCCATCCTTATTGCGACGATCCCAGGCGCAACGATGAAGCAGTGGGCAGCCGTTATGCTGAAGCTCGGCGCCTATCAAGCGATGAACCTCGACGGCGGGGCTTCGTCCGGTCTGCTGTTTAAGGACAAGACGATTACGGCAGAAGGCCGCTTGCTGAGCAATGCGCTCTTATTCGGAAGCGGGCTGAAATACTAAGAAATCCAGTTGGTAACATGATAGGAAGGTGGGTTTAAGATGACACTGCAGATTGGCATAGTAGGAACCGGCTGGTTCGGCCGAATGCACGCGGAGAAGCTTGCTGCAATGGAGAATGTTCAAGTTCGAGCATTTTGCGGCTCGAGCATCGAGAAGGCGGAGCTGGCAGCAAGAGCTTATCGCGATGCGCGAAGCTATAATTCCATCACGAATATGCTGGACGACTGCAAGCTGGATGCCGTCTACATCTGTACGCCTCCATTCGCACATGGCGAGATCGAATTGGTGCTTGTAGAGCGCGGCATTCCATTCCTGGTAGAGAAGCCGATTGGGGTTGACGAAGAGACGCCTAATCGGATTCGCGAGGCGATTGCACGCAAGTCATTGATTACATCTGTCGGTTATCACTTCCGCTATATGGACAGCACGGGACGTGCGAAGGCGATGCTCGCAGGCCGTACGCCGGTTATGGCGCAGGGACAATGGATGGGCGGGATGCCTGGCGTTTATTGGTGGCGGAACATGGCAACGTCCGGCGGGCAGTTCGTAGAGCAGACGACGCATATTGTTGATTTGATGCGCTATTTGCTCGGGGACGTTCAAGAAGTGTATGCGGCCTATGGCAATGTCCTTGTGGCGCAGCGCGAGGAAGGTGTTACTGTACCGGACGTAGGAGCGGTCACGATGAAGCTCGCGAGCGGTGCGATCGCGACGATCAGCAATACGTGCGCCATCCGCGGAGGCGATCGTTCCGGCCTGCAAATTTACACCGACAAAGGAATGCTGGAAGTGACCGGCGAAGCATTGACCGACTTCGAGGAAGGCAAACGAACGGAATACAAATCGAGCAGCAATCCTTACGTGTCGGAGAATGAAGCGTTCCTGCACGCCGTTCGGACAGGGGATACGTCTAACATTTTGTCCGATTATGAGGATGCCTGGCAGACGCATCGCGTGACGATGGCTGCGAATGAATCCGCGAAGACCGGTCTGCCCGTTAAATTAATTGAATAGAAGCCTGTACAAGGTGAAAAACGGCATTCCGCTTCGCTGCGGGATGCCGTTCGTGTGTAGTGTGTAATGGTACGATTAAGGTTCGTCTTGAACTTCAGGAATCGTAGGCTGCTGCTTGAAATCGCCGGGATAATCACGTTCCATGCCCGCGTGAAGCGAACGGTTCTCATAGCCGAACGGATTAGACGACCGCTGTTCCAACCGCCACGGCTTGCTTTTGCCCAGCGATTCCGCTTCAAGATCGGACCCATATGGGCCATCAGGGAATTCCTCGGACGTCAGATCGTTGCGATACGATTCAACGACAGCGAAGTCGGTGTATTTCTCATCGTTGTCTCGGTTCATGACACACCCCTCTAATCAACATGGCCAGAAGCGTTAATGTGGAGCAGTTCGTCTGACCCACAGATCATTGTGCCCGATTTAGTCGGTAAAATTCACCGTTCCAACAACAAGCTGCAAAAACTGACTCAATTCTTCTGCTTCCTCTTCGGTCAGCTTGAAGACGTGTTCAAGATACCCTTCTTCCTCAAGGTCGTCAGAGCCAATAATCGCTGTCCGTCCGGCTTGCAGATCGGTTACGAGCTTCTTCCCATAGAACCGATTCGTCGTTGTGACAGCAAGATCGAATCGTTTCAGGCTGGGGCCGATGAACGTTACGAATCGCGTAGATGTTTCTTCCGTTGAATCGGACATAAAATCATAATCAGGCAGCATGGTGTAGCCTCCGTTTCATCATTTGTACATGCGATTATCATACCATCGGCTGGAGTCAAGGGGCAAACAGCGGTTGATTAGTAGTTGTCTAATATGGAAATTGATGCTATATTAGGAGTAACTGAATTTGGGACATGAGGAGGCACCTCTACCGTACGACGGAGAGATGCCTCTTTTTTGTCGTATTTGGAGCGGGTGCGGGTTCATCTACTGTCCTTATTTCGGGAATTTTGAATAACGGGAGATGGATGAAGATGCAGGTTGTATTCATGAACACATTTGATCGGGTAGATGGAGATCGTACGATTATGGGGGCGACCCTTTCGATCTGCGAAAATGATGGCCAATGGCTCGTGCTCTGGACGGAAGGGGCCGAGGAAACTGCAACGTGGTATGAAGGTTTATCGTGGGAAGAGATGCTGGCTGCGTTCCGTCACGGCGTCGCCGCCAAGATGGGAGACGGCTTCCAGCCGATCATTGACGGCATGCTGGACGAGCGCAAGTCATCCCCAAGCAGCATCATTGCGATGATGCAATGTTATGGCGAGCTTCACGCTGACGCCGCACTGTTCGAGGAGCTGCGGGAATGGCGCCGCAAGACAGCGGCCCAGCAGCGCAAATCGGCCTATATGATCGCAACTAACCGTGTGCTGAACATGATAAGCGCGTTCAAGCCGCATACGGAGCAGGAGCTTGCTCAGATTCCAGGCTGGGGCGAATCGAAGATGAAAGCCCATGCCGAGCAAGTGCTTGCCATTACGGTGCAGCATGCGCGCGAAACGTCATTCCCGCTCGATTGGGTGGTGTCTATGCTCGATTCGAAACAATATTGGCAGTGGACTTATCGCCAGAAGGAATTAAAGTACAAAGGTCAGCTGGAGCGTCACCAAGAGAAACGGCTCATCCTCGAAGCTCTATCACAAGGACGCACGCTTAGTGAGCTGCAGGCCGAGCTCGACATGTCGAGACGTAATCTGCTGGACCGTATCGAGCAGCTCGAGACGGAAGGTTATGACATGGAGCCAATCGTCGAGACAGAGCTTGCCGAGGTGCCGATGGAAGAACGTCAATCGGTTCTCGCAGCGTTCGACGTCGTTGGCGACAAATACTTAAAGCCCGTCATGCAGCATGTATATGGCACCGAAGGCACACCCGACAAGCCGCTCGATCTTGTCTATGATCGCCTCCGCATGCTCCGCCTCACCTACCGCCGCAGCAAGAAACAACACGAGGCTGTGTAATCTTCTCGTGTGGAGGTAAATCGGTAGGTAGGTTATAGGCGAGGCGTGGAGAGTGGCCGTCATGCCCACGAACGGAGCAGGTAGTGCTTCTGAAGAAGCAGCTTATGCTTCCGAAGCAGCTTTTCTCTGATAAAAGCTTTTAGCGGTCGCCTTTGTCACTCGGATTGTTACCACTTCTGTATATATAAGATCAGAACAATCCGAGGACAACAGCGATCGGAAGAAACATTCGCATGCGGAGTCCTGTGCACATACAGCAAGCCCCACCCGAATCATCATCCTACACTCTCCGAAACCTCAGCCACCTTCACACCGCCATCCGGCCAGATCGGATCCGCATATCGGATCATCTCGCCACTGGCACAGGACAATCCCGTTTCATACGAACGGCTGCCCAGCAGCTCTTCCACCGCCGAGCGCACCTCGAAGGAGCGGTTCAACTCCAGCTCCGCCGTTACCGTGCGGGCCTCATTCGCTATATTCGTCTCACGGATCATCGTCAGCGCGGCTGACGTAACCGCGAGCGCATCCTCAATCGCCTGCTCCCACAGCGTCCACGCGCTGACCGTATGCAAAGTCTTCCCATCAACCGGATCGAGCCAAGGCAGCTCTTGCTCGTTCATCCAATCGTAATCCGGCAAGTTCTTCCTATAGGATAACGGCTCGATTTTACCGAAGGTAAGCAAGCGGCGAATGCCGGTCGGGTCGTAGAACAATCGCTGCGCGCTGATCATATCGCGCATGGCCTCGTGCCAATATTCGCTCTTAATCGCAGATGCCAGCTGCGGGAAGCGGACAGCTGCAATATTCTCGAAGGCTTCGAGCAGCGTGTTCGGCAGCGGCTTACTTGGTGATATTTCCTTCCAGACGGGTGTTCTCCAAGTTTCAATCCCGAACAGTCTGGAGGCGATAATCGTATCCATCGCCGTCTCAAAACGCTGATGATCCCACTTGCGGAAGCCGGAACGGCTGAATACGTAAGGATGCATATTGCGATCCAATACGTGATGGAGAACGAAGCCGAGCCCGTATGCGGCAGAGTATCGGCCTTCCTTCGTTGATAAACGCCCGCTCACAGCATCTAGCAGATCCATGAGGACAGGACCGCATTCATAATTATGCATGTCAGAGCCGAGCTGGTTCATGATCGTATTTTTATGCCAAGGGAGGAAACGGTGGTAGAAAAGAAAGTCAGGGCCTTGGCAGCCCAGGTTGAACCACTTGCGGGTTTCCTCGTCTGAGAGCCACTCCTGCTCTCCAAGGCGCTCCATAATGGTGTGGCCGAATAGGAAATGTGCCCAAACGTTCGGCATGTTGTTCCTCCCTTTATTGGGTATAAAGTACCAAACTTAAAATATATAGTATACTTGTCCTATCGAATTCAGTATAATGGATTCAATTAGCGGAAGCTCGCGAATGCTGTCGAAAAGGAGAACTGTCCTCCATGAAAGCAGAGTACATTAACCCATTTTTAGAATCCGCCAAAAATGTTATCGAGCAAGTCGTACAGATTAAACCGGCTACCGGTAAACCCGGATTGAAGCCAGTTGCAGTTGTAGATAATTATATTTTTATCCAGATCGGTATCCACGGTCAAATGCAAGGTCATGTCGTATTCGGCATCAGTATGCCGGTCGCACTCAAAATGATATCTGCAATGATGGGCGGATTCATCATCTCGGAAATCGATGAAATTGGCAAGAGCGCAATATCAGAACTAGGCAACATGATCAGCGGTAATGCAAGTACAATTCTGTACAACCAAGGCGTTCATGTCGATATTACGCCGCCTATCTTCATTAATACCCATGATGCTGGACTTGCCGAAGCGAAAGCTTTGACCATCCCATTGATCATGGAAGGCATTGGCGAAATGGATATTCAAGTATTAGTAGCATCGTAACACGAAAAGGCTCCCAGGGGAGCCTTTTTCCTTGCTGTATGAGAAATGATTAATGTTTCAAGTGTTAGACGATCCTCTCGCATCCAGTTAGAACTAGATGAGGATCGTCTTCTATTTTGCGTCCAATCATTGGATGAAGTACACTAGAAGCAGGTGATGCGAAGATGCTGAAAGGGAAGAAAATTGTCATAACAGGCGCCTCTAGCGGACTAGGCCTTATGACAGCCGTGATGCTTGAACAGCAGGGGGCGAGAGTCGCGATAACGGGACGGAATGTGTCGAAGCTGCGGGCTGCGCTGCAATCGGTCCCGCATGCCAAGGGCCTATCCAGCTATGTTCTGGATGTGACCGACGCTAATGCCGCCGCTGATGTGCTTGATCGGATATGGCGCGAGATGGATGGCGTGGACGTATTGGTCAACAATGCAGGGTTTGGCTACTTCGAGCGATTCATTGATGCGCCTCTGGATCATTTTGAACAGATGATGGATACGAACTATATGGGAGTTGTCCGCTGTACGAAGGCGATACTGCCGCAGATGCTTCGAAGAGGCAGCGGTCAGATCGTGAATATCGCTTCGATCGCGGGCAAGCTTGGAACGCCGAAGTCGACAGGCTATTCCGCTTCCAAGCATGCGCTTCTAGGCTTTACGAATGCGCTTCGCCAGGAGCTTCGTGGAACCGGTATTCTTATATCCGCTATTAATCCAGGACCTTTCGAGTCGCCATTCTTCCAGACGGCTGACCCGGGAGGCACTTATGTAAGCAGCGTGCAGTCGTTTATGATGAAGCCAGAGCGCGTTGCGAATGCTGTTGTAAGGGCGATCGATAAAGGGAAGGCCGAGATCGATCTGCCAGGCTGGGCAGCACTTGGCGTGAAGCTGTATCATCTATTCCCGCGGCTATCAGACCGGATTGCGGGCGGCATGTTGAATAAGAAGTAAGCTTAATGACCTGCCCATAAGGGTTGGATAACGGAAAGAGGAATTTGTAAATGACGAACAAATGGACGGAAATCGGCGTAGAGCAGCGATTGGCTGATACGCTGGTGTCCGAGGGATTGCTTGAACCGACCCCTATACAGCGCGAGACGATCAGCGTACTGCTCGAGAACGCAGACGTCACGGCTCGATCGCAGACAGGAAGCGGCAAGACGCTCGCTTTTCTGCTGCCGGCGCTTCAACGTATTAATAGTGAGAGTAACAGTGTGCAGGCTGTCGTGCTTGCTCCAACACAAGAATTGGCGATGCAGATTACACGCGTCGCGCAGACGTACGGAGCGCCAATCGGTGTACGTGTCGTGCCGCTAATCGGCGGGGCGGCTGTCCAACGGCAGATCGATAATTTGAAGAAAAATAAACCACAGCTCATCGTTGGCACGCCGGGCCGCATTCATGAGCTGTTCGCCGCGCGCAGGCTGAAGCTGAGCGAAGTGAAGCTTGTCGTCATCGATGAAGCCGACCAAGTGTTCAACCTCGGCTCAGTGCGCGAGGTGGATACGATCTTGAAGAGCACGCCGCGCGACCGCCAGCTTGCTTTCTTCTCGGCGACCCGGCCGGAGGAGATGGCCGGTATGGAGAATAAGTGGATGCGCGAGCCGAAGCTGATTGACCTGTCTGGCAAACAGCGTGTCGCAGAGACGATTGAGCATTACTATATCGTCGTTGATAAACGCGATAAGGTAGACGCGGCTCGCAGACTCGTTCGACTTATCAACCCGTCGTCGGCACTGCTGTTCCTTAACGATACGGATAACATTGCGCAGTGGGAATCGAAGCTCCGTTACGAGGGCTTCTCCGTCGATATGCTGTATGGGGATGCGAACAAGCAGCGCCGTTCTTCTACGCTGGATCGATTCCGCGGCGGCAGCTGCAAGCTTCTTCTGGCGACAGATATCGCGGCTCGAGGCATCGATATCTCGGGTCTCCCGCTTGTATTGAACCTTGATCCTCCGATTGATGCGGATCACTATGTACACCGTGCAGGACGGACGGGCCGTATGGGCAAGCCGGGCATGGTTATTACGATCATTACGCATCAGGAACGATTCATTATGGATAAGTTCTCGAAGCGTCTTGGCATTGTGCTGTCGGAGCGGGTAATGGCCCGCGGGAAGCTCGTTACTCCGGAGGAAGCGCGCCGCCAAGGCGGTCCATCACCATCCGGCAGCGGAAGCACCTCCTTCGGAAGAGGGCCAGCTGGGGAAGGACGCGATCGGGAGCCGAACCGTGAATCGCGGCCTCAAGCACGTCCAGAAGGTGCGCGTACAGCGTCGGTCAGCAGCAAGGGTTCGTTCAGCCGGCCAGCGTCTGAACGTCCAATCGTTCGTAAGCCGACGGATGCCGAGCGTCCGCGCTTTGGTTCGGACAAGCCCGCGGCAGCAGCCGTTGAAGGGCAATTACGCAGCCGTACAGATGCGAATAAGCCGCAAGTCGCACAGGAGCGCCCGCAAGGCGCGAAGAACAAAGCTAAGCGGGAACGCGAGCGGCAGAAGGACAAGAAGGATAAAGGCGCACCGAAGTGGTTGAAGGAAAAACGCAACGCCGCTAAGGAGCAAGACTAAAGTAGCATTTTGTTAAGCCACCCCCCTAAAGCGAATTCCTATTCCCGAACGATATGGGCGAAGGGAAAAAACGGTAGCAATGAACCGTAATATCGCATATAGGAGAGGTGGCTTTTTATTATGCAAATATCCAAATTCAAAAAGTTCGCAATTAGCACAATGGCGGCAGCAATTCTATTAAGCGGTGCTTCATCTGCATTCGCACGAGGAAATGACGACCGTGATCATGATAAGAACAAAGGCAAAGACGATAAGAAATCAAGCAGCATTACGATCAATGTGAACTTCAAGGACGAAGAAGATCTAAAATGGGCAACGGAATATATTATCCGCCTTGCTTCCAAAGGCATCGTGAACGGCTACTCCGATGGTACGTTCAAGCCGAATCAGAAGATTACCCGAATCGAAACGATCGTGGCAGCCGTTCGTCTGATGGGACTTCGTGAGCAGGCTGAATCAGCTGAGGAAATGAGCAGCAATCTGAACTTCAAGGATGCTGATCAGTTGAAGAAGAAATATCCATGGGCAGTCGGCTATGTGGCTGTAGCGCTCGAGAACGATCTATTCGCTGAAACAGAGGAATCGATTCAACCGGAGAAACCGGCAACTCGCCTGTGGTCGACAACGATTCTCGTGAAGGCGCTTAAACTGGAAGCGGAAGCGAAGGCGAAGAGCAATACGAAGCTGACGTTCAAGGATGCGAAGCAGATTCCTGCCGGCTCGGTCGGTTATGTTCAAGTTGCACTCGAGAAGGGCATCATTACGGGTTATAATGACAATTCATTCCGTCCGAATCAGCAAGTAACGCGCGCTGAGCTCGCTGCACTGCTCGATCGTACCGACAGCCAGCTGCCGAATCAGGATGATACGGCGGTAACAGGAACGCTGAAAGCTGCAGTATCGAACAACAGCCTCACCGTGGTGAAAGCCGATAAGACGGAGAAGACGCTGTCGATCGATCCGAACGTATTTATTTTCCGCGATAACAAGAAAGCTGCACTTGGCGACCTGAAAGCAGGCGACGAGGTGCTGGTGCGTACGTACAACGGCAATGTTATCTTCGTTGAAGTGACGAAGATGGCAGAGGCATCGAATATATTGAACGATTTGAAAGGCACGCTGAAATCAGCTGCCAACAACAGCATCGTTGTGAAATCGGACAAAAAAGAGAGCACGCTGACGCTAGATGCGAATGCGATTATTTACCGCGACAGCAAGGTTGCAACACTCGCTGATCTGAAGGCAGGCGACGAAGTACTGGTACGCACGCTGAACGGTAAAGTGATTTTCATTCAGGTGACGAAGATGGCACAAACAGCACCAATCGTCTCTGATTTTAAAGGCACGTTGAAAGCAGCAGTATCGAACAACAACATTACGGTTGTCAAATCGGACAAATCGGAAAGCACACTGCCGCTTGATTCCAGCGTTATCATTTACCGCGACAGCAAGACGGCAGCAGTTGCTGACCTGAAAGCAGGCGACGAGGTGCTGGTACGCACGTTTAACGGCAAAGTGATCTTCATCCAGGTGACGAAGCTCGCTTCTGATGCGGCGACGGTTACGGATGTGAAGGGCACGCTGAAAGCAGCAGCGTCGAACAACAGTATCACTGTAGTAAAATCGGATAAATCCGAGAGCACGCTGACGGTTGATTCGAGCGCAATTATTTATCGCGATAATAAAACGGTAACGCTCGCTGACCTGAAAGCAGGCGACGAAGTACTCGTACGCACGATCAACGGTAAAGTGATTTTCATCCAAGTGACGAAGCTGGCTGCTGATACGGTGACGCTGCTTGATGTTACGGGTACGTTGAAAGCAGCGGCATCGGGCAACAGCATCGTTGTCGTGAAGTCGGATAAAACCGAAAGCACAGTTACGCTTGATTCGAGCGTCGTTATTTATCGTGATGGCAAAACTGTTGCAATCGCTGACCTGAAAGCAGGCGACGAGGTGCTGGTTCGCACGATCAACGGCAAAGCGATCTTCATCCAAGTGACGAAGCTGGCTCCAGTCGGCACAACGATCGAGGCAGGCAGCTTCAACTCGGTATCGCTGAACTCGGAAGGCAAGATTTCGACAATCTCGATCACGAGAACGGTTAACGGCGCATTGCAAGGCTCTATCTTCAACGTAGCCTCGGATGTTGTCATCTCCGGCGATGCGTCCAAACTCGTATCCGGCCAATCGGTAGAACTGACGCTGGTCAACAACGTCGTTAAAGTTATCGCAATTAAATAGTAAGTACTACTCGGGCACAAAAGCCCACACAGGAACAAGCGCTGCTCGGGCAGCGCTTGTTCCTGTGTGTCCCACCGGTTCGACGACGTCTAACGGTTGCCCCCGTGCTTATTCGTCCCAAAACAGCCTCAACGAAGTTCTAACGGTTGCAAATCGAGCCTAATGGGCACCAATCGCCGCAAAACCTCGACTTTCCGACATAATAGCCACGATGATAACCGTTAATGCTCCTCAAACGCCAAAATTACCGAAATAACCACGCTCACAACCATTAAAGCCTCCTGCGTACCGTCGCTCTATGTAGAGTAGCACGCTGGAGGCTTTTGATTCACCAGTAACCACTCATTAGCTAGAAGTAACTCTTAGCAGAACAGGAAAGCGTGTCCCGCAGGGATGAAAGCGAGTAAAAGCTCGCCTGATGGGTCTTATCGAACCGCCGCTCTATGTAGAGTAGCACGCTGGAGGCTTTTGGTTCACCAGTAACCACTCATTAGCTAGAAGTAACTCTTAGCAGAACAGGAAAGCGTGTCCCGCAGGGATGAAAGCGAGTAAAAGCTCGCCTGATGGGTCTTATCGAACACGTATGCACTTGTACGACCATTCCCAGATACCACCTACGTAAAGTGTGTCCCGCAGGGACGTAAGCGAGCAGACGCTCAACCGTACATAGACCAGTCCTCCGGGGTCCCGGGGTTGGAACCCCGGGGGCCCTCCCTAGCAGGGAGGGTTTGGGTGGGTAGAAACGCTTGAGGGTTTGGGTGGGTAGATCGATCAGTAGAAACTCTAAATGGTTACTAAAGATCTTTCTTTTATGAAGTTGAAAGTGGGGTCATAGGGGCCAGGCCCCTATTCGGCACGAAACTCAAACCACTCAAAATCAAACTGACTGCCCGGCAGGAACACGAACGTAACCGTTTGTTTTCCTGTGATCCGTTCCAGCACATACTCCCGCTTGCAGCTCTCTTCGGAGTAGCCGAACTCGACTAACTGCTTCGATTCGCCCTGTTTTCCAGCAAATATCACATGAATGGTGTTGTTATCGATCGGCGATCGACCGCAAATTACAAGCTTCGAGCTGCCTTCTTCCCCGAAGTCCATATCTTCAAAAACAAGCGAAACGTTGTTGCCGATGTTATCAATCGAATGATGTGACAGCGTAAACGTATCACCATAGATATGATTGTTCTCAAGTGCGGCTAGACGCGCGAATGCCTTCTCGAGACGTGTGAACTGGAACCCTTTAAGATGGATTTTGCGTCGCAGCACGAACGTAATCGCCCGGACCCCGCTCAATCTCTTCGGCAGCTTGTACGTCTCCTCCTGATACACATTCCAGCGGGTTGGCTTCTGATACGTAAGCTGTGTCAGCAGCTCAGCTCCAGGTGCTCCGGGTATGCCATCCCACATATCGATCAACACTTTGTCGTTGTCGAGCGAGAAGATAGGCAGCGTCACTTCATCTGATCCGTAGCTGCCGAAGTCAATGTTCTCGAAGCAGATCCAGCTTTCCCCATCGCGTGAAGAGGCCATACCGCGTTCATTGCCGTTCGTCAGGTTGCGGCTTGCAGCACTGCAATAACCAGCGGAGACGAATTCATAAGGGTTCATGAATGCAGCGCCTAATCCGCTGATCTGGCACTGCATAAGGGAATACAAGCGAATGGATTCGGCTCCGTTAGCGGTGCCGCAGCGAACATAGAATTCGCCGTCTCCAAGAGCTGTGATAACAGCTTCATGCCCGTCTGCTGCCAGCGTTGCGAAGCTGCAGTCGATGCCGCCTGCATTCGTAATCCGCCACTGCACATCTGTATAGGTTGCATCGCTCGGATGAAGAACGACCTGCAGCGGCAGGGAACGCACCTCGGGAGACAGCTGATTGCCCTGTGGACAGATGATCTCCAGCTTGCGGACAGGGACTTCATCATCCTCGAGGGAAGCTGGCCCGTGAACGCCTGCATCCGTATGTGCGGACGAGTAGGCGTATAGCGTCAACTCACCGCCCGATGCGTCTGTCTGTGCCTTCGGTGCAGTGGACTGCAGCGTAACGGCATTTGCGACGAGACCTTTGGCCTCCGCCCGAACGGTAATCTTGCCGCTCTCAAGCGTGCTTGCGACGACGGCGAGCAGCTTGCCGCTGAACAGCCTTCTATTGCTGCCCTTGTATTGGTCATAGTCGGTGCTGTCTCCATTATCTAGACCGACCAGACGGCCAGCGCCTTCTACCGTTACGTGTATGCGGTTATTCGCGTTATGAACCGGGACACCGCTGGCATCCAACGCCGAGATCTCGATAAACACTAGATCGGAACCATCCGCCTCCAAAGTCGTCTTGTCCGCAGACATCGCAATGGAAGCTGCATCGCCGAAGGACGATTGGATATCGGTTGCAATTGGCGTACCGATCTCATCGTAAGCCACTGCACGAAGTACTCCTCGGGAATAAGGAATCTGCCAGTCACCGACCAGCTTCTTGCCGTGTTTATGATCGATGTCGAACGTACCCTGCGATACATCATTGAAGAACAGCTCGATCTTTGGCGCATTGGAGCAAACACGTACGTCGATCAGCTGGCCCTCGGAGAAATCCCAATAAGGGAAAATATGAACCATCGGCTTGCTTTTATAATCGGTCCATTCTGCTTGATAGATATAGAAGGCATCCTTCTTGAAGCCAGCTGTGTCGATCTGACCGAAATAAGAGTTCTTTGTATGATAAGGCGTCGGCTCGCCAATATAGTCGAAGCCCGTCCACAGAAACTGACCAAGCGAGTAGGGCGCATCCCGATCCGAAATAATGCAGGCCTCTGTGCTTCTCGCCCCCCAGCTGGTCGAGCTGTTCCCGAGAGAGGAGCACTGCTCGTCATCGTCGGCCAGCATCGAATGCGCAAGCGGGAAGTGATAGATGCCGCGGCTTTGCACAGTCGAGCAGGTCTCGCTGCCATAGATAATCCAGTCCGGATGCTGCTCATGATGGGTATCGTAATATTTGTCGCCATAGTTGTATCCGGCGAACTTGACGATGTCGGCACAATGCTGGGCGTTCTCCCACGGCATATAGTTGGAACCGATCGTAACGACAGCGTTGCCACGCGGATCGTGAATCAGCACCTCGTCCATCAGCTCCCGCGTTAACGTCTGTCCCCGTTCATCGGCATGCGTATCGTAAATTTCGTTGCCAATGCTCCACATGAGCATGCTCGGGTGATTGCGGTCTCTGCGCACCCAGCTGGCGATGTCCTTCTTCCACCATTCGGGATAAAATCTCGCGTAATCGTACGTCGTTTTCTTACGCTCCCACATATCGAACGCTTCCGATACGATCAGCACGCCCATCTCATCAGCCAATTCCATCAGCTCGACCGCAGGCATATTGTGGGCGGTACGGATCGCATTGACCCCCATCTCCTGCAGCAGCTCGATCTGTCTTCTCAGTGCAGTCCGGTTGACCGCAGCGCCTAAGCAGCCGAGGTCATGATGCTGGCAGACGCCGTTCAGCTTCAGATGGCGGCCGTTGAGGAAGAAGCCCTTCTGACTGTCGAAGCGGAACGTGCGGAAGCCGAAGCTGTACAGCTGTGAATCGACAGCGTAGCCGTCAACGATCAGGTCCGTCTGCAGCTTATACACATAAGGGCTATCGATATCCCACCGAACAGGATTCGAATAAGTAAAGCGGCTAGCTGTATGTACGGTTGAACCGGCTTCAGCAGAGACGGCCGTCTCCTCTTCGTGTACAAGTAAGCCGGATGCATCCAGCAAGCGATGGCGCAGCTTGATCGCTGCCGAAGAAGCAAGACCTTCTGCGAATACCGACTCTGTGTCGATATCGACGATCCAACCATTGTCTTGCTGCACGGCGCTAATATAGACGCCATCTGCCGCAATGTGGTGCTCGGCATACGTTTTGAGCCATACCGAACGATAGATGCCTGCCCCCGAATACCACCTGGAGTTCGGCGACTCATGCGTAACTTGAACATGAATGTCATTGACGCCCTCATGGAGGAATGGGGTGATATCGATTTCAAACGTCGAATAGCCGTATTTCCACGTTCCTGCGAAGCGGCCGTTCACATAATAGCTCGAGTTCATGTAAACGCCTTCGAAACGGAGCGTTGTCTTATTGCCTGGGATTCGTTCTTCGATGGTTAACGATTTGTTGTACCAGCCTTCTCCGTCTGCATACAGATGATTCGTATCATAAATGAGCCAATCATGAGGCAGCGTCACATGCTCCCATTCGAAGCCGCCGGCGTTAATCGTATCCAGCGTCGTGCCTATAGGATGAAGGGAAAAGCGCCAGTCATTGTTGAAAGCTACATCCTTACTCATTCCAATCCAGCTCCTTTGCTTATTGAGAAGAAGATAGGCGGGCGAATAGCCGTCTATCGGTTTGAAAGGTTCATATATCTTTAAGATCATCGCATCGCATGGGTCAAAAAGCAATACAGCATCGGTAACAAGTAAACAATTGCTGTTTGCAATCTAACGGAAGTTACGATTAAGCGATAAGCAGCAGCGGCCCGTTTCCGTTTACTCCCTATTATCAGGTATAATGTAGGCGTAGATAGGGGGAGATCGGATGAATCAGGATTCGAAGCATATGAATCGTACAGGACAAGGCTCAGCACTTGAAGTAACGGAGCTCGTGGGCGGCTACAGCCCGAGGCGGCCTGTGCTGCACAACCTTACGTTCGATGTCCGGCCGGGCGAGATTGTAGGGCTGATCGGATTGAATGGCGCAGGCAAAAGCACGGCGATCAAGCACATTCTAGGCTTGATGCAGCCGCATTCCGGTGAAGTGAAGGTGAATGGCGCGAAGCTGGATGCCGATCCCGAGCGATACCGCGGCTCTATCGCCTATGTGCCCGAGTCGCCTGTTCTATTCGACGAGCTGACGGTAGATGAGCATCTCCGACTGACGGGGATGGCATATGGCGTAGAGGCGAATACGTTCAACGGCAGGATGGAGCAGCTGCTGGATGAGTTTCATATGCGGGCGAAGCGGAGTGCCTTCGCTGAGCATCTGTCCAAGGGTATGAAGCAGAAAGTCATGATTATGAACGCGCTGCTGGCAGATCCGCCGCTATTCATTATAGACGAGCCGTTCCTTGGACTAGACCCGCTCGGCATACGCTCGCTGCTGGAGCGGTTAGTCGAAGTGAAGAATGCGGGTGCTGCCGTGCTTATGAGCTCGCATATTTTGTCCACCGTCGAAACGTATTGCGATCGATACATTGTGCTGCATCATGGCCGGATCGCTGCGCAAGGGAAGCTCGATGACGTGCTCCGGGCAGCTGGCATGACGAGCGGAACGCTGGACGAAGCATTCTTCCGGCTCGTGTCGGAGACGGCGGACGGCGGAGGGATGACCAATGGCCGATAGGACGGAGAGGACGACAACGGACAGCTCGCATCGCGACCTTGAACGAGCGAAGCAGCCGTATGTGAACCGATTCGAGCCGGATCGGTTATGGTCCACGCGCGCTGCCGCGTTTCGCAATGAGCTGAAGCCCTACGTTGGCTATATGGCGCAAAGCGGCTTTCCAGGCGTGCTGCTGCTGATGCTTATCGTAGCTACGATCGGCTATGCGGCGCTTGTGCGGAATGTGCCGGAGCATTTTCCCATTACAGCATTTGGTGTTGTGCTTGTCCTTGGATTCACCTCGTGGAGTCCGCTTCGGACTTGGCTGCAGCCGGCGGATACCGTCTTCCTGCTGCCAAGAGAGCTGGAGATGCATCAATACTTGAGACGCTCGTTCCGTTATACGGGCATCGCGACGCTTATCGGCGTCTGGTTTACGCTGTTGGCCTATTGGCCGATGTACAGATTAGGGGAAGGTACGGCCGATGCATTCGTACTCCTTCTTGCCCTTACGGCAGTCAAAGCCGGAAATATTGCGGGCGCTTGGCAGGAGCGTAGAGCAGCTGAAGCTGGAATGAGACGTTCGCTTCGGTTGATCCGATGGGTGCTGACTGCGGTGACGCTGGCCGCTTTGTTTCGGCTTGAACCATGGAAGGCTGTACTGTTCGGGCTGCTGGTCGCTGCGCTTATGGCGGCGGTATACCGGCTTCCGCGGAAGCATGCGCTGCCATGGGTTACGCTTATTCGGGAAGAGGGGCGTACGCGGCGCAGGTACTACCGGTTTCTTGCTCTGTTCATTGATGTGCCGACGCAAGCGCCGCGTATCGCGAGAAGAGGCTACGCGGCTTGGATCGGCTCAACCATCCGATTCGCGCAACGGGAAACCTACTTTTATTTGTACACGATGACCTTGGTTCGGACCGAACTGGGCGGGATGCTTATCCGATTGACTTTGCTTGGGATGCTCGTCCTCTACTGGTTCGGCGATGCGGTCTGGCTGGACGGATGGGGAGCTTCGATCGTGTTCGTTCTAATGGCGGGTATTATCGGGCTGCAGCTTGGCTCGCTGAGACAATCGCACAAATACGCGGTATGGGGTCATTTGTATCCGCTGCCTGCACAGCGGAAGATCGCTTCGCTAGCTTCCGTGGATCGCATGGCCTATATCATTTGTACGCTATTCATGTGGCTGCCAGGGGGGATCGCGCTTGCCGTCCATGGCAGTGTGCTGCAGGCTGTTGCCGCACCCGCAGCAGCGCTGCTGTATGCAGTGCTGCGACGGCCAAGCGCCGTTCGCCGCAAAGCGTTGAAGGATGATGAGGAAGATTGACGAAGGATCGGAAACCAGACAGGCTGCATGCACATCGTTAGAATCGTCCCGAACGGAAAATCGCGAATAATAGAAACAGGAACATGAAGGCTGCGATGCCGAAGCCGATCTCGATGACTGGAAAATGCCAGATGATCGACGATTGGCGTCCGAGCGACGAGCCGATAATGAGCCCGACCATAATAATGCTGAACGACAGCAGCACAATGCTGAACGTCAGGCGGTTGCCGACACGGTCAATTTTGCGCAGGAACGTCTCAAGCTCCGGTATCGACATTTCGGTCCGGAGCTTTCCTTTGCGCACAAGACTGGATACATCGCGCAGCGTCTCCGGCAGATCGGCTAACAGATCGGCGTATTCGCTCACATGCTCCACGGCGTTCTCAGCGAATGAACGAGGATTCAGCCGATCAAGAAACAGTCGTCGTCCGAACGGCTCAGCTACGCTGATAATGCTGAAATCAGGGTCCAGCGATGACACGACGCCTTCGAGCGTCAGCATCGTTTTGCCCAATAACATGAAGTCGGACGGAATGCGGATACGGTGCGTATAGGCAACAGAGAACAGCTCGTTGACGGATTCGCCAAGACTGATACGGCTGAGCGGCACATCGTAATATTTGTCCCTCAGAATATCAATGTCATCCCGCAGCCGACGCATATCGATATCGGCAGGCAGCACGCCAAGCGCCTCGATGGCGCGAATAATTCCGCTCGTGCTGTTGCGCCGCATCGCGATAAGGAGCGAACCGAAGTTCGTCTTCATCGATGCCGACATTCGGCCAACCATGCCGAAGTCGAGCAGGCCAATGGCGCCGTTAGGCTCGATCAACAGGTTGCCGGGATGCGGGTCGGCGTGGAACAGCCCTTCTTCGAAAATTTGATGAAACATCGCATTCGTAATACGCTCCGCAATTCGTTTGGGCGTGATGCCCATCTCCAGCAAGGCCTCGTGATCGGTTATTTTGACCCCGTTGATCAATTCCATCGTCAATACGCGGCGGCTTGAATAATCCCAATAAATCTTCGGAATGTGGATGGAATGGTCGCGCTCGAACGACTTGGCCATTCGTTCCGCATTGCGTCCTTCAACGGTGTAGTCAAGCTCGGCGCGCAGCGACTGCGCCAGCTCCGATATGCGTTCTCGCAGCTGATAGTTGGCAGCCCACTCAAGCCGATGCTCGGCAATGCGAGACAGGTTATCGAGAATTTCGAGGTCGGTCTCGATCTGCTCTTGAATGTTAGGGCGCTGAATCTTCACGGCGACCGCTCGGCCGTCCGGCAGTCTTGCCAGATGAACCTGTCCGATCGAAGCAGCAGCAACAGGCGTTTTCTCAAAGCGTGCGAATAGCTCGTCAACCGGGGCGCCTAGCTCGGCTTCTAATACGGCGGCGGCTTCCTGATATGGAATAGGCGGAACACTGTCCTGAAGCTTGACGAGCTCTTCAATAATATCGGCTGGAAGCAGGTCGGGCCGGGTGCTGGCAATCTGCCCGAACTTCACGAAGGTTGGCCCAAGCTCCTCCAGAAACAGCCGAATCCGCTCGCCGGTTGATTTACTCTTATGCTCCCGGTCATCATCGGAACGGAAGGACGATAAAGGGAATCGGTCCGCAAGTCCGAGCTCCTTCACGAGGAAGCCGAAGCCGTTGCGGACGAATGCCTTCGCGATATCGCGGTACCGCTGCAGATGACGGATGCGGCGGTTGATGCTAATCATTCGTAGGTTTCAGGCGAGGCAGGGTCGACATCTTCCGAGCAAGAGGCTTTGGAGTCGGAAGCGCCCGCGGATTCCAGCTCCTCCACTCTGCGCTCAAGCTCACTAATGCGTTCCTTCAATGCAATATATTCGTCGCGGGTTGTCAGATTGGCATCATGCAGCGCTGCGCGTACGTATGATTTGATCCGGGCATCGATCGAAGCCTGCCATTCCTGACCTTTGCGAATAAGATCATCAACGAGCTGCTTCGATTCCGATTGATTGACTTCGCCTTTCTTGACAAGATCATCGACAAACTTCTCTGCCTGCTCCTTGGTTGCAATTGCTGCGCCAAGACCAAGCGATACGGCTTTATTAATCCAATCCATCATAGCAGCCATCCTCCTTGAATTGTAGGGAAATTGTCATTCAACTCGTACACGTTGTGAAGGCCAACTTTTAGGATGATTTTAGCACAAACATCGATTTGCCACCAAATGGCTAGCAGTACGCAGCGGGATATCGCAGTAAGGACTGAGCGAGCAGGCTCAGTCCTAGTTGTTCCTGATAGGATTTAACGGATAACGTCCGAGCGTTTGCCCGAATGATTCAACGTCTCCTTGAGCCGCTTCAGCTCAACGACAATGATGACGGAGATAATGATAAGCAGAAACCAGGAGCCGATTTTACCCCAATGAACGACTTGCCAGGCTGCCTCTTGATTCGGGTACTTCCATACCTTCAAGTAGGTGGATATGTTCTCGGCAATCCAGATAAAGAATCCGATCAGCAAATAGGAGACGATCATGGGCATCTTATAAGCTCGGCTTCCGACGGTGAAAGAGACGACTGCACGGCCGAATACGGGCAGCAGCGCGATCATGAGAACGTATCGGATATCGTAGATGTAATGGTTGGTGAAGAAGTTCAAATAAATCGCTGCGGACAATCCAATCGATAGAACCGGAGGCGGCCAGCCAGTAATCGTAAGCTGGAACCGTCGCCAAGCCTGACATACGTAGCTCGCCACACTCGCATACATGAAGCCGCTGTAGATCGGAACGCCGCCGAATTTGAGCCAGCCTTCCGCTGGGTACGACCACGACCCGATATGTACCTTGTACAGCTCCAGAACGAGACCGATCAAGTGGAATACGATAATAACTTTAAGTTCATCGATCGTTTCCAGCTTCGTGCGGATGAGAATCCACTGCATCATAATGCAGACAAGCAGCAGGAAGTCATACCGCGGGATGAAGGGCAGCTCCACGAAGTGCGTAAGCGCCATCGCTGCGAAGATGACGACCGCAAACATGCACGATAATGCCTGATTCCAACCGAAACGGATGAGCTGCAGGAGCTTTTCTTTCATAGAGCTTCTAACTGTCAGCATAGATGCCGCTCCCTCGTGTAGGAGTAGATAGACTTGCGGGTGCTCTTAGCACTCTATGCTTACTTTCACCACTATTTGACTCGTGGAATCACATAGGCTTTGTCGGACAACGTGAAGCCAATCTTCGGATAGTACTCCATCGCGCCGGGAGCGGAGATCAGAATAAGCGAGCACAACTCGCCGATCGCTTGGCGCACCTCATCGACGAGCTTCGTGCCAATGCCATGCTTCTGGTATTCACCATCAACAGCCAGGTCAGACAGATAACAGCAGTAGGCATAGTCCGTGATCGCCCGCGCAATGCCAACTAATCGATCGCCGTCCCAAGCGGATACAGTAATGTCCGCATTGTCAAGCATCGTCTGAAGGCGGGGCAGATCGTGGATTGGACGCTTCATGCCTGCCCGCTCAAAAAGCTGCGACAGCTGCTCGGCGGATACAGGGTTTGTTGTCGAGTACGTAATCGTTGTCATTGTTCAATTCCTCCATCTAGGACATGGTATTTAAGCTTTTTAATCAATCTTTTATTCAATAATGATATGACCGCTGGTTTCGCTAGAGAAAATAACGTCGGATAAGATGCGCTTAGCGACGTCCTTCGGACTGCGCAGCTGGTTGTTCTGTTCAGCACGTGCGAAGAACTCTCGCATCGGGTGATTGTTCGCGTCACTGCGAGCGAATTGCTGCATGGTGGTATCCACCATGCCCGGATCAACGGATACGGCGCGCAGCCGCCCATGGATGGCTCCCTCCGCTTGTACGCATTGACTGAACATATTCAAGGCAGCTTTGGCAGAGCAGTAGACGCTCATGCCAGGCGCCGGATAGCTGCCCGAGCCAGATGAGATATTGACAATCAATCGTTCAATCGGGTATTCGTTCGTCAGGCTGATTAATGTGCTCGTAAGCATGATCGGCGTCATGAGGTTGAGTTGCAGAGCGTGCGACAGTTGGACAGAGCTAAGGTGGTCTATGGTGTCGAGCGGAGCTACCGTCGCCGCATTGTTGATCAAAGTAATTGACTCCGCGCTCAACAGATCGATAATGACAAGCAGCTGTTCGGACAAAGTGCCAATCTGCTCCGACCGGGTAAGATTGAATGGCAGCCAGTCGTACCGATACCGATGTTCTTGTGCGAAGGAAGTCAACGTCTCGTTAGGTGTGCGGGATATGCCGATGACATGATGACCGTCACCGAGCAGCTGCAAGGCAAGCTCCTCACCAATTCCTCTAGAAGATCCGGTTACGATGTAATAGCGCATAGCTATGAGCTCCTCCTCAATACTCATGATTATCCATGCAGCGATTCATACATTTCGATTAACTCGTGCAGCGAGCGTACGGTGTACGAGGGCTTAATCTCATGCTCTTCACTCCAAGCCTTGTACTGCGACAGCCAGATCGGCGTAATGCCAGCCGCGGCAGAGCCCTGAACGTCGTTTACTGGATGATCGCCGACGTACCAAGCTTCCTCAGGAGCAATATCAAGCGCTTTCAAGCATTGGTCGAAAATAGCAGGCTCCGGCTTCTTCACTCCGACTGCACCGGAAATAAGTGTCGCATGAAAATAACGGCCGATCGCGAGAGTGTCGATTTTTGCACGCTGCACCTGTTCCTTGCCGTTCGTAATCAGACCAATCTTCAGCCCTTGGCGGTGGAAGTAGTCCAGTGTGTTATGCAGGTTGTCCATCGGCTCCGTCAGCTTCGGAAAATGCTCCTGCCAGAACGCGGTATGCTCCGCTTCTGCCGGCGGATTCGTCCATGCCAGCCCCTCCACCAGCATGTGAAACAGCTCGTCTTTAGGACGGTAGCCGTTGTTATCCAGCCGGCTGAATACAGCGTGCAGCTGCTCCGGATCGTGATCCCGATCGTTCCAATAATGCTGGATCCACAGCGCTATGAAACGGTCGCGCGTGCGTGTCCGATCAGCCAGCGTCTCATCCAAATCGAAAATAATTGCTCGAAGCTGAGCCATTGTTTTCGCCCCTTTTTTTGCATATTTGCATACTTGAAACGAAGAAACCAGCAGACGGATAGGTAGTTCCCTATTAGTGCCTATTAGTGCCGCTCACCGCTGCTGCCTTGCAAGTCTGCTTCAATCACGCGCGCGACGCTATCTTCATCGTTGCTGCCGATCACCTCTGATGCCATCAGCTTGAGCTCGGGATGGGCGCTTGATACAGCCATTCGCCGGCCAGCTTGCTTGAACATTCCGATGTCGTTCAAGTTGTCGCCGAATACGGTAACCTCCTCTGGCTGGCATCCGAACTGCTCGCACCACAGCATGAGACCGTGCTCCTTGTTCGCGAGTGGGTGGGAGATTTCAAGGAAGTAATGATCTTTAATATAGTTGTCCAGCATGAAGTGCAGATGAACAGCAGGTCCATAACGGTCAGCGACTGCGCGGAACAAGGGTTCAATCTCTTCGCGTCGCCCGATGTAAGTGACAATCATCGTTCGGTAGGCAGGAGGACAGGTCAGATGATCGACTTCAACGAATCGCGGGTCACCCGGACGACTGGCGTAAAATTCGGTATCGCCATATCGGGAGAGCTTCTCGTGAAGTACACGCTCTCTGTCCTCTTCATCAAGCGCGAAGAGGAAAGGCATTAGGTTCATTCTACGGCCCAGCTCGATCACTTCATTCGAGGCGTCCGAATCGAGCCAATGTCCGCCCAACACCTTGCCCGTCAAAGGATCAAGAAGCATGCTCCCGTTGTAGAGGACAACCGGGTAGGGCCAGGCGACCTGTGAAGTTACCGACTTCGAGCTCTGATAGCTGCGCGCTGTCGCATAGCTGATGACAGCACCTTGCTCTAATGCTTCCGTCAGCGTGCGAACCGTATAGTCCGACAAGGAGGCATTAGATTGAAGCAGCGTACCGTCTAAGTCGGTTAAGTAATAACGGGTCAAGGCGGAGACAACCCCCTTATGGAACGTTTTCTAAATTTTGTATTTGAAAAACTATATCACAGCCTGTTCATTCCGTCATCGATTTTCTTACTACTTGCTCACATCGTTAAGCAGCTGGGCTTGTAAACCTGCATAAGAGACATCCTTATATCAGCGTATGAGACAAAATAAGAATAAAACATGCAATTCCGTCATGTTTTTCGCGCCGTAATGGGTGGAGAGATGGAAGTATGGGAGAAAAGCCTGCATGAAATACATACCTGGTACGCTGCCTGAATAGAACGTGGGTAAAGCCTGCATGAAAGGCAGGATTGGGGTTTGCTAGTTAGTTGGAGTAAGGCAGGAATGTTAGATCCGCTAGTGAAAAAAGCCTCCCGAAACCAAATCAAATCGATAAGGTTCGGGAGGCTCTATTGTCGTTATTATGCGTTCAGCAGGTCCGTTACGGCTTTGTAAATTGTATCGAACAGCTCCTCCAGATCGCCTTCTTCGATGCACGAGAATGCGACGCGCAGGTCGGTCTCACCAAGAGCGATCGTACCGACGCCGTATTCAGCGAGCAGGCGCTGGCGTACAGCCTCCGCGGAAACCTTCGTCAGCTTCAGGCACATGAAGTAGCCGGAGTTGAATGGGTAGTATTCCCACACGTCGCCGTAGCGGCCGCTGTCGAGCAGCTCTTTCACACGGTTAGCGCGGCTTTTCATAATGGCATATTTCTCAGCCTTCTGTTCTTCGAACTCAGGCGCTTGCAGCGCGCGGAGAACGAAAGTCTGTGAGGGATGCGGACCGCTGGAAATCGTCGAGCGAATGATGCCAAGCGTCTTCTGCTCGAGGGCAGCAAGCGCTGCTTCCGATTGGGAGGCGTACGTAATGAAGCCTACGCGGAAGCCCCATACGTATTCTTCCTTCGTTGCGCCGTCAACCTTCACCGCAAGCACGCGGTCATGCAGGCCGGCGAGCTTGCCGAACAACGATTCGTGCAGCGAGTCTTCGAAGAATAGGCCGAAGTAAGCATCGTCAGCAACAGCTACAACGTTGATGCCCGCTTCTGCAGCATCGCGGATTGCAGCAACGATTGCTTCGCCTTCCGCTGGACCTGGCGTGTAGCCTGTAGGGTTGTTCGGGAAGTTCAGAATAACGATCGCTTTGCCTTTATCCTTCTGCGCGAGCAGCGCGTCGCGGAGGCCTGCCGCATTAAATTGGTTGCTGCTATCATACAGCTCATATTCAACGATTTGTGCGCCGCGGCGCACGCCGAAAGTCAGCTCGTAGTTTTCCCAGTTTTTGTTCGGAATAATGACCGCGTCACCCGCATCAGCGAACAGATCGGCAACGATGCTAAGACCGTGTGTCAATGCATTCGTCACGACCGGCATGCCGAAGCCTTTGCCTTCGACCGAAGGGTTCTCCTTGATCATCTTCGCGCGCCATGCGCTGCGCAGCTCTGGCTTGCCCGCAGGCGGCGCATATTCATAAATGTCCTTCGGATCATATGCAGACAACGTGTCTTGAATGACCTTCAGGTGCATTGGTTGGCCGTTCTCGATTGCAATTCCGATCGTCGCGTTGAATTTCTTCGCTTTAGCTTTCGCTTCAGCGGATTGGCTCAGAATACCGACCTTCGGGAAGTAAATGCCCTTACCTAAGTTGGACAACATCGAATAGACATGGGGAGTTTCACGCTCCAGCGTTTCATTCAATTGCTGAGCTAGTGGGTTCATGCTTATTTCCATCCTTCCGAACAATGGGTTCAATATTGGTTCAATACATAAATTTTATTGCAAATGTAACCTGGCGATGTTAGCTATCGAGTGATATTATAACATTTTTTAAATATATGGGGCCATTTTCATTGTAAAAAAAATTCGAGTGCGGTATGATGACCCCAAATGGACCAAGATGGAGGGACGCTATGCTGGACGTGCCATCATCATCATTCGTACTACTCTCGTATTTTGCCAAAATTTCTTGCGAACCAGCATGGAAATGGGCTCGTCGGGAGAAGCCGATGGCGAATTATGACCTATTTTATGTGTGGAGCGGTGAAGGTGAGCTTGAACTTAATGGCACTGTGTATGAGATTGGTGCCGGAAGCTGCTTTTTATTCCGTCCTGGCGACTATACAAGCGCAACGCATAATCCGCAGAAGCCGCTGGTACTGACGTATATTCATTTTGATGTAAGTGAACAGAGCGCCTATGTGCCGAACCGGTATCGCGTGTTCGATGAGACTGTTGATTTCGAATATTTGCTCTCTCGTTATGTTCGCCTGTTCCTCGTCAAGACATTCGCTGCCGAAGAAGAGGCCAAGCTGCTCTTGAAGCAAATGATGATTCATTTGCTGCGTACAGATCAGGAGCCGATGATCGAGAAACGCGGAAGCAATCAGCTGACTGAAGTGATTCACGAAATCGCTAACTATATTCGCCAGCATCCGGGCGTTCCGCATCGCGTGGAGGATTTGGCGAAGCGGGCGCAGCTATCGCCGCGTTATTTCTCAATAAAATTCAAGGAATATATCGGGCAGTCCGTACAGTCGTATATGATCAGTACCCGGATTGACCGTGCACAGCATTTGCTTGCGCATGCGGGGATGAACGTGACAGAGGTGGCGGATGCGCTTGGCTACCGCGACATTTTCTTCTTCAGCAGACAGTTCAAGCAATATACAGGACGCAATCCATCAGAGATCCGCTGATGGGCGGCGTCTTTTCTTTTGAAGAAACACAACTAACCGGCTGTCGAAGCACCAGCGTGTGGGATAACAGCGAAAAAACACAACTAACCGGCTGTCGGAGCGCCAGCGTGCGGGATAACAGCGAAAAAACACAACTAACCAGCTGTCGGAGCGCCAGCGTGCGGGATAACAGCGAAAAAACACAACTAACCG
>Ga0182739_1000399_pt1 | contig 61049 bp, 63 predicted proteins | sample eDN5th30CBELigBY_FD_128873 | JGI IMG/M metagenome (GOLD analysis project Ga0182739, IMG submission 128873) | Enriched backyard soil microbial communities from Emeryville, California, USA - eDNA 5th pass 30_C BE-Lig BY (version 2) (version 2) | ecosystem: Environmental > Terrestrial > Soil >... | reverse complement strand
GTGCAAGCACTCCATCAACTCCGCTCGACTTGCATGTATTAGGCACGCCGCCAGCGTTCGTCCTGAGCCAGGATCAAACTCTCCATAAAAGTTCGTTTGACTTGCTCATTCTTTTTATCGCTTTTCCATTAATCCGTTAGGATTAACGGGGCAGTTTCACTCGTTGTTCAGTTTTCAAAGAACAATCTTGTCTTTCTGAAGTTTTCACACTTGCGTAAGCAAGTTGAAAATCTTCGGTGTCGTCCACCGTGTTGCTTGCGGCGACAAGAAATAATATATCATAACTGCCTAGAGGATTGCAAGTACTTTTTAAAAACTTTTTTTGGTTCATTTCCTCGCAACTCAGGTGTGCCTTACTTTAGCACATTTTATTATCCCGAGTCAACACTTGTCCAGCATAAACCTGCATAACTGTTACACCCCCTGTTCACCTACAGAACAACCCATTGAATACCCATGATTAGCGCTATTCCCGGGATTCCTAAAGCGACAACAGTGCCAATTGTATATGGATTCAATGGAATATAGGTATCAGGAATGATTCCAGAATAATTAAGTACATACAATAAAGCTGATGCCAACACCAGATGAAGTCCGAAGTTTCGAATGCCGCTCCATGACAGCTTGTTTCTTAACAGTACAAGAACTAGCAAAGTTAAGGAAGCAATGAACATAGTCGTCCATACTATTTTCATGATAACCCCCTCCCCCACGCCGGCCACTTCATGTTAACCTGCTTGGCCATGCGAAGCAGCATTGTGTAGCGCTTTTCAGCTGCGATAATCGCATGTATCGCATAATCCACTTGATCCTTCCCGCTCGCAAATTGAAAGAAACGATTGGCATTTTCCCATTCAGTGTGAGCCTCTCTGATCTCTGTTCGAATAACCTCACTCCACTCAACCGTTCCCGGTATTGCTTCAGCCAACTCTTTTGCCATTTCTATTCCCCCTGTCCACTTTATACACTGTCATAAACGCTGATATAACTATTTGTATAAGCAGACTGGGAATGTTAGAACCTGTCCAAATATATATGCCATGGAATTGGAATTTTAAAGGAGGTTATAGTTATTGCCTCTTGGGAGCGCCAAGTTTAACATAATAGCATTTGCCCCCCGTTGCAGAAGCTGGTTCACAAAATAAAGCCGCCCTCCACATAAGTGAAGAACGGCTTTCTGTCTTGCACAACTTCAATTAACCTCGCGTCTGCCCTCAAGCGCTTTGGAAAGCGTGACCTCATCCGCATATTCAAGATCGCCGCCGACCGGCAGCCCATGAGCAATTCGCGTAACTTTAATACCGAACGGTTTCACCAGCCTCGACAAATACATCGCCGTAGCCTCACCTTCGATATTCGGATTCGTTGCCAAAATCAACTCCTGCACCCGTTCATCGCTAAGACGCTTGAGCAGCTCAGCAATGCGAATCTCATCCGGACCGACTCCCTCCATTGGAGAAATCGCTCCCTGAAGAACATGATAATAGCCGTCAAAATCCTTCATTCGCTCAATAGCGACAAGATCCTTCGATTCCTGTACAACGCAAATGACAGAATTGTCTCTTGATTTATCCTGGCATATATGACAAGGGTCTATATCCGTAATATTGCAGCAAACGGAGCAATAGTAAAGATTCCGCTTAACGCTCACTAGCGCTTTAGCAAAATCAATTACATCGTCTTCCTTCATTCTAAGCACATAAAAAGCTAATCGCGCAGCTGTCTTAGGACCAATGCCTGGCAACCGCGAGAAGGAATCAATCAGCTTCGCTAATGGTTCTGGATAATGCAAGCTGAGTGCAGCTCCTTTCTATTCGAAGAGGCAGACAGCAAGCTAGAACAAGCCCGGAATTTTCATGTTTCCAGTAAATTTGCCCATATCCTTGTTCGCCAGATCATCCACTTTAGTAAGAACATCATTAACCGCTGTCAGCACTAGATCCTGCAGCATTTCTACATCGTCAGGATCCACCGCTTCCGGCTTGATCGTGATACTCAAAATTTTCTTATGACCGTTTGCCGTAGCCGTTACAACACCGCCGCCTGCAGTGCCCTCAAGCACCTTATGCTCAAGCTCTTCTTGAGCCTTCAGCATTTGCTCCTGCATCTTCTTAACTTGCTTCATCATCTGATTCATATTGTTCATTTCACATTCACCTCATCATTAGAATTAAATGGTAACAAAAACTTTCCGAATTACCTCACTACATCATCTTCATGACTTCATATCAGCTTCAAGCTTGATCCTTCACAACGACTAGCTCCTCACCGAAAAGCTTCACTGCCTCATCAACCCACTCGGCACGCTTAGTGTTCTCCGTGCCTGATGCTTCCGGCTCCAGCTCGAGCGGCTCACCTTGCTTAGGCGCCCCGCTCAGCGCAGCTTGCCAATCCTTCATCATAACGGTCGCAAGCCGAAGCGGCTGTCCCGTCACTTCATTCAATACAGTCTCAATAATGTCGCGATTGGCTTGTCTCTCGGTTGTTTCTCTATGCATCGTATTCTTAAAGGCAACGAGAACAGTTCCATCCACAGCTGATACAGGCTCGCCATCCATAAACCATGCATGCACAGTAATCTTGGCGTCCTTTACGCGCTGAAGCACCTCGCCCCACTTCATACGAAGCTTTCCGAACTCAGTGTTGTCAACAGCAGCTAGGTAAGGATCAAGCTTGACGGCAGATCGAGCAATGCCGCCCGCGCTTCCGCCGAACGCTCCGCGCGAGCCCCCGCCCTTAGAGCTGGCAGCCGATTGACGCTGCTGTGAAGCACCGCCGCTGTCTGCTTGGGGGATACCTTTCTTCAACAGCTCATCAAGCTTGCGTTCTAATGTTTCTACCTGATGTCGCAAAGAACGAACCTCACTCGAGGGTGTTGCTTCAGAATTGGAACTGCCGCCGGCAGCGGAAGCATCCGCTCCAGTCCTGCTTCCTCCCTGCGTTTCTTCAAGCGTGCACAGCTTCATTAATGCTACTTCTAGAATGGTCTGCGGCTGAGATGCTTGCTTGAGCTCGGTTTGGTACCGGTTAAGCGTATCAATCATCGCAAACAATCGTTGTGAAGCGAAAGCATCCGCCATGGCCTGAAACTTGCCGCGATCCACTATCCGATCCGTTACCGAGCTTCCTGGAGCCAGCTTCAGCACCAACAGGTCACGGAAATAGTAAATTAAGTTCTCAAGACATTTATCCGCGCTCTTGCCTGATTGCATAAGTCCTTCCACAAGCGGCAAGACCTTCGCAGCATCGCGTTCCTTCACAGCCTCCGCCAGCTCGTAGAACTGCTGTGCGGCCATGCCTCCCGTCACGTCAACTGCTGCATCAAGCGTAATGCGATCGCCGCCAAATGCCGCTGCTTGCTCCAAAAGGCTTATTGCGTCGCGCATACCGCCTTCTGACAAGCGTGCGATATAAGAAATCGCATCATCATCGGCTTGAATTCCTTCTTCTTTACATATTTCAATTAAACGCTCACATTGCTCCTCCAACGAAACCTGACGGAAGTCAAAGCGTTGACAACGCGATATGATCGTTGCCGGCAGTTTATGAGGCTCCGTAGTCGCTAATATAAAAATAACATGACTGGGAGGCTCCTCCAACGTTTTAAGCAAAGCGTTGAAAGCCTCTGCCGTAAGCATATGTACTTCATCGATAATATACACCTTCATCCGAACCTCAGAAGGCGCATACCTCACTTTATCTCTTATATCCCGTATCTCATCGATTCCCCGATTAGAGGCAGCATCGATCTCAACGACATCCATCACACTGCCGGCTGTTATCCCGCGGCATGCGTCACATTCATTGCATGGCTCAACAGCTGGTCCGCGCTCGCAATTAACCGCTTTAGCCAATACTTTGGCCGCGGTAGTTTTGCCTGTCCCTCGAGGACCATTGAATAAATAGGCGTGCGATACGCGCTGCTCCCGAATCGCATTCTGCAGCGTTTGAATAATATGCTGTTGTCCGACCATGTCCCGGAACTGTTGCGGTCTCCAGGCGCGGTATAGAGCGATATGCGACACACGAACCTATCCTTTCAGCTTGCTGCCGTTATATGCAGCTATTTTCACCCTGATTGCCCTATTATACAACAAACTAAGCCTATACGGCTATCTTCGCACATTCAGTATGTACAAAAAACACCTGTCGCCAGCATCTGATGCTATTATCAGATTCTAAGCGCAGGTGCTCCCATGTGCGTTGTTATTCAATATCAGATAGTACCGTGCACCTGCTGTTGATTGATGCGATCCAGGCGGCATTCTTGTATTACAGCTCGAGTCAGGCACTCCCCCGGCACATGAACTAACTTACTTACGGCTGCTTCCTTCCGGACCTGACCGAGTTCATAAGCGTCCATTGCGGAGGACCCGACTGTCAACACTGCTTGCAAGCGCCAAGCCCTACATCGACATAACCTAAAGCAGGAATTCAACCTCGCTACAGCGGATTGCGAGTTACAGGGCACCGCTACCTCCCCATCTAGCACGGCAAAAATAAGTATAGCCCATTCTGTCCCAAAGCGCAACTGACGGAATTTGGACGTATTATGAACGTTGCGCCTTAACATGTACCTCGTAACGCGGCATATTCGTTTGCAGCTTCGTTTGCGCATCCATTCTAAGCTTGCGAAGCTGTTGATCCGTTACCGCTCTGTTTACCTTCAAATCTACGTTTAATTCATTCTCATTAAAATTTATTTGTATATCCTCAATATCTGCAAATGGCTCTAATAATTCACTTATAAAATCCCGGTCGGAGGCGTAATTCGTTGACTGCATCCTGTTTGGCAGATTAGGATTGCTGCTGGAATACCCAAGTGTGCCATCCTGACTGTAGCCATTATAGTCTCCGTTCATGTTACTGCGAATTTGGTCACCGCTATTGCCGCACCCGCCAGCGATTAAAGATACTGCAACAGCTATAGCCGCCATTGTCCATTTCATTCCTGATACCGCATGCCATCCTTTGCGAGCTGTTTTTCTCACCAATCAAAAAACCTCCCTTCTAACCAATAGGATGGCTGCGGGAGGTTCTTGTATTCTGCCAAATTAAGGCTGAATAATTCATAAATATTAGATGCCGTATTTCTTTTTGAAACGATCGACGCGACCGCCAGCATCCAGGAACTTCTGCTTACCCGTATAGAACGGGTGGCATGAGGAACAAACCTCGACTTTCAGATTCGCTTTGATCGAACCTGTTTCAAAGGAATTGCCGCAAGCACAAGTAGCTGTAGTGACGTGATATGTCGGATGAATACCTTGTTTCATCTCATTCACCTCTTTCCGCCCTGAGCCACATGCGGGCCCAGAGTAAATCACACATATGGGATTATATCATGAACTGTTTTGAAGATGCAATTACTTAATTTGCTAACGCTTGATTGCCTTAGGCGGAATATGCGTGTAGGATCCGATGACAACACCCGGGAGCTCTTCGCGTAAAATTTCAAGCATTTGCTTCATGCCGTATATTTCACCCTGCGCCTTCGGTATTAGCGACAAATAGCTTTCTGGATCAATATTCAAATTACGCATTTGAATAAGTTTCAAGCCAGTCCGCTTCACGAATCCGATCATCGCTTCAATCTCTTCCTCGCGATCCGTAACACCAGGAAAAATCAAATAATTAATCGAAGTGTATACACCTTTCTCCGTCGCATATTTGATCGATTTTTCAACGTTTTGGAGCGTATAAGCGCGAGGCTTGTAGTAAGCGTTATAATGCTCATCAAGGGCACTTATTGTACTGACACGCATCAGATCTAGACCAGCATCAACTATTGCGCGAATATGATCAGTCAAGCCGGCATTCGTATTTATATTAATATAGCCCATTGACGTCTCGCTTCGTACACGGCGCATCGCTTCCACGATAATCTTCGCCTGCGTGGATGGTTCACCCTCACAGCCTTGTCCGAAGCTAATAATCGATTGCGGAGTTTTGAGATGCTCCAGCATAATCTCCACAATCTCATCCACTTGAGGCTTAAAGTTCATTCGCGTTTGAGGGGCGACAAAGCCGCTGTCATCGGGCTGCTCTGAAATACAGCCAAAGCAGCCTGCGTTGCAGGAATAGGAAACCGGAACCCCGCCCTCCCAGCGGTTAAGAAACGTATTGGAGGACGTTAGACATTCATATTCCAGTGCGCATTTTGACAAATGCTTGTACAATCGGTTCTCGGGATAAGCTTCTAATATTCGTTCTACCCCTTGCCGCACTTCATCCCGATCACAATTTAGAGGATCCCATTGCTCAGGATCATCGGATTGCTCAGCTGTTACGTAAAAACCGCCGTCTTTCCACACGACAGCCGTGTAGCCGAACAACGGAAGCTTCTCATTCTTATTCGCCTTCACGTAACCAGGCAAGCAAAGACGAGTGAAGCCTTGCGGCATTAGTGCGCCCACAGCCTGCACTTCGCCAGGGAGGATGCTCATCTCGCCCGTATCCGGATCGAGTCCAATCGGTCTAGTGAACGGCAGGCTGACAAGTGTCGCGCCTTCCGGAAGTGGAATGAGCTCATCCTCCATTATTTCAACGATCATATCACCGCTTCGTCCGGTCGCTATGAAATCAGGGTGATCAAATACATTTCCTTGTTCATCCGCATATACGAGATTCATGCTGTTCTCCTCTCTGCGGCCTTAAGAGCCTTGCGTTGTTCTAGCCGCTGGTCTGCGGCTGCTTGAGCTCCCCGTGCCGCTCGTGCTGCTGCTTCTGCTGCCTGAGTTGCTTTTCTCTTGCTTAGCATCTGTTGACGTGTCCAGCGACATAAGGAACTGGCTATTCGTCTCGCTGTCCTTCAGCTTCTTCAGGAACTGCTCTACATAATCCGGCGCATCAGTCATGCTGCGGCGAATCGCCCATACCTTCTCAAGTTCTTCCTTATTCATGAGCATTTCCTCACGACGCGTACCGGATCTGCGAATATCAAGCGCTGGAAACACGCGGCGTTCTGCGAGCTTACGATCAAGATGCAGCTCCATGTTGCCGGTACCCTTAAATTCTTCATAAATCACGTCATCCATACGCGAGCCTGTCTCGATAAGCGCTGTCGCCAAAATGGTCAAGCTGCCGCCCTCTTCTACATTGCGGGCAGAACCGAAAAAGCGCTTCGGACGATGAAAAGCAGCAGGATCAATACCACCGCTCAGCGTACGTCCTGATGGCGGAATAACTAGATTGTACGCTCTTGCCAGGCGTGTAATGCTATCTAGTAAAATAACAACATCCTTCTTATGCTCTACAAGTCGCAGCGCACGCTCTAGTACAAGCTCTGCAACCTTAATATGATTTTCTGGCAGCTCGTCAAAGGTTGACGCGACGACTTCGCCCTTAACAGAGCGCTGCATATCAGTAACTTCTTCCGGACGTTCATCGATTAACAAAACAAACAGATCAATTTCGGGATGATTATGTGAGATACTGTTTGCAATTTCCTTAAGCAGCAACGTTTTGCCTGCTTTGGGAGGGGCAACAATAAGACCGCGTTGTCCAAGACCAACTGGCGCGAGCATATCCATCATACGAGTTGAAAGCTTATTTGGGGCCATCTCAAGCACTAGCTTCTTTTCTGGGAATAAAGGCGTAAGCGCGGGGAAATGCAATCGTTCAGCGGCTGTATCCGGGCTTTCACCATTAACAGCGTTCACTTGTAATAAGCCGAAGTATCTTTCATTTTCTTTAGGAGGACGGCATTTGCCTGATACGAGATCTCCGCTTCGCAAATCGAATTTGCGAATTTGCGATGCCGATATATAAATATCTTCTTTGCTCGGCAGATAGTTAATGGGACGCAAAAATCCGAAGCCTTCCGGGAGAACATCGAGCACGCCTTCCATGAACATGAGTCCGCTTTTCTCTGCTTGAGCGCGCAATATTGCGAATATCAATTCTTTCTTCTTCAGTTGACCATAATAAGCAATCTGATATTGCTTAGCTAATTTATAAAGCTCCGTAAGCTTTAATTCTTCCAGATCCGTGATCTGTAGATCCGACATATTCTCACCACTTTATTAAATTTTTTACCAAACCGATAGACAGGATAATGACTGATTATCAAGCATTGCCGATTTAGGCGCTGTCTATTCCACAGCGCCTATAACAATGTTTTTCTCTATACCTCGTTCTCTCGCCAAACATCAGCGCCGAGACGACATAAATTTTCTACTAGATTATCGTAGCCGCGGTCAATATATTCCACACCAGTAATTTCCGTAACGCCTTCTTCAACGGTTAAAGCAGCCACTACAAGCGCAGCCCCTGCCCGCAGGTCAGACGCGCTCACTTTGGCAGCGTTAAGATTGCTGCCTTCAATTATGGCAGAACGACCTTCGACTCGAATATTTGCCCCCATCCGATTCAATTCCGGTACATGCTTGAATCGATTGCCGTACACATAATCGGACAATATACTCGTCCCAGATGCTTGCGTAAGCAAGCTTGTCATCGGTGATTGCAAATCCGTTGCAAAACCAGGATAAATAAGAGCCTTCACATCTATGGCCTCATAATTCGGTGCTCCGATAATACGGATCGATTCATCCATCTCATGAACGCCGACTCCCATTTCTTCCAGCTTGGCTGTCAATGCTTCCATATGCTTGGGAATGATATTGTCTATGACGACATCACCGCGAGTTGCCGCCGCTGCAATCATATATGTTCCTGCTTGTATTCGATCGGGAATAATGGAATGACGGCAGCCGTGCAGACGATCTACACCTTCGATACGAATTGTCTCCGTACCAGCGCCTTTAATTTTTGCGCCCATAGCGCTCAGAAGAGTAGCTACATCAATAATTTCAGGTTCTTTCGCTGCATTCTCAATAATGGTAGAGCCTTCCGCTCTAGAGGCTGCTAGCATAATATTAATTGTTGCACCCACACTAGCGACATCCAAATATATTTTCGCGCCACGCAGCTTCTTAGCTGTAATTCGTATAGATCCATGATCATTCGTTACTGTTGCACCTAACGCTTCAAAGCCTTTAATATGCTGGTCAATGGGTCTCGGCTCGAAATTACATCCGCCCGGCAATCCGATTACCGCCTCGCCAAACCTTCCAAGCATAGCTCCCATCAGATAATAAGAAGCCCGCAGCAGCTTAACCTTGCCGTTAGGCATCGGCTTGCTAGTTAATTGAGAAGGATCAATCCGCATAAGATCTCCATCTCGTATGACAACAGCGCCAAGCTCCTGCAAGATCTCGCTATAAACCGCCACATCGCTTATAATCGGAAGATTATCCAGAACAACTTCTGTTTCAGCTAATATCGACGCGGGAACCAAGGCCACTGCGCTATTCTTGGCTCCGCTTATCTGAACCGTGCCTCGCAACGGCCGTCCTCCGCGTACCATCAATTTCTCCATCAATAATTCTATCCTCCCGCTGTTTGGAAGGTAACAAAGGAAAAACCGCCGTGGCAAGCAAGTACTCGCTTGCTTACCGCATAAAGGCGGTTTCGCTCCCTTGATCCTGTTACTACCTTCGTCTCTGAGAATCCTACAATCCTTATATACTATAGATCTTGATAGACCTTACCTTTAAGTCATAACTGTTTGGAGCTATTATAGCATACAGTATAACAGAATAGTAACTTCGTTTGAACGGTTGGCACAGCCAACATAGAAACGGCAGCGTCTCTGTTATCGGACGCTGCCGTCGGTCACATTTCTTACGAGCCAATAGCGAAACGATCCGTAGAATTTCCGCCATGAAGCTGCATATTAACCGCTATTCTCATCTCATCAATATCAAATGGCTTCGTGAAATGCATGACAGCCCCAAGATCGGTCGCTTCTTTAATCATGTCCAGTTCACCATATGCAGTCATCATAATGACTTTGATATCACGATTGATCGCCTTCACATGCTTCAAAATTTCCAATCCATCCATGCCAGGTATCTTCATATCCAGTAGTACAAGATCTGGAGCTTCATTCTTTACGATCTCTAAGGCCAGTTTCCCGTTTGATGCTTGAAAGGTGTCATAGCCTTCACTACTGAACACTTCTACCAACAAGACGCGGATTCCGTTCTGATCATCAACGATCAACACCTTTTTCTTCTCCAAGCCCTTAGCCCCCCGCGAAAAAATTGAAGTCGGAAATAACCAAAATTTCCATATTCACTAGTATATTCGCTGAAACGGCATGAAATCCTTCCCAATCCTGAATAAAAATTAAACCTCAGAGTATTGAACAGCGGCACGAACAAAACCACGGAACAATGGTTGCGGACGATTCGGTCTAGATTTGAACTCTGGATGGAATTGAACCGCTAAAAACCATGGATGATCATCCAGCTCAACCATTTCTACAAGGCGACCGTCCGGCGATGTGCCGGATACGCGCAATCCAGCGCCTTCGATTTGCTCACGGTATTCATTGTTGAATTCATACCGATGACGGTGACGCTCATAGACTAGCCCATCGCCGTATTCAGCAGCAGCCAGAGTACCAGGCACCACCTTGCAAGGATACAGACCTAGACGCATCGTACCCCCAAGATCCTCGATATCCTTCTGCTCCGGCAGCAGATCAATGACAGGATAATCAGTCTCCGGATTAATCTCCGAGCTGTTCGCATTCTTCAAGCCGACAATGCTGCGGGCATACTCAATGACTGCCACCTGCATGCCAAGACAAATGCCGAAGAATGGAATCTTCTGCTCGCGAGCATATTTGATAGCCGAGATCTTACCCTCGATGCCTCGATCGCCGAAGCCTCCTGGAACGAGAATGCCATGAACGCCTTTAAGCTGATCATGCACATTGTCATCCGTCAGCTCCTCTGCGTTCACCCAACGAATGTTAACCTCTGCATCAGCATCAAAGCCTGCATGCGACAATGATTCTACAATACTCAAGTAAGCGTCATGCAACGCAACATATTTGCCCACAATAGCGATTTCTGTCGTTTTATGCAATGACTTTACGCGCTGCACAAGGCTCTTCCATTCCGTCATGTCCGGCTCATTCGTAATCAGTTTCAAATGATTGACAACGATCTCATCCAACCCTTGCTCTTGAAGCATAAGCGGCACCTCGTACAACGTCGAAGCATCGCGGCATTCAACAACAGCATTAGCATCTATATCGCAGAACAGCCCGATCTTCGCTTTCAAATCCTCTGCCAATGGATATTCCGTACGGCATACGATCACATTTGGCTGAATGCCGATGCTGCGCAGCTCCTTAACACTATGCTGAGTCGGCTTTGTTTTTACTTCCCCAGCTGCCTTAATATATGGAATAAGTGTAACGTGAATATACATGACGTTGTCACGGCCAATATCGCTCTTAATCTGACGAATCGCTTCCAGGAACGGCAAGCTTTCAATATCGCCCACTGTACCGCCAATCTCCGTAATAACAACATCAGAGCCCGCTTCCTTGCCAGCGCGATACACACGGTCCTTAATTTCATTCGTAATATGAGGGATAACTTGTACTGTTCCGCCTAAATAATCGCCGCGGCGTTCCTTCGTAATAACATGAGAGTATACCTTGCCTGTCGTTACATTGCTGTTCTTCGAAAGATTAATATCGATAAATCGTTCATAGTGACCGAGGTCCAAGTCAGTTTCAGCGCCATCATCCGTTACGAACACCTCGCCATGCTGATAAGGGCTCATTGTCCCTGGATCCACGTTGATATACGGATCAAACTTTTGAATCGTTACTTTTAGCCCTCTGTTTTTAAGCAAACGTCCCAGCGATGCAGCCGTGATGCCTTTGCCTAAAGACGACACAACGCCGCCCGTTACGAAAATATATTTGGTCACTGTGATGATACCCTCCAAGTATAAAATAGTTATTCATATAGGATTGCCCAATTTTTGCGATTAACATGGAAAAATCATATTTCAAAACAAAAAAAGTGACACCCGTAGCAACGGGGCACTTTTCTATTAGCATTAATAATATGCAGAAATGTTAGCCGAATCTGAAGCCCATGCAATAGTTTACTCTGCCCTCAAGGACATGTCAAGCGAAACTAAGCACTGCTCTAATCTTCATCCTCAGGGTCATCGTCATCTGCATCAGAGTCATCTTCGGACAGGTCGTCAACTTCCTCTTCCTCTTCCAGATCCTCTTCGTCGATATCAACTTCCTCGTCGACTTCAGCATCCTCTTCTGCATCCTCAAAGTCTTCACGGTCTTCATCATAGGCGTCAAAGTCATCGCCATCGGATGCGTATGCATCCTCTTCTTCATCTGGAAATACATCGTCATCCTCAAGGTCGTCATCATCATTGATAATGCGCGGACGCTTAGCATTGCTGATCGGATCCTCATTACGCTCAATTGGATACCAACGCTTTAGACCCCACATATTACTGCCGACGCAAGCAAACCGGCCATCAATGTTAATCTCTGTATAAACCTGAGCGATGACTCCTTTAATTTCATCTTCAGAAAGACCGCGTATTTTAGCAATCTCCAACATTAGATCTCGGTAATAGTACGGTGTGTTAGCGGATTTCAACACTTCGAACGCCAAATCAACCATTGGCATTTCTTTTATACGTTCAGGATCCAGCTTTAATGTAATATTGCTGCTGCTCATATGAACACATCTCCTCTTGCCAATCTATTTCGTACAGCACTCTTTGTTTATCACAGTATAGTAAAACCTATTTATCGCAAAAAAGCAAGTGCAACCCTATTCCTTATTCGGTCGCAATATGCAGGCTCGTGAGCTTGGACGCAAATACAAAAAGCGAAGGGTTTCCCCTTCGCCCTGACTGTATCCTTCCGACTAAGCCGCAAGCTCGCTAATCGGAGTTGTAAGAGCCGCTAAGAACTCTTAACTCATACTATGTCCCTTGCTGAGATTTGACACGGCTTCACGCCTAATTATACAAAAAAAGGCCAGTTGCTCATGCGGCGAGACTGGTCGAGTCATACAATAGTTCAGCATCGTCCGTGGAGAGGAGGGAACCTGAGTGTGGACATAGCCGCTTTCATCCGCTCACTGAAGGATACGGTATCCAGCACGGACACAGCAACTTCACAGCGTATTATTCGATTTAACCATCGGCAGGACTACGAGCTTTTCCTCGTACACTCGAGTTCTGAACTGTTGCTTGCGGATCGTCTCGACGCCATGCCAATTATTGACGGCATCCGATGCAGCCTTCCCGCAGACCTTGACTTTCTGCAGCCATATGCCGAGCATCTTTCGATAGAAGATGACAATCAATTGCTAGTTGAAGGCTCGTCTCAAAAATCATTGAAAATCGACAAAGGCATCCCTTGGGGCGTTCAACAGATTAAGGCGCCTCAAGCTTGGAGTACAACGACAGGGCATCGCGTCAAGGTCGGGGTTATAGATACCGGGGTTGACTACAGTCATCCGGACATTGCTCAATCCTTATCCTATGGCATAAATCTACTGAACCGAGCCCTGCCCCCTATTGATGACAACGGCCACGGCACCCATATTGCGGGCACCATAGCTGCCGCAAACTATCCGCAAGGAATGATCGGCGTTGCTCCACGGGCTTTAATTGCTCCTATCAAAGCATTCGACCACAATGGGAGCGCTTATGTATCCGATATTATTTTAGGCATTGAATGGTGCATTCGAAACCGGATTCAAGTTATTAATATGAGCTTTGGCATGAAAACAAGAAGCAAAGCGCTGCTTACGGCGGTTACGAACGCGACTAGCTCCGGAAGCATTATTATAGCCTCCTCCGGCAATGACGGCAGACGGCGAACAATAGACTATCCCGCCCGTTATTTGCAGACTATTTCGGTCGGAGCAACTTCGACCCAGCGTCGAATTGCGCCGTTCAGCAATCGGGGGATTTATATTGACGTTTATGCGCCAGGTGACAAAGTAGTGTCTGCGTGGCTGAACGGCAAATATAACGAGATGAGCGGCACCTCTATGGCAACCTCTCATGTCAGCGGCGCTGTCGCGCTGCTTCTTGCCTATAAACCGGGCTTGACGCCACAGGAGATTCGCTCGCTTATCAAGCGCTCCGTACAGCCCCTAGGCAACAGCAAAGCCCGCCGATTAATCGGCGAGCTCGATATTATGCGTATGCTGCAAGCCGCGGATAAGCTTTAACCACGGCTTGCTTTTCATTTTGCAACTTATGACGAAAGGCTACATACGTTCCGGAGCAGATACGCCGATCAATCGCAGCACATTCGCTATCGCAATGCGAACCGCTGCAAGCAAGGCGAGCCGTGCTTCGGATTGCGCACGGTCCTCCGTTATAACGCGTTCAGCCCGATAATAGCTGTGCAGCTGGGACGCCAGCTCATAGACGTAGCGGATTAAGCGATGCGGCGCATGCTGCTCAGCAGCGTCCTGAATCTCCTGAGGAAGCTCGCCTATTTTGCGAAGCAGATCATATTCCGCTTCAGTGGACAGCTTATTGAGATCTAGCTGATCAACAGCAGGCAATGCAAGCCCTTGCTCCTCAGCTTGGCGGAAAATGCTGCAAATGCGCGCATGCGCGTATTGCACATAGAAGACTGGATTTTCATTCGATGTCGAAATCGCAAGATCCATATCGAAATCAAGATGAGAGTCCATGCTGCGCATCGTAAAGAAATAACGAATCGCATCAACGCCGACCTCATCCATCAAATCCTCCATCGTTACAGCTTTGCCTGTGCGCTTCGACATTTTCACTTTCTCGCCGTTCTGGAATAGACTCACCATCTGAGCTATAAGAACAGTCAGCTTGTTCGGATCATTACCCAGAGCAGCCATAGCCGCCTTCATACGCGGAATATATCCGTGATGATCAGCGCCCCAAATGTTGATCATTTGATCGAAGCCGCGGCCGTACTTGGTACGGTGGTAAGCAATATCTGGCGTTAAATAGGTGTATGAGCCGTCATTTTTCACCAGGACGCGATTTTTATCGTCGCCGAATTGCATCGTCGAGAGCCATGTCGCGCCTTCCTCCTCATACACATGGCCTGTCGCTTTGAGCGCATCAAGCCCTTCGGTGACAAGTCCTTCCGTATAAAGCGACGTTTCGCTATACCACACGTCAAATCCAACACGGAATCGATGAAGGTCGCGCTTAATCTTGTCTAGCTCACGCTCCAATCCGTACTGCCTGAAAAATGCAAAGCGCTCCTCATCTGGCAGGCTAAGCAGCCTGTCGCCTTCCTGCTCTGCAAGCTCTTTGGCGAAGCCAATAATATCTTCCCCGTAGTATCCGTCCTCCGGCATCTCTGCTGCTTGTCCCAGCGCTTGACGATAACGGGCTTCAATAGAGACAGCTAAGTTCTCTACCTGCTTGCCGGCGTCATTAATATAGTATTCACGCGTAACATCAAAGCCCGCGAAATCAAGCACATTGCACAAAGCGTCGCCTACAGCCGCGCCGCGAGCATGCCCTAGATGGAGATTGCCTGTCGGGTTGGCGCTGACGAACTCGACCTGCACCTTCTTGCCGCCGCCCAGCTGCAAGCGGCCGTATTGATCGCCCGCTTCCAGCGTCTGCGCAATGACAGGGTATAAATAACTCTTGTCCATCTTAAAATTAATAAAGCCTGGACCTGCAATCTCAGCAGTTTGAATATTAGCCGACTTCAAGTCTAAATGTTCAATTATCGCTTCAGCGATTTGACGCGGATTGCGCTTTGCAAGCTTTGTCAGCTGCATAGCAGCATTCGTGGCAAGATCGCCATGCGACTTATCCTTTGGCACTTCCAGCACGAAGGCTGGAAGCTCCTCGCGTACCGCAAGGCCTGCAGCAACCGCAGCATCGGCAATGGCTTGCTTTACTTGTTCGTACATTTGTTCCAGTGCATTTGCATTCATGAGTGGTCATCCTCCTGTATATGGAGCCGAAGATGGAACCGGCCCGCCATTTCATCATTTACATACAACGCATATTGCCATTCCAGAAGAAAAGGCGGTCCATTCGGCAATTCTTTTGCCGGTCCGTCGTCCACAGATAGATGTAGCCCGGTGGTTTCGATCTCCATAGCAAATGCGGTCACAGCGGACTGAAAATGTCCAGCCCTTCTGCCGCCTTTGACGAACAGCTGCTTCGACTCTATCGCGCCTCTCCTAGTGATCGACATTTCATCTGAACCATAGCGAATCAAGGTGCGTACCTCTCCTACTATGGGATCGTCTTCCTGCGCTTGTTCGCTGTATCGAATATATAAGGAGCGTTCCTTGCGAAACAGCTCACCTATGAACGTATGCTTATGTGAAACACCGTCCTGCAGACTTTCCAACGTTATCCGTACTCGCTTGCTTTCGCCCATCCCTCTTACTCCTGTTTTCTGTTATCATTCTAATCGCATGTTATTACTATATACAGGAAGTGGCCGAATTTCAACGCTGAGAACCGTTTTAGTTCAATGTATAGGGGACAATCTCCTTCCAAACCGCCGCACGATCCTCTAAAGAGCGCATTTTCGGCGTCGGAATCGGACTTGTTGAAGGCATCTTGAGCAGAGTCATACTTTGAAATATAGGGTCGTCGCGAAAATGCTTTCGGAACGTATCGTAAGCCTTGCTTCCATTAAAGGCAATGCAGCGAAGTCCAGGATACCGCTTCACCAGCTCCGGTATAGGATTCGGCACCGCAGCCTTAATATTAATATCCAGACTTCCCTCGCGCTCGCAGGACTCAATCACATCCCATAGCGCCAATCGATGCTCTTGAAGAAACGCGATACGATTCTCATAGATCGGATCAGCTTCACTCTCGCCGAACAATTGGTATATGAGCGGCCAAAAAAAATTTTGCGGATGGCCGTAAAATTGCCTATGCTCTAGTGACTTCACACTCGGCGCAGTACCGCAGATGAGCACCCTCGCCCGTTCGTTGATCACCGCCCCAAAGGAATGAATACGCATAACCCATCAGCTCCTCTTCTAACATATAAATATCCCCTCCAGCAGATTCCATCACAGTCATCTTACCGATGACCGCTCAGACTTGTCTACCGCGAGGGGATTCATGTCAGGCGTTCAAGCAACCGCCTTTAAATTCTTCTTATTGTAGGTTGTCCTTTTCTATATTATCCCTGTTGACCAATGGATAATTTCGTAGTTGTCGATTTGGTTTTGGCTGCTTTCAGCTGTCTAATATTCAACCGGAGAAGAATAGTTGTAGCTAGAGCCGCTGCAAGGAAGCCCGCGAATAAATAAAAAGCAGCATTATAGCTGTTCGTTGTATCATAAATATATGCCATAATCATTGGACCAGCAACGCCTGCGGCAGACCACGAGGTAAGAAGCAAGCCATTAATTTCGCCAAGATGCTTAGTACCGAACAAGTCGCCTATATAAGCTGGCAGGGTTGCAAATCCACCGCCGTAGCAGGTCATTATAACGAATATAACCGCCTGAAACAGAATGACGTTAGTTACTTGCGGCAAGAGCAGAAACAGGACAAGCTGCGCGGCAAAAAATACTGAGAATACATTCGAGCGACCCATATAATCTGATAACGAAGCCCAGCCAATACGACCGCCGCCATTGAATAGCCCCATTATACCTACCATAGATGCGGCTGCCGCAACCGATAAACCTACCTTCTCTTGTGCCAATTGCGAAGCGGCCGAAATAATCATAATACCAGAAGAAATATTAACGAACATCATAACCCATAACAGCCAAAACCGTTTTGTACGAATAGCTTCTCCTGCCGTCAGCTGCGCCAAGTCCTGTTTTTTGTTACGACCATTATTTACTAGAATTCTTTCCTTCATGCCTTTAGGCATCCAGCCCTCTTCCGGCTTTGCGATATATAGAGCGCCAGACATCATAAGAATAAAGTATGCTATTCCCAGTGTATAGAAGGTGGCAGAGATTCCGAAATACTGTATCAGTCTTGCGGCGATCGGACTGCAAATAAGCGATCCGGCTCCAAAGCCCATAACCGCCATGCCAGTCGCAAGCCCTCTGCGGTCAGGGAACCATTTGATGAGCGTAGACACTGGCGAAATATAACCAATGCCAAGACCCATGCCGCCTATGACGCCATAGCATAAATAATAGCCAATGAGCGATTCCAAATGAACGGAGAGTCCCGTTCCGATCATTCCGCAAGAGAACAGCACAGCCGCAACGATAGCTGATTTACGCGGACCGAATTTTTCAACAAATTTGCCAAAGAACGCCGCTGACATGCCTAGAAAGAAAATAGCAATTGTGAAAGAAAGCGAAACCTCTTGTGTTCCCCAGCCGAGCTTCAAGGATAAAGGGTTTTTAAATACGCTGTAAGCGTAAGCCGATCCGATCGATAGATGGATGGCAATGGCAGACAAGGAAATTAACCAACGATTTTTCTGTTTCATGACTCGCTTCACTCCCTGAACTATTAGTTGCTAGAGAAAAGGTGCTTAATCGCAGGAAATCTTTTTTATACGTCAATCATAGCTTAACCTCACGCGACAGTTTGTGATAATTATCACAAACTATTGTAAAAAAAGGAGCTGCTCACAGAGCAGACTCCTTTGAATATCAGACTTATTTCACCAGATCCTCAACAAACTTAGGCAGCACGAATGCTGCTTTATGGATGCGAGGCGTATAGTATTTCGTGTCAAGCTCAGCAATGGATGATTCTTCAACTTCAAGCGGGTCGTATTTCTTGCTGCCCATTGTGAAAGTCCACAGACCGCTTGGGTAAGTTGGAATGTTAGCGCCGTATACGCGAACGATCGGGAACACTTCCTTCACGTCTTTGTTCACGCTTTGAATCAAATCAGCTTTAAACCAAGGGTTGTCCGTCTGTGCAACAAAGATGCCGTCTTCTTTAAGAGCTTCATATATGCCTTGATAAAATCCGCGTGTGAACAGATTCGCCGCAGGGCCTACCGGCTCTGTGGAGTCTACCATAATAACATCATAAGTATTCTTATGATCATGAATATGCATAAATCCATCATTCACAAGCACTTCAACGCGAGGATTGTCGAGCTCGCCCGCGATGGTCGGCAAATATTTTTTTGAGTATTCAATAACCTTGCCGTCGATATCTACAAGCACCGCTTTTTTCACCTTTGGATGCTTCATAATTTCACGAATAACGCCGCCATCTCCGCCGCCTACTACGAGCACATGCTCTGGGTTCGGATGCGTGAAAAGAACAGGATGAGCGACCATCTCATGGTATACAAACTCGTCCTTAACCGTTGTCATAACCATGCCGTCCAAAACGAGCATCGTTCCAAATTCCTCGGTTTCGATCATATCAAGCTTCTGAAACTCGGTTTGTTCATTTACATAAGTTTTCGTAATTTTGGCTGTGATGCCAAAGCTCTCGGTTTGTTTCTCCGTATACCATAATTCCATGTCGATAAATCCCTTCTTTCCTTCAATGGTTCAACAAGTATTATAGTCAAATGCAGTCATCAATACAAATGAATTATTCCAAAGGAATAGACTTCCCCACCTTTTTCCATACTAGAGAGAAAGAGCTGTTCTACAACTGAAGGGAGTCTGTCCCATGAAAAAGCCATCCAATGGACAAGCAAAGCTTAAACGCCGGCCCATTATTCCTATATTAGCCGAACGCTTGCAGCCGCTCGCGCTCAAATTGCGCAAGTGGCTGATTAGAGCGACCGTCGCTTTGACGTTCATCATGCTGCTCATTACAGCTTCGCTCCTCTATCTGAGAACACAAGAGCTGCCTGTCGCCTCTATAAGCCAAACATCGCAAATGCTGGATCTGGGCGGCAACGTCATAGATACCTTTCACACTGGCGAGAACCGCCGCTCTGTTCAGCTCGATCATATTTCCCATTACGTCATTGATGCTACACTAGCAATTGAAGATAAACGCTTTTATGATCATGTCGGCTTCGATATGAGAGGCATGGCTAGAGCGGTTGTGGTCAATGTCCAAAGCATGTCGGCCAGACAAGGCGCCAGCACGCTCACGCAGCAGCTTGCACGGAATCTGTACCTCTCGCATGAGCGGACCTGGCAGCGCAAGCTGAAAGAAGCACTCTATACAGCGCAGCTGGAGATGAAATACAGCAAAGATGATATTTTGGGCATGTACTTAAACCAAATTTATTACGGACACGGAGCTTATGGCATTGAAGCCGCTTCAATGATGTATTTCAACAAGCATGCCTCTGACTTGTCACTTGCGGAAAGCGCTATGCTGGCTGGAGTGCCCAAAGGACCTAAATACTATTCTCCCTATTTAAATATGAAAAACGCAAAGGATCGGCAGCAGCTCATTCTGAATGCTATGGTTGAAGGCGGTCATATTTCCGCGGAAGAAGCTTCAGCGGCATACGATGAGATTTTGGAATTTCAGCCTCTGGACGGTCAGCATGAAGGCTTTGCGCCTTATTTCCGCGACTATGTCCGCAATATTGCCGTTGAAAAACTCGGAATAGATGAGCAGCTTCTGCTTGAAGGCGGCATTACGATCTATACGACGCTAGATCCATCCGTACAATCCGCCGCAGAGGACGCTGTAAAAAACGGGCTGCCTGCAAGCTCGGAGCAGCAAGCTGCGCTTATCGCCATCGATCCGCGAACCGGCTATATTAAAGCGATGGTCGGCGGGCGAGACTATAAGCAGAACCAATACAATCGCGTCCTGGCTACTACTAGACAGCCCGGTTCCTCCTTCAAGCCATTCGTTTACTTAACGGCGCTGCAGAGCCGCTTCTTAACCCCTGTTTCCAGGTTTAAGAGCGAACCGACGCTGTTTACTTACGACGAGGGACGCAAAACATATGAGCCGCATAATTATAATGACAAATACGCAGAAGATTACATTGATATGAGACAAGCCATTGCGAGCTCAGACAATATCTACGCTGTCAATACGATCATGACTGTCGGTGCGGACCATGTTATCGATACGGCGCGCAAGCTTGGTATAACGAGTCCAATGAAGCCGCTCCCTTCACTCGCTCTAGGCACCTTTCCAATAAGTCCGTTAGAGATGGCTTCGGCTTTCGGCACCTTTGCGAATAATGGCGTTCATGTTGAACCAACCGCCATTACCCGAATCGAGGACCGCAAAGGCCAGGTTTTATATGAGGCAAGACCGCAGGCAGAACAGGTGATATCAGAAGCGGAGGCTTATGTTATGACCAGTCTGATGGAGAGTGTGTTCGAAGAAGGCGGAACCGCTCACCGCGTGTCTCCTTTCATTAAAAGACCGGTGGCCGGCAAGACCGGCACAACAGCGGCAGATGCTTGGCTCGTCGGGTACACGCCTGAGCTGACGACAGCTGTATGGGTCGGATACGATCGCGATCATAAGCTTACAGTAGCCGAAGCGCTTCGCGCCGCGCCAATCTTCGCCAAATTTACAGAGAAGGCGTTGGCAGCCGTGCCTCCTAAGCTTTTTCCGATACCAGAGGGCGTTTCTACTATATATATAGAACCCGAGTCCGGGAAGCTGGCAGCAGCTGGTTGTCCTAACCAACGAATGGAGGCATTTCTCTCCGGCACGGAGCCTACAGAAATATGCGGAGCCGCTGAAGAGAATGTGACAGAGGGCAGCGACCATGAAGACAGCCAGAAGAAAGGGCGCCAATCATGGTGGAATCACCTGAAACGCTGGTGGACAGACTAAGAATTGCAAGTCAACAAAGCTAACCTTTAAATTTTTGTCTAAAGTATGATCAAAAAGTGAAATTTGTATGAACAAAGTGACAATTTTGTGATATAGTAAAGTTACAACACAACAAAATTGATCGGAGTGTCCATTATGACGACTAAAACAGCTACTATTAGCCAGGCGAACCCGAAAGCCGATGTTAAGCGACTAGTAAAAGCAATGACCTTCATGGCGTGGGCCGTGCTCATAATTGGTACAGTACTTTGTTTATTCAATCTCAGCCACTTTAGCGACAAGAATGTCGGGCTAATGGTAGGACTTGGATTTCTTGTAGGCAGCGTTCACATTTATGTCATTCGTACAGCAATTGACTTGGTGCACACGAAGATGTACCAAACAAAGGAAAATGACGGTTCGAATGATCAATAAGCTGGCATAACCGCAAAATCTGGCCCCTTCTTCCAAGGAAGAAGGGGCCTTTTCTATTTATTTTTAAATAAAATTAGCCAGCATTACCAGCCAGTATTTAAGTGGTGTCAAACTAGTGAACTTTGTATTACGGAAATAAGACAAATCTTTGTCGTAATTGTTAAAGCCGCAGTTATTGTCACACGAATCTGATAAGGTTAGCGTATGAAGAATTAAGAGGAGCTGATACAACAGTGAGACCGTATTTACGCGTACTAACACCGCTGCTCGTTATTGTTATGGCCGTTGTGCTGGCTGGATGCGGAGAGCAGTATATTGTCCTTGATCCAAAGGGTCCAATTGGTAGCACGCAAAGAGACTTGATCGTGATTACAACCGTTCTTTGCTCTATTATAATTGTTCCTGTCTTGATTATGACAGCGGTCATTGGTTGGCGTTACCGCGACCGCAAGGGCAGCAAGGCTAAATACAAACCAAATTGGGATCACAATTCCAAGCTTGAGTTTACATGGTGGTCGATTCCGATTGTTATCATCATCATACTTGCTGCTATTACAGCTAAGTACACTTTCGAGCTTGAGCCGTCAAAAGCAATGGCGTCAACGGAGGAGCCCGTGGTGATTGAGGTAACATCTCTGGACTGGAAGTGGCTGTTCACTTACCCAGAGGAAGGCATTGCAACGGTCAATTATATTAAAATTCCGGAAGATCGGCCGATTCGATTCCAATTGACATCGGATATTACGATGAACTCCTTCTGGATTCCGCAGCTGGGCGGTCAGCTTTATACGATGTCCGGCATGGCTATGACCCTGTATTTGCAAGCGGACGAACCGGGCACTTACTTTGGCACGGGCGCTAACTTTACAGGCAAGGATTTTGCCCAAATGACTTTCGATGTTGATGCTGTGTCTGATGAAGAATATGCAGCATGGATCGATGAAGTGAAAGCAACAGACAATGAGCTGACTGATGAAGGCTTTGAGAAATTAAGACAACGCGGAACGTCGGACGTACAACTATTCTCCGCATTCCCTGAAGGCTTGTTCCAAAAAGTAATGACACAATTCGCTGTAGGCGGCATGTCCCATCATCATCATGGGGTTATCGATGCACCAGCTGACAGCAACGACCAAGGTTCACATGCAGGACATTAATCTATTAGAGAGGAGACCCTTTATCACATGTGGGATAAAATAAAGGATTTCGCTTCAGAGTTTTTCGTAACCGGTGATCCGATGATTTTAGGGGCTCAAGTTTCGATTGCACTTGCAATTGTTGCTATTGTATTCGTACTTACCTTTTTCAAAAAATGGCGTTGGCTATGGACAGAATGGCTGACTACTGTCGATCATAAGAGAATCGGTGTCATGTACATTATCTGTTCCCTTCTCATGCTTTTCCGCGGAGGCGTAGACGCTTTGCTTATGCGGATGCAGCTAGCTGCCCCGCAGCTTGAATTTCTAAATGCTGACCATTATAACGCAATATTTACGACACACGGCGTTATCATGATCTTCTTTATGGCGATGCCGCTAATGTTCGGCTTATTCAACATCGTTGTTCCGCTGCAAATCGGCGCACGCGACGTAGCATTCCCGTTCTTGAACTCTTTCAGCTTCTGGATGTTCTTCTTCGGCGCTATGCTGTTCAACGTTTCGTTCGTTATCGGCGGCTCTCCAGATGCCGGCTGGCTTGCTTATCCGCCGCTTTCAGGTTTAGAGGGCAGTCCAGGATTAGGCCAAGACTTCTATATTTGGGGTATTCAAATCTCAGGTATGGGCTCTCTGGCAACAGGCATTAACTTTATCGCAACCATTATCAAGATGCGCGCGCCTGGCATGAAGCTCATGCAAATGCCTATGTTTACATGGTCTACAATGGCATCATGCGTAACGATTATTTTTGCTTTCCCTATCTTGACTGTCACTTTGTTCTTGCTTTATCTTGACCGTTTCGTCGGCACGCACTTCTTTACGCTTGACGGAGGCGGCAACCCAATGATGTATATTAACCTCATTTGGATGTGGGGACATCCAGAGGTGTACATCGTTATCCTGCCGGCATTCGGTATTCTTTCAGAGGTTGTATCAACCTTCTCGAAGAAAAAATTGTTTGGTTACAAATCCATGGTATTCGCGCTTATGTCCATTAGTATCGTGTCCTTCTTTACTTGGGCGCATCACTTCTTTACAATGGGCTCCGGTGCAGGCGTTAATACATTTTTCGCCATCTCAACGATGGTTATCGCTATACCGACCGGTGTAAAAGTATTTAACTGGCTATTCACTATGGTTCGAGGCCGTATAAGCTTTACTACCCCAATGATGTGGGTATTCGCATTTATTTTCTGTTTTGTTGTAGGCGGTATGACCGGGGTTATGCTTTCGGTAGCGCCTGCTGATTTCCAGTTCCATAACAGCTATTTCTTGATCGCTCACTTCCACCAAGTGCTTATCGGCGGTGTTGTGTTCGGATACTTCGCAGGTCTTACCTACTGGTGGCCAAAAGTGTTCGGCTTCAGGCTGCATGAGGGTCTCGGTAAATGGGCATTCTGGCTTTGGAATATCGGGTTCTATGTGTGCTTCTTCCCGCAATACGCACTTGGCTTTATGGGAATGACGCGCCGTATTAATACCTACAGCTTCGATATGGGCTGGCAGCCGCTTAACGTGGTGTCGACAGTCGGCGCTTTCCTGATGGGTGCTGCGTTCTTGTTCCAAGTATGGCAAATCGCGCACAGCATAAGAGTGCACAAAATGGATGCCAACGGCGATTCATGGGGTGATGGCCGTACGCTTGAATGGTCGATTCCTTCCCCAGTACCGTTCTATAACTTTGCTAGAACACCTCAGGTAACAGGCACAGACGACTGGTGGGAAAAGAAACAGCGTGCAGAAGCTGCAGGCAAGTCTGTCTATGATATGGAAGCAGCTGAACCGCTTGAACCGATTCATATGCCTAAAAACTCTAACATTCCATTCATTATGTCGACATTCTGGTTCTTCGCTGGCTTCGGCTTTGTATGGGAATGGATGTGGATGGTTATTCCGTCATTAATCGGGGTTATTATTTGCATGATCGCTCGTTCATTTTCGTATAATACGGACTACTATGTTCCTGTGTCTGAGGTTGAACGCACAGAAGCTGCTTTAAGGGGGACGAATTAAATGGCTCATGTCGCAAAACAGGCTAATGCTGCTCATGGCAATGGCCATCATGATGAGCATCATGATCATGAAGATGTCAAAGTATTCGGCTTCTGGCTGTTTATTATAACCGACTGTATTCTATTCGGTACTTTATTCGCCACATTCGCTGTACTGCGCGGCAGTACAGCAGCTGGCCCGCTGCCAAGCGACCTCATTGAATTAACAGGTATTATTGTTTCAACGTTTATCCTGCTTACAAGCAGCTATACAAGCGGCATTGCTGTATTGCAAATGAACAAGGGCAATGTAAAGGGCTTAATTACATGGCTCGGCATAACTGTATTGCTCGGAGCAGCATTTATTTACCTGGAAGTAACTGAGTTCATTCATTTGGTGCACGAAGGCGCTGCGATCACAACTAGCGCATACTGGTCTGCTTTCTTTACGCTCGTCGGCACTCACGGCTTGCACGTATCGATCGGTCTCGTATGGATGATCGGGCTTATGCTGCAGCTGAAACGCCGCGGTATTACGCCGGTTACAAAGCGCAAAGTTACGATCATCAGCTTATACTGGCATTTCCTAGACGTCATCTGGATCTTCGTCTTCACATTTGTATACCTGATGGGGGTGATGTAAAGTGTCAAATCATGAGGCGAACACACACGGTGAAAGCCATGGCTCTATGAAGTCTTATACAATCGGATTTGTCCTATCCATCATCTTGACGATTATTCCGATTGTCGTTGTAGTTAATGATCTGTTAAGCACGACAGCTACAGTTGTCACTATTCTCATCATGGCTATTCTGCAATTTGTTGTCCAATTAGTCTTCTTCATGCACCTAAAAGAAGAAGGCAACCCGCGCTACAATCTTGTATCGCTTGTGCTCGGACTCGTTATTGTTGTTACTGTAGTTGTAGGATCGATCTGGATCATGCTTAACAACTCGGTTGTACTTTAAACACAGCACAGCATAGAATCAAACATATTACGTTAAAAAAGCCTGCTCCACTTCATCAGAAGTGTGAACAGGCTTTTTTTTGCGATAACTATCCATGCTTTCGAACAATATCGATGCCTTCAGGAACAATAAGCGTCAGCTGTGGATGTACCTGTTCAATGACAAGTCCGCTGTCCTTGCGGTCGACCGATCCGATCATGACATACATCGTATTGCCTGAAATCGTTGTGCTCAGCCATTGATCGTCAGATTGCTTCAACTGCTCCGCGGACCAATAGCGCACTTGCCCGATCAGCTGCAGCTCCCTGCTGTCAGCCGGCTCGATCTCAACTCCGCTCATCGATTGAACAATCAGCCTGTCAATATGGCTCGGAACCTCCTGCTTTGCGGTGGAGACAAATACCGATCGCTGCATGGTGTTCAGACTGCGCTGCAGCTCATCAAACAGCCCTGTTGACATAAGCAGAGCTAGTCCCAGACTTGCCGTGCCTATTAATCCGACGAAAAACACGCTGACCCAATCATACTTCACGACAGCACGCTCGCTTCCAGAAAACTTTAAATAAAGCAGAAGCTCTGTTCCCAGCAAAATAAAAACGACAGGCGCAACCCATAATAGCAATTCATACGCTTGGATATCCTGCCATAATGAAGCGGCCAGCGCGGTGCCGATCATAATGAGCGTTATGCCCATCGACAACGTGCCTACTCTCCAGGTACGGGTTCCAGCCTCTGGAGAAGCCCCCGCCCCCGCCATTCCGGTTACAGATACATTGCTCATTGCAGACCCTCCTCTTGATTCTGATCAAGCTGAGAAGAACGGAGCGTCTTCTCTTTCTTCTCTTTAGAACCAAATACTAGCCTAAGCCCTAAGGTAATTAGAATAAAGGAAGCAACAGCCGTTGGAAGCATATATTTGAATTGAATATAAATTTGAAGCACTTCTTCTGTAAAATTACGCGCATATTGAGCGAAGAAACGGTCAATCAGAAAGTAAATGCCGAAGGCAAGCAACGCGATGCCAAACCAGCGCTGATAAGGCACAAATTGCTTCAGAATCGGCTCATCGCTTATTTGCTGCCGTTCATGACGCGAAGCCTGCTGAAGGCCGTCAAAAAAGGCGAAGCACCAAAATAACGGTAATAGAAAGAAGAATAGAGACAGCCGCATATTATCCATAATGTAAATGGCCAGCAGGAAGCCCGCCATTAGCTGCAGCCCGCGTTTTTGCAGACCCAAATAAAGATGGCCCGCTCCAGGGAATACAGATAAAGCAATCGCCAGCACTTTACTCTTAGTGCCCGATGAAATATGCCCTTCCCATTCCTCGAATATCGATCGATCCTCGATCATTTGACCCCGCTGTTTAGCGTGCAGCATCGCAATGGCATCGAACATGCTGTATGCCCAAATAATTGGAAGCAGAAACAAAAAGACAAGTAAAGCAGCGCTGTCTAATACAGATGCTAGAAATACGATGATGACAAATAGACCGACGAAAGAGATTAGCAGCGTAACCCCTCTTTGCATAAATCCTAAGCTCATATGACCGAGACCTGGGATTATGGACATGAGAACCGTCCTCGTTTTTTCCTGTTGCTCTCGCTCGCTTAGCGGCCTGACTCCACCATTTAACGAACTGGATCCGATAGATGTCTCAATGCCTTCGTCTTGATAGGCTGAGGATGCTCCATGACCATAGGGATAGCTTTGATTAACAGGACGAGAATTGTAGGACCCCGTGATTAGCGATACGATCATATCCACCATGTTAATGAAGCCGATTATGGCTGCAAGTAACAACATAATTATGGCCGGCTCATCATCAATATTGTTCGTCACTGCAAGAAGCATCAGTAACGTAACGATCCCGAAGAAGCCGCTCCCATACAAAATAGCGCGAACTGGGCGACCTAGATAAGCATGACCGACGCCAGGTATAAACGATAACAGAAATGCCGCAAGCGGGCTTTTGTTCGATTTCATTTATTAACTCTTCCTCCTCTGATCAAACCGATTTTTTCATTGGACTGTGTGCAATGCTTCGATTGGATTCATTATTTAAAACGCTTAGACTGCAGGCTGTCGATCCAAGAGCTCGTTCGTCCAAGCATCTCATCTGACCAAGTAGGTCCCAGTCTCTCCAGCTCAGCCGCCGTTATCTCAATCGCTAGCTTATCATGCTGGTCTATTTGTGCAAGCTTGGCGGTAAAAGCGCTAAAGCTGCCGCTGCCGATCAGAAGCAAAGTTATTGAAGCGGCTATCGTATACTGAGCAGCTGGATGCTGCACCCATGACCGGCGGCGCTTCTTCCCATACGTGACCGAAGGGAGGCGCGGCTCCGCAGCGGGACGTGTTGAGGCGCCAAGTGATTCCTTAGCAAGCTGTGCCATTACGCTCTGTTCGATTCGCTTCAGGGCTTCACTTTCATCAGCTCCCTCATATAGCTCCGCTGCTTGCCCCGTCACATACTCTGCAGCCGTCAAAGCTGGCAGCCCTGCCGCTAACATCTGAGAATTCTCAACAGCCTCCATAAACCGTTGCAAGCAAAGCTCACACTGTTCTAAATGCTGCTCTGTCTGCTCGCGCAGCTCTGCTGTAAGCTCATTGTTGACATACTGTTGCATTAGCTTAACGCTGATATGTTGCTCTTGTTCATCCATATGGTTTGCTTTCACTCGAAGTCCTCCTTCCGCCAGTGCCGCTTCATCCAATTGCGAGCCCGATATAACCGGGACTCAACGCTTTTTCTTTCCAAACCCGTTTCGGCTGCGATCTGCTCATACGATTTTTCTTCCATATAATACGCGTGAATAACCTCGCGATAATTGTCCGGCAGCTGCGCGATGCGATCCCGCACATGCCGTTTCTCCTCGCCCGCTACAGCAAGCTGCTCGACGGCCGGAACATTTAGATCTGGCGGCTTCTCCTCAAGGTCAGCCGGCATAACAAGCTGCTCCCGCTTCCGAGCCTTGCTTCGCTTAAAATCAATCGCCTTATTGACCGCGATTCGCGTCACCCATGTTTTTAAACCGTCTAATCTGCATGTCGGGAGGGAGCGGTAAATTTGCAGCAGCACCTCTTGTGTTACATCCTCCGCATCCTGCGGTGAATGCAGTACTGCATAGACGGTTCTATAAATGTATGGACCATAGGCCTGTACGAACGGTCGAAATTGCCCGGGCCCTCCGTCCTGCACAGCCTTAATCCAGTCTGTCTCTTCAATAACGCTCCCCTCCCTTCCGACTATATAGACGATGCGCTAGGCGTTAACCCCTGCACTTTTTTAAAAAGTTTTTCGCCGCGACTTAGCAAAGTGATCCTTTATTCGAAAATAGTTAGAGAACCCTAGTTGCCGCACTAGCCTTAACGTTCACCAACAGCTTGTCCGGCACTCTCCAGTCGCGCCACTTATTATCTTATAATGGAAATTCCCACCTTAAAAAGTGGTGTGCCTCGGGTTTTCAGAGATTTTAAGAAAATCCCTACCGTTGCAATTTGGGTAATCCGGCAGCTTCATTGCAATAGTAGAATATAAGGGAAACTTTTTCTCTTAAAAGGTCATTCCATTGATCTCCGCCAGTTTTAGGGGGAGTTTTTTCCGCTAGACGAGCAAGTAGGTTATTAACCCAATACGTGCATTGGTTACTTAACCGAATATGAGCATTAGTAACTCAACCTTTGAGTATGAACTTATAGTAAAATACCATCTCCATCACAACGCGATAAAGCTTCTAACGACACAAAAGGCCGCGCAAGAGAGATCCAGTAATCTCATCCTGCCCGGCCTTATCCTGTTACCTATCCTTTACTTCATCGTGCTAGTGGCTTCTTGCTCAAGACATCATTCATGCCTAATGGCCGTTGCCACGAAAGTGAAGATAACAGCACTTTTATGGCATCCATGCCCCAAGCTGCAGCTCGAGCCGCAGCTCCATCATCCTTATACCTTATGCCTTATGACTCAAGCGCCATCTTGAGCTCATCTGGCGAATGCTCCCACCACTCGGCGTTATGCTCGACAAGCAGCTTGCGAAGCGCAGCCTTCTCGACTGCTCCAAGCTCGCTCAAGTTGTAACGGCGTTTAATCGCATGATCAAGCTTATTTACATGATCCGCGAGAATCTTCCAGCCGCGGCGAGCTTCGCTGTCAATCAGCATCTCGCATGCTGTCGCTCCCGCATAGTAAGAGCCTTCCTCGTTCCGATCGACTGCGACCCACACGATCCAGCATTGACGACCGTTCGGAGTATCCTCCTTATTCGGGGTAAACTTAATACCGCGCTCAATCTTGCTCTTTGCATGCATAGCGCCTACATCTATATAAGCTTCTCCGTTATCGATCATCACACAGGCTACATTGCTTAAATCAACAGTACCCGCTCCAAATCCTTTATGCTTCTTATTGCTCACTACATTGAGCGATAGTGATTTCTTCTCTTTTTTCTCCGGCTGTATCGGTTGTCCAGACTGCTCTTGTCCTTCCATTACGCGCCATCCCACCTTCCCATACAATAATTACATTTTAGCTAATATTCTTCGAAAAGCAAACATATACATGCTGTAGATGCTTGTCAACGGGAGGGAACCGTATTATGACTCCACGCCAAATCAAACGAATATTACTAGTAACGCTTGGTGCAGTGTTGCTTGGCTTATCGATTCAGCAAGGCTTCGGAGGTGCTTGGCAATCTCAATATACCGTCGCCTATGCGCCAACGAAAGCAAATCCGATGCCTGCTCCTGCTCCGAAATCGGCCAAGCCGCAGGCTGTCCAAGAACCTGACCAAGCTGTGCCTAAGCAGCAATCGCTCAGTAAAAGGGTTGCCGAGTACCATATGAGCGTCAGCCTGAGAGAAGACGGGCAGCATTTAGACGGCGAGCAAACCGTGGACTGGACTAACCCCGGCAAAAAAGCAGTGTCTGAGCTTTATTTCCACCTGTACCCGAACGCATTCCTTTCGAACAACACGACATTTATGCGCGAATCTGGCGGCAAGCTCCGCGAGGACAAGGCTACCTCATCAAGTATCGGCCATATGAAGCTGCATTCTTTGCAAACGATCGAAGGGGAAAATCTGTTGCCTCGCCTGCAGTACGTACAGCCTGACGACGGCAATGAAGATGATTACACATTGGCCAAGCTGCAGCTTCCTGAGCCTGTAGCGCCCAATGAAAGCGTCACTCTGAAATTCAGCTATGAGGTTAAGCTTCCAGAGGTATTCGCCAGAATGGGCTATTCCGGCGGCTTTGTAATGGCTGGCCAATGGTTCCCGAAGATCGCCGTCTATGAAACAGCAGGCACGCGCGGCAGAGCGGCGGAGGGATGGAATGTGCACCAATATCACGGCAACTCCGAATTTTACAGCAACTTCGGTATCTACAGCGTAAAAATAAACGTCCCGGAAAGCTATACCGTTGCAGCTACCGGCTTTCAAGCTAAGCCTGTACAGACGAAGGATGGTCGTAAAACCTTTACGTTCTACGCGGATGATGTACATGATTTTGCTTGGGCCGCATCGCCGGATTTTATTTATGAGGAAACCGCTTATTCTGACGTCAATATTCCGGGTGTGCGAATCAAGCTGTATCTAGACCCTTCTCACGCTAAGCTGAAGGAGCGATATATGCATGCGGCTAAATCAGCGCTCGCCCATTATGCCAAGTGGTATGGGCAATATCCATACAGTACGTTGTCTATTGTCGTCCCTCCAAAGGGTGCAAGCGGCGCCGGCGGGATGGAATATCCAACGCTTATTACCGGACTTGCTGCCGACACCGATAACCCCGGCTACAATCTAGAGCGCACCGTCGTTCACGAGATTGGTCATCAGTATTGGTATGGCATGGTCGCTTCTAACGAATTCGAGGAAGCCTGGCTCGATGAAGGGTTCACCTCCTATGCTGAGGATAAAGTGATGGCAAGCGCATACGGCATCAAGAGCGACCTTCAAATTGAATCAAGCTATATTACCGCCCCTGAACCGTTAAAGCAGCACTCCTGGTCATACAGCACGCACCAAAACTATGCCGAGAATGTGTACATGCGGGCGAAGCTCGTCCTGCTTGGCATAGAGAAGCAGGTTGGCGAGAGAACGATGCAGCGAATTATGCGGACATACTTTCAAAAATATAAATTTAAGTACCCGACAACCGCCGATTTCCAGCGTGTCGTTGAGACCGTCACCAATCAGAAATGGCAGGATTACTTCAATCATTTCGTCTACGATGATCAGATGGCTGACTTCGCCGTTGAGTCTATACAGTCACAGGCTGTAAAGGATAACGGAAAAGAGCATTATGAATCGACCATTCTCATCAAACGCCATGGAGGCAAGGTCGGCTCCATTCCCATACTGCTGCAATATGCTGACGGCACCTCAGATACGATCACCTGGGATGGCGAGCCCTCGCATATTCAGCTCAAGCAAAAGCATCATTCACTGCTGGAATGGGTAATGGTCGACCCCGAGCATACGAATGTGCTGGACAATAAAGTCATCAATAACTATATGTTAGCCGAGCTGCCGGAGAAGACCCGCACACGCGGCAACCTGACCGTCGTAAAAATGATTGAAGGCTTGCTCGGCGCATTCGGCTGGTAAGTATATGGAGGCAAGGAGTTGGCATATATGAGAATCTATATTAAGCAAGGCTGGAGGCTGACGGTCAACCATATTTATCTCGTTCTTCTCCTGTTTCTTTATCAGCTGCTGTGGGGCGTCGTCATTTATCGCTCCATCGATTCCATCGTCGCTCCGCTGCTGCGAAGGTTTCCCAGCGATTATCCTTCGGAGACTGCGGTATCGCACTTCTTAGCGGAAGCACAATTTTTATTATTCAAGACGAACTTAATTTCACCGTATTTGTGGATGCTTGGCGGTCTTCTTCTCGCCCGTATGCTGCTTTCGCCGCTCATTAACGCCGGACTGATCCACTCCATGCTGCATCAGACGAGAGCTGAAGGAAGCGGCACCCGCTTCCTCGAGGGCATCCGCCGCAACTGGCGGGCTTTCCTGCTGCTCTATTGGGGCGAATCTGCATTAGCGCTAATGCCCGGTATTTGGCTGCTGCCACAGGCGGTTCAAACGATTAAGCAGAGCGGCAGCCTGGCACTCCTAATTCAGAAAATACTCCCAAGCAGCGGCTTATGGATCCTTTGGATAATTGTGCTTCATCTTCTTTTCCTGGCGATGCAGTTCGGAGCTGCCGCTGGGGACAAACTGCTTGCTTCTCTGTGGCGCGGTATGAGGCACTTTGCTCTCTTTACTATTCTCACCCTGTTAATGTGGGGAATTGGAGTCGCTATTGGGCTTGTATCCACCTCTATCTCAATGCTTTGGGCGGGATTATACGCGTTAATCCTGCACCAAGGATTTCATTTCTTCCGTTCCTTGTTGAAGGTATGGACGCTCGCGGTACAATTCGAATATCTTCAATCAAAATGAATCTATACCTTCCTGTAATTTAGGTAAAGCAGCAGCCTCAAACGCATTATTGCGTCGTCGAGGCTGCTGCTTTTGTATATATGCTTCTCTCGATCTCTCTTTATTTCCTCATAAAACGCCCCTCCCACCATTAGAATTTTCTCAGTTTCGGAGAGAGCCCGCATACCTTCTATCGTAAATACATATTAAATAAACAATAAAAAGCAACGCAATACAGTCAAATTCAGCTAATATAACAGCATTATATCAGTAAAAGCTTATTAATCATGATGCTGAGTCCGTTGATTTATGAGAAATATTAGAAATCGTTCATGAAAGGAGGATATCAAATAGAAAGGAAGAATATGTAGTCTCAGAAGATTACAAACCTTGCCTAATTCCCGAACGGGAAACGGGGGAACCACTCTGGGTGAATTGGTCTCGATGCAGCATGCTGTTATTGAAATATGCGGCGTCTGAGAGACCATAGGGAACCTTCAACCGAACCCCACAGCTAACCTCGTCGGCACCGGAAGGAGCTTTACATCTTGAAGAAGATTACAGCATTAGTGTTGGGTCTTGTACTGCTGTTCACCGCACAGGCGGGAAGCGTGTTCGCAAGCTCCACTCAAATGGAAGACATGATTGAAGAAGCAATTGGCAGCCCTTACAAGAGCGGAGGAACAACAGTTAAAGGATTTGACTGTTCTGGATTTACAACCTTCATCTTCGACCAAATGGGTATCGAATTGCCTCGCACATCGAAATCCCAAGCTGATTCCGGTACGAAAGTAGAGAAGAGCGAGCTGAAACAAGGAGATCTCGTATTCTTCGATACAGCTGGCAACAACAACGGTGTTGTGACTCATGTCGGCATTTACGTCGGCGACGGCAGTTTCGTCCATGCTTCAACTTCACGAGGCGTAGTCACGGATAAGCTAAGCAGCTCTTATTATGCAAAACGTTACGTTACGGCACGTCGTGTAATGGATGAGAATACGTTCGCGCAATATGCAACTGTAGTAAAGGATGAAGCATAATACGCATTCATCAAGGCGAAACGGCTGTCGCCGTCCTTTGGCGGCGCTGCGCGTTTCGTTCCAAGAAATATAGGATGAGTATAACGAAAAACATATACTTTCCTATATTTTCAGAAAAGACCTTCAGGATCATAAGATCTTGAAGGTCTTTTCTCTTGCGCAATCCCTATTATTAAATAGGAGAGACAATCGATCCAGAATGTTTTTTTATTCCATCCTTCACCTCGTCTTGATTCCTTTATGCCGCATCGTCTATTCTATAGAAATATCGTTTCATTCTGCATGTTGACTTGGAGGCAAAAGCAATTGTCGAAGCTGAAAAACTCTGTCTATTATAGTCTGTTTCAGGAACAATTGACCATAGCTCCGCTTGAGCTTTCCTATTGCCAGCAAATCTGCAGCTGGCGGTATGAGCCCCCTTATGATTGTTACCAATGGCCGAGCTGGGACAATATGAAAAAAGACGAAATCGAATTTGCCGATTCCGCCATTCGCAAAGCTCAATACGCTGCGGTCATATCTCCTAACGGCGATCTGATCGGCTACGCACAATTTTTTCCGATGATGAATGTAACAAGACTGGGTTTAGGCCTTCGTCCTGATCTATGCAGTCAAGGTATCGGACCTCTTTTCGTTCGACTCATAGCCGAAGAGGCCCGCAGAAGAAATCCTCAGCATGAGATTGATCTCGAGGTATACAGCTGGAACAGACGCGCGATCCGCGCCTATGAGCAGGCTGGGTTTCAAATTACTGACACTTATGAGCGTTTGGACAAGGGATGCTTTGTAGAGTGCATATGCATGGTTAGAAGCTAGATTAGCCTTACGATGCGCGTCACTTGATTATTATATGAGAATTCGATTATATGATGCTTGCTGTTATAGGTTACGACAGCCGCCCCTACCTCCACTACCGGGTGCTCGCCTAAGCCATAAAAGAGATCATCCGCTAGCGCCTCCTGCACCTCTCGACGTCCTTCTGCAGGAAGTCTTTCCCATTCTTCTTGCTCCATCTCGAAAAAGGTATAACATTGATCAATTTCAGCAACTGCTTCTGTTAATTCCTTCAATATATCCGCATATTCTCGTGCATGTTTAACGCCCATTATGAAATAACCACCTTTGCCATGAACTTTAATTCTTTTACTCTAATCTCAGAATACCCAATTGTCGATAATAATAGAAGTAGAGAAATGTCGAAAAAGCATTGGATGAGGTGTATTATGAAAAATTCTACAATTATTGGCATTATACTAGGTTTAGTCGCCGTACTCGGAGGAATGGTGCTCAAGGGAGCCTCCCTCACCTCACTCATTAACCCAGCCGCGTTCATGATCATTATAGTAGGAACTGTCGCTGCAGTAATGATCGCATTCCCAATGAGTGATCTGGGCAAGCTAGGCAAGCTCTTCAAGCTCATTTTCGCTGAACAAAAGCTAACCCCGCGCGATGAGCTCATTACACGCTTTATGGAGTATGCTTCTATCACTCGTCGTGAAGGCTTGCTCGCGCTGGAAGCTAAGGTTGAGGAGATTGAAGATCCATTTCTTCGCAATGGCATGCGCATGATTATCGACGGCAATGATCAGGATTTTGTAAGAGATGTATTGTTAGAGGATATCGCTGCTACTGAAGACCGTCATAAAGCTGGGGCGTTGATTTTCAGTCAAGCAGGTACATATGCACCAACACTTGGCGTACTCGGGGCTGTAGTCGGTCTCGTTGCCGCACTCTCCTCTATGAATGACATGGATCATCTCGCTAAAGCGATTGCCGCAGCATTTATCGCTACGCTGCTTGGTATTTTTACAGGCTATGTTCTATGGCATCCTATGGCAAATAGACTTAAGCGCCTATCGAAAAACGAGATTCAGATTCGTCTAATGATGGTTGAAGGCTTGCTCTCTATCCAATCTGGTGTATCTACTATTGCTATTCAGCAAAAGCTGTCTGTATTCCTTACGCCGACTGAGAGAGCTAACCTGAGAGAGAAGGAGGAAGGGGCCGTTGAGCAAAAAGCATAGACGCGAAGAGCATGAAGAGCACACAGATGAGTCTTGGCTTATTCCCTACGCGGATATTCTAACCTTGCTTTTAGCACTCTTCATCGTGCTCTATTCCATGAACTCCGTTGACGTTAAAAAGTTCGAAGAGATGTCCCAAGCTTTTAACCTGGCATTAAGCTCAGGTACCGGCGTGCTAGAAAATCCCGCTGCTATGGTAACCGGTACTGATCTTGACCGCAACAAGCAAGACAAGGGCGACAAGGATAAGAAAAACCAGCAGAAGGAAGAAGCTGCTCTTGAGGCTGCCATCAAGCAGGAGCAAGAAAATCTTCAAAATCTAAAAGGGCAGATTGACCAGTATATCAATGAGCATGGCCTAACAACTGATCTGGAGACAAAGCTGAACAATTCACAGCTTATGATTACGATCAGTGACACGGCTCTATTCGACCCTGCCAGGGCAGAGGTGAAGAAGGAATCCCGGCAGCTTGCAGTTGCTATCTCCAGCATGCTGGAGAACTATCCGGACTACGAGGTCATCATTTCCGGACATACGGATACAACACCCATCAACAACGCTTACTTCAAATCCAATTGGGATTTAAGCTCTATGCGCGCCGTACGCTTTATGGACATATTGCTAGAGAATGACAAGCTTAGTCCAGAGCGCTTCAGCGCTGTCGGCTACGGGGAATACCGACCGGTAGCGGATAACGACACGGTCGAGGGCAAGGCCAAGAACCGCCGCGTCGAGCTGTCGATTATGCTGAATTTCGCTGACCCGAATGATGCTAGAACAATTGACGTCCCAAAATAACAGCTCAATCATCCTTTCATTCTCACGAATAAGGGCGATGCAAGTTAGCTTGCATCGCCCTTATCTTCGTATTCAACCGCCTGAAGGCTTATAATTTAAATCCTTAAACAGAATCGCTTTCTCCTGCTCCGTTAAATCACGCCATTTGCCAATGCGAAGACCGCCAAGCTCGATATTCATAATTCTGATACGTTGCAGCTTGCGAACATGATACCCAAATGCTTCGCACATGCGACGAATCTGTCTATTTTTCCCTTCAGTCAGTACAATGCGGAATACGCGCTCCGTCATTTTTGTTATTTTGCAAGGCAGTGTCATGCTTCCCAATATACGAACTCCTGAGGACATTCCCTGCAAGAACGACTCCGTTACCGGCTTGTCCACTGTAACGATATATTCTTTCTCATGTTTGCCTTCCGACCGTAAAATCGGATTAACGACATCACCGTCGTTAGTCAGTAGAATAAGTCCTTCAGAGTCCTTATCCAGCCTTCCTATAGGAAATATACGCTCGCTGTGCGCGACGAAATCGACTATATTCCCTTTAATATGCAGCTCTGTTGTACATGTAATGCCTACCGGCTTATTAAGGGCGATATAGACATGCCCCTTCTGCTCTCCAATCCTTCTGCCGTCTATGCGTACATCATCGCCAAGCTCTGCTTGACTGCCCAGCTGCGCTGTCTCCCCATTGATCGTTACCCGTCCGCTGTCAACCAGCTTATCGGCTTCTCTTCTAGAACAATAGCCCGTCTCACTAATAAACTTATTAATTCGCAACAATCATTCACCTCGTTGTCTATATAGCCCGCTCCGATTGCGGCATCAGCCGCTTATCCTGCTTACAGTATAACGCTTGACACGCTATCTTTCAAAACAGGCAAGCTAACAACAACGGTCGTACCTACATTTTCCTGACTATGTATATCGAGCGTTCCTTTATGGCTTTGAATAATACGCTGGCTGACCATAATGCCTAGACCTGTTCCGGTATCCTTTCCTGTAAAGAAAGGATCGCCAATCCGTTTAAGAAGATCTTCGGGTATGCCAACTCCTTCATCTATAATTGATATAACGATCTGATCATTATCATGCTTGATATCAATATGAATATTGCCGCCCTTCGGCATCGCTTCAATGGCATTTCTGAGCAAATTAATAAATACCTGCTTTAATTGGTTTTCTTCGCATGCAATAACGCAAGAGTCCTCTGTGAAGCGCAAATGAAAATGTATATTGTATAGATGAGCTTCGCTGTCTAGCAAGGAGGTGACGTCCGTCATGACCTTGCGTACATCCTTCGATACATGCTTGACCGCCTGTGGCTTAGCCAATATAAGAAATTCGCCAACGATAAAGTTAATGCGATCCAGCTCCGACAGCATCAAATCAACATGCTGCATATCTAGTCTGCTTGTCTGTTTCTGCAGCTGCAGAAAGCCTCTGAGAGTTGTAAGCGGATTGCGAATCTCATGTGCTACTCCTGCAGCCAGGCGGCCTACCGTTGTCAGCTTCTCGCTTCTGCGCAGCAGCTCCTCCATTCGGTTACGGCTTCTCATATCTCTAGTAATACTGGCTATAGCAAAAATAGTACCGTTATTATCCCGTATTGCCGACATAGCCACACTTACGGGAATAAGCTCGCCAGACTTAGCTTTTCGAAAGGTTTCAAGAGCAGGCAGCGTTTTCCCTTCCAAAAGAAGCCTGTAACGCTCCTCGACCTCCTTGAGGTAGCTTTCTGGAACAATCGATATTGCTTTATCGAGCACCTCGTCAATCTCATATTCGAATAATGCCAAATAAGCTTGATTGACCTGGATGACCCTCCCATTAAGGTCAACCAAATAGATCGCATCATTCGTATTGTTAATAAAGGACTCTAGGTGCTCCTTCATCCGGCGGTTTTCCTCGAAGGCCTTGCGAAGCTTCTCCATATAAATGCTTAAGTTCTGCGACATCGCATTTACCGACAACGCTAACACCCCAAACTCATCGCTTTTACTAATTTGTATAGGCTGATGAAATCTGGCAGAGGATACCTCATTCACCTTCCATAAAATGTCCTTTAGCGGATACAACATACGCCCTATAAACCAATAGCTAATCAGCAGCACCAATATGACTATACCAATTGAATATAGAAGTGTTTCTTTGCGATTCTCTTGAAGAATGCCGGAAAGCCAGTTCGTGTCGTAAACGATGCTGAGAACATAGGGACCAAGCTCCTCCGTCCAGAAATAGGTGCGATAATAGCTGACCCCCTGTTGATGCAATGGACGATAAACGAACTGCTCGTCTTTCGCTGCTTGTATATAGCTGTAATCATTGTTAGCATCATGATACGTGTAAGTACCTTGATGAGAGGCTTGTCCGTCCAGCGAAAATAATGTAAATTCCTTTATATGCGAATAATACTGCATCATATTATTAGAAGTCGCCGTAAAATAACCCGAATTATTGTCCCAATCCGAATTCTCCGTTATATCATGTGCAGCGTACATTGCGTTGTCATGCATAACACGAACGGCATGATCTCGAAAGTTATGACTTAAAGTATATTCATTGATCAAATGATAGAAAATAAATAATATTACAATTATGAAAGAGAGTATCAACGAGAGCCTCATCTTCACTGACAATAACAGCACGCCCTTCACTATGAAAATTATCCACATGTTGCCCACATTATTAACAAATCTATTCACAATACTTAACAACATGTGAATAGATATGTGGGTAAAATAATAGTTATCCACAGAGTTATGCACTGCATGTTAACAACGGAATATCTGTTCGTTGAATAAAACGAAGCTTATTTAAATAAAGGAGTCATATGCTAATGATAAGAGAACAACTTGATGAGAGATGGATGCAAGAAGCTATTAGAGAAGCACGAAACGCTGAGCAGATCGGCGAGGTTCCAATCGGAGCCATAATTGTAAAAAATGACGAGATTATTGGGCGAGGTTATAATTTGAGAGAAACAAAAATGGATCCGACTGCTCATGCCGAAATGGTAGCTATTCGTCATGCCTGTGAACGTCTTGGGGCTTGGCGATTGCTAGATTGTACGTTGTATGTGACACTAGAGCCTTGTCCTATGTGCGCCGGAGCAATTGTTCAATCGCGAGTAAAGCGTGTTGTTTATGGCACCCCCGATCCAAAGGCTGGCTGTGGAGGAACGCTTATGAACTTATTGCAAGAGCCCCGTTTCAATCATGAAACGGAGCTCACTAGCGGTATACTTCAAGACGAATGTGCGAATTTACTTACAAGTTTCTTTCGTAAGTTGCGAAAAAAGTAATGGCTGCTATTGATTACTGCGATAAAGCTGTTCAGTCCATTCTTCTCTTTGGATATGCTGCAGGGCAACAATCAGCTGATCAGCTTCTTCACTAATCGCAAGAACCTCAGGATCAGTTAAACTGCCTCGTGCCTCTGCTATTTCGTGGAGCTTAAGCCTAAGTGAATGAAGCTGTTTCAGCAGACATTGTTTTTCCATAGCTGCGTTGAAGTACACCCCTTATAGCACTCATGTGGTAATAGTTCTATTATACTCTTCGTAGACGAAGGAGTTTGTAAAAACGTGTCGATAGCATTATACAATTTTTAGGCATTATTCGACAAAAGACAGCGTTTTCGCCAAAAATATGTAGTTCATAACGACTATTCACTTATTTTCTTCTCTTTTTATATAGAGGTAATCTACTAGCACTTAAGTTCCAATGACAGTCTCAGGTTCTAGTTTTTCAGCGGAAACTATCGGTTTGTATTATAATAGGGTATGCAGTAAAATGATTTCAAAAAACATATATTCAGGGTGAATATTCGCCAGCAGCTTGAACAATCGCTCGCGAAAGCAAAGACTGCTTAGCTAGAAGAATCGTTCAGCGTTTAATCCCCGGCTTCGATAATCATATGTACACGTTTGAGGCTTATTTGAATCAGAACGCCGTCAAGGAAGATAAGCTTATTGTATGTTGGTATGCCTATGAGGATATGCTGGCTATTAGAGATTATATTCGTACAGGCCAGCTTAGCGCTCTACAGGTTGTTAACTCATTATACAAAAAAAGAGCTCCTTCGAACTGGAGCTGGAGCTGAAGCGACCCTAAGCCCAGGTTGTCATTCGCGGGGCTTTGATTGGCAAGCTATTTGGTAAAATTTTTGCAAGATAAAGGAGTGCTGTAACTATGGTGTCGTTAAAGGAGCTGCTCAGTTCAATTGAAATTATTGATGCTATCCATCCTAAGGATATTCAAATTTCAGGGCTAAGCTACCATTCCAAAAAATGCTCGGATGGGCATGTATTCGTTTGTATTAACGGCTACCAGACTGATGGCCATAAGTATTTGGCGAATGCCGTTCAAAACGGCGCGGCAGCGGCTATTGTGGAACAATTCCAGGAGCATATCGATATTCCGCAATTCCGCGTAGCGAACAGCCGGATTGCTTTGGCGCAGCTAGGAGCCGCTTTCTATAGTTATCCCGCAGAGAAAATGAAAATGATTGGCATTACGGCGACCAACGGTAAAACATCAACATCTTATATGGCTAATGAGATTCTTGAGAAGCATGGCTTGCGCACCGGACTGATCGGCACCGTTGTCATTAAAATCGATGACCATTCGATTCCGTCAGAGCTGACAACTCCAGAATCATTGGATCTTCAACATTATTTGAAGCAAATGGTTGACAAGGACGTGTCTCATGTCTGCATGGAGGTTTCCTCGGCGGCTCAAGAAACCCATCGGGTAGAAACAATAGCCTATGATATCGTCACAATGAACAATTTAAGCCGCGAGCACATCGACTCGCACGGAACCTTCGAGCGCTATTGGGAGGCCAAGTCCCGTCTAATTCGACACGCTGGGAGCGATAGTGTCGCCATCCTTAACCTTGATGATGAATACTCAGCTTCACTTATTCACGAGACGGCAGCTCAAGTCGTTACGTTCGGCTTGAAAAATCGAGAGGGTCATTTCTATTGCAAAGATCTCGATCTGACTACTGGTCGTGCTAAGTTCAAGTTCGAAATAATAAAGCCTTTTCAAGTGCAGCAAATGGAGTTTAAGCCCGGCGAGTTTACGCTCGAGCTTGCCGTTCCGGGATTGCATTCGGTGTACAATTCTATGGTTGCAGCCATCATTGGGTTGCTGTGCGGCGCAAGCCCTGAAACGATACAACAGGCATTCAAGGAGTTTGGCGGAGTAGAACGCCGTTTTGAATTCATCTATGAGGATGAGTTCACGATAGTCGATGACCATTTTGCCAATCCGGGAAATATTAATGTCACGCTTGAAACAGTTAAGTATATGGAATATGAGCAAATGCGGCTTCTTTACGCAATACGAGGCAATCGCGGTGTAACGGTTAATCGCGAGAACGCAGAGGCAATTGTTGAATGGATGAAGAAGCTGGAGATCAGTGAGCTGTCTGCGACAAGAAGTGTCTCCCATGTAACAGCTAAGGATACGGTAACTGATGATGAGGTTGATGCTTTCATGGAAGTGATGAACAATGCGGGCATTGAGGTCAGGCTGTTCGATGAGCTGCCTGACGCTATAACGGATACGCTGTCGCATGCTAAGCGCGGTGACCTTATTCTTCTGGCGGGCTGTCAAGGAATGGATCCTGGCGCGGAAATCGTTCATCAGCTGCTGAATACACAACAGGTTCAGCCATGAGCAGTAAACGGTTAGGCATAATAGGCGGGATGGGGCCTAAAGCAACGGCCGTTTTTTTTGACCGTATCGTAGACTGTACTGCTGCATCCAGTGACCAAGAGCATATCGACGCAGTCATTCTGAACCATACTGCGCTGCCTGATCGGACAAGCATTATACTAAGCAAGCAGGACGCACGGTTTCTTGATGCGATCGCCAACGATCTGAGGCTTCTGGAATATGCCGGCGTCGATAATATCGCAATACCCTGCAACACCTCTCACTACTTCTACGATGAAATGCAGAAGCTGACTGCCGTTCCTATTATTCATATGGTTGATGAGACGATCAAGGTTATCCATTCTCAGTTTGGCGATGGGACTAAGGTTGGCTTGCTCGCCACGAATGGGACGGTGGGCAGCGGTGTATACAGCAGAAGCGCTGAAGCCAGCAGCCTGCGCCTGCATGTGCCTAACGACGACATACAGCAGAAGGTAATGGACATAATCTACAATGATGTGAAGCGAGATGCGAATGTCGATCCTGCCAAGCTGGAGGCAATTATTGAGGAGTTCATTGAGAAGGAAGGCTGCAGCTGCGTCATTCTTGCATGTACGGAGCTGTCCTGCATTAAGCTTAACGATGATGTTAAACAGCATACCGTCGATGCGATGGAGGTGCTCGTTCGCAGATCCATCGAGCTGTCGGGCAAGCAATGGATTTCTCGCCAAGCACAAGCACCGGGCCTAGCGGACATAGACAGGAAAATGGCGGGGGTAACAGACTGAGCAGGGGCTATTATGCTTAAAAACCGTCTTTTAGTGAAGCTTACGGACTCCGCCGCCGTTATTCGCCCTAGAGCCTCGAGTTCAAAGCTGCCCATTAATAATTGACAGCCTCATGGCATCCGTTATCTTGCGCCATTCTTTGTCACATGCTAAAATATTAAATGTTGCGCACCCGCAGCTCAGTAGGATAAAGCGAGATTTTCCTAATTTCTGGAGATATCCCCCAAATATCTAGCAGTCACACTAGGCTCCGTAGCTCAACGGATAGAGCAACCCTCTCCTAAAGGGTAGATATCAGTTCGATTCTGGTCGGGGCCGCCATATTATAAAGATTTCAGAACCGTACAATTGTACGGTTCTTTTTGTTTTGAAGAATCCATAATCTAATTCGCTACAAATGTCCTAATTAGAAAATAACTGCTTTTTCAACTCTCGGTTCCGTTCCATAAAGAGCTCGTTGTGCGAAGAAACCATCCCCCAGGCTTCCGATTCCGGCACAATATATTGCTTCGCTTTGTTCACAGCGTTGGCTGCGTCCTGGAATGTTCCGGCGATTAAGTTCAGCTTGCCTTCATGCCCCAAAATGTCGCCCGCTGCGAACAGCCCTGGGACGGATGTCTCGCTCATTGGCGTGCCTGCAATGGCCCATTCGTTCTTCATTTCGATGTGAACTTGACTGTTAGCGAGCAAGTCCTTATCCCTCTCGTATCCGTAGTTGATGATAACCTCGTCCACGGCCAGCTCAAGCTGCGCTCCGTCGTCCTTGTTGCGCAGCAGCACCTTCTCAATCACTTCTTGGTCCTTGACCGCTATAAGCTTATCAATCTCCGTATTGAGCAAACAGACGACCGAGCTCGAGAGCAGCTTTGACACCTCCGACTCATGCCCCTTCAGTGATTCATTGCGATAGGTTAAGTAGACCTTCTTGGCAATGGGCTCCAGCTCGTTAGCCCAATCTATCGCCGAGTTGCCGCCGCCTGATAGAAGCACGACCTTATTTTTGAAGCGTGACATTGATTTGACCGTGTAATGCAAATTCGTAACCTCATACTTTTCAGCGCATTCGAGGTTCAGTTTAGTCGGCTTCAGAATTCCGCCGCCGACAGCCAAAATGACCGTTCTGGAATAATGCTCAATTCCCGATGATGTATGTAGTATAAAGATGCCATCTTCTCCCTTAGAGATGGAAGTCACTTTTTCGCCCAATACGATTTCCGGATCGAACGTCCGCCCTTGCGCGATTAATTGCTCGATCAGCTTCTCTCCCGTTATCGGCGTCACGCCGCCGATATCCCATATCATTTTCTCAGGATAGACATTCACTTTTCCTCCCAAAAAAGTTTGAAACTCGATAATCTTCGTCTTCAGCTCGCGCAATCCACTGTAGAAAGCGGAGAATAACCCTGCAGGGCCTCCCCCAATAATGGTTACATCGTAAATATCCCTAGCGAACATGCGTATTCACTCCTTCATTCCCTATGGTCGACGCAAGCCTGCGAACAGAACCGGCGGCACTGTTTTTATTTCGAACAACTTCGGGCTCATTATAACATAACTAAATGATAATGAAAATCATTATTGAGAACTCATAATCATCCACATTAGGGTCAATTTGAGCATTTTTCTTTAAAAACATCCCAAATACTCCCGCATCCTTCTTTTGACTGTCTCTCAAGGAATATGTATAATAATGAAATTGATTATCAATATCATATACTTATTTTGACAGGGAAGGGTGTTTTCATGAATACAAAGAAAATTACTTTTAGAACTTTTATTATTTTTTCCGTCATTATGGCACTAATGGTTGGCTGCTCAGCTAAAAAATCTAGTCCGACACCTTCAGCATCTCCGACAGCGAGTGACACGCCAAGTCCCGAAACCCCTACTTCAGAAGCACCTGCTTCCCAAGGGAACAATGCTGAATATCCGATCGTGATTAAGCATGCTTTGGGAGAAACGGTAATCGAAAGCAAGCCTGAACGCGTAGCTACTATTCAATGGGCGAATCATGACGTCGTACTTGCTCTTGGCGTTGAGCCTGTTGGCTTCTCGGCGGCGAATTTTGGCGTTCAGGATGGCAGCGGACTTTTGCCTTGGACAGCTGAAAAACTTCAGGAGCTTGGCGTGAGCGGACCTAATGTTTTCCAAGATACGGATGGCCTTGATTTCGAAGCTATTTCAGATGCCAACCCGGACATCATTCTAGCCGCTTACTCTGGAATCACTCAGGAAGACTACGATCTACTTAGCGAAATCGCCCCGGTTGTCGCTTATCCAACTGCTCCTTGGGCAACTACATGGCGCGAGCAAGTTATGTTGAATGCAACTGGTATGGGTATGAAAGCGGAAGGCGAGCAACTTATTAAAGAAACTGAGGCTATGGTTGAAGAAAAGCTAAGCCAATATCCGCAGATTAAAGGGAAGAAAGTGGTTTGGGTTAACTTCTCGGATAAAGACATGTCCCAATTGCATATTTATACGCCCGTTGACTCACGCGTCTCTTTTCTCTATGAACTGGGAATGGATTATCCCGAAAGTGTAACAAAGCAGATTACCGATCCTACCAGCTACTCCTTGAAACTAAGCGCTGAGAATGCTGAGGCGCTGTACGATGCGGATCTATTAATTGGATATGGCAATGATGCATTGTATCAAGCCATTAAGGCCGATTCCCTGCTTGGCAAAATCCCTGCAATCCAGAGAGGTTCTGTTGCGCTTATTGATAGTGATACACCGTTAGTAGCAGCTGGAACTCCAAATCCGCTTTCAATAGCTTATACGATTGATGAATACCTGAAACTAATTGGTGGAGCTATTGATAAAATAAATGAGTAGTGTTTCGTTTTCAAAAAATAAACAGCCAAGCTCGCCTATCCCGAGTAACTTTATGACGGTCATGATCATTTGTATAATCTTGCTCGTCGTATGCGTGATTGCGTCACTAGTTTTTGGCTCTCGTTTGGTGAGATTCCATGAACTGATAGACGGATTATTTCACCCGGAGATAGATACCTACGGAGCGAACATAGTCCGCAAAAGAATATCCCGTACCATTTTCAGTTTGCTTTGCGGGGCAGCCCTTGGCGTTTCTGGGGCTCTTATGCAATCAGTCACTCGCAACCCGATTGCTGACCCAAGTATATTGGGTGTTAACACAGGCGCAGCATTGTTTGTTGTTTCTGGAATTGCATTCTTAAATATAAGCACTGCCAACCAATACATATGGTTAGCTTTAGCTGGAGCTGCAATTACTGCGGTTTTCGTATTCGGCATCGGCTCGATGGGACGTGGCGGTGCTACGCCCATTAAGCTTGTTTTGGCGGGAGCCGCCACAAGCGCCGCCATTTCTTCTCTCGTCACCGCCATTCTAATACCACGCTCTTATGTCATGGATCAATTTAGATTTTGGCAAGTGGGGAGCGTCGGCTCGGGATCGTGGAACGCTATTGCTACCTTCACCCCGTTTCTGATCGCTGGAATACTAATCGCCTTTTTAACAGCTCCTGGGCTGAATGCGATGGCACTCGGAGATGATGTTGCGACTGGGCTTGGCGTTCGAACAGGCGTATTGAGATTTATTGCGGCTCTTGCAGGTGTTATTTTGTGCGGGGCAGTTACTGCACTTGCAGGCCCTATTGGTTTTGTAGGGCTTTTATCCACTCACGTCATGCGACTTATTCTTGGCGCTGACTTGCGTTTTGTTATACCCATGTCAGCTATTTCAGGAGCCATTATATTAACGATATCAGATGTATGCGGCAGACTCATCGGGAGCCCTGGAGAGCTTGAAGTCGGTGTAGTTACAGCCTTTATTGGAGCTCCATTACTAATAATTCTCGCTATGAGATCGAAAGTGCGTTCATTATGAGAAATGATTCTTTAGAGTTGATTGTAGTTGGCAGACGTCAAAGATACCGTCGGTGGCTGCTTGTCACCGGCTTCCTTGCAGCACTTTCATGTGCGCTTAGCTGCGCCATGCTGCTGCTGGGAAACACCATTTATCCTGTTCAAGATGTAATCCGAGCACTTCTCGGAGAGCCGATCAAAGGGGTGTCTTTTGCGGTTAATACGATACGCCTGCCAAGAATGCTGGCAGGTCTATTCGCCGGGTTTGCATTCGGCATTGCCGGATACACATTCCAGACGATGTTGCGTAACCCGCTGGCAAACCCGAATGTTATCGGTATTACCTCCGGTTCGAGCGCAGCAGCTGTTTTTTGCATAACTGTACTTCATACAAGCAATGCTGTCGTTTCTATCGCTTCTGTGATCGCTGGTCTTGCCACAGTAATAGTGATGTATTTTTTGTCTAAAGGACGTTCCTTTTCAATCGGGCGATTAATCCTAATCGGAATAGGTATTCAAGCGATGCTTGACGCTGTCATATCCTATTTTCTGCTAGTCAGCGCACAACAAGATATTCCTACAGCCCTTAGATGGCTCGGAGGCAGTCTCAACGGTTCGCAACTGCACGAACTTCCGCCTCTTATTTTAACGGTTTTCATTTTTGCTCCTGTCGTCATCTTGTTGGGCAAGCATCTAAGCCTGCTGGAACTTGGTGAACAATCAGCATCCTCTCTCGGAATAGCTCCGGACAAGACAAGAGTTGCGCTCATCTTGAGCTCCGTCTTCATGATTGCTCTTGCTACCGCTACCACGGGCCCAATAGCCTTCGTGTCTTTTCTTGCTGGACCGATTGCTAAAAGACTAGTCGGAGTTGGCTTCTCTAATGTTATTCCGGCAGGCCTTGTTGGCGTTAATTTGGTTTTGGCGGCTGATCTAATCGGACAATTTGCTTTCGAGGTTCGATTCCCGGTGGGCATCATAACCGGGTTACTCGGAGCACCGTATCTGATCTTCTTGTTAATCCGAATGAATCGAAAGGGAGAATTATAATGAAACAGACACATCATTTCCAGGCCGAGCAAGTCGTAGCGGGCTATGACAATCATACCGTTATCCACGGTGTAGATCTGGTTATCCCTAGCCATAAAATAAGCGTCATTATTGGATCTAACGGCTGCGGAAAATCTACGCTTCTTAAAACACTGGCAAGGCTTATCAAGCCTGCTTCTGGGAAAATCACTCTTGACGGAAAGCCTATTGGAAAAATCCCGCCAAAGCAATTGGCTAGAGTTATAGGACTCCTGCCACAATCACCCATTGTGCCAGAAGGAATTTCGGTGGCGGATTTAGTAGGACGAGGAAGATTTCCACATCAATCATTGTTCAGCGGATGGACGAAAAAGGATTATGAGGCAGTTGCAGAGGCTATGAGATTAATGGATATTACGGAGTTTGCAAACTATAATATTGACGAGCTTTCGGGCGGCCAAAGACAGAGAGTCTGGATTGCAATGGCTTTGGCGCAAGAAACCGACATTCTTTTTTTAGATGAACCAACTACCTTTCTAGATATTACTTATCAAGTCGAAATTCTTGACCTGCTGACAGAGCTTAATCAAAAGCATGGCACGACGATCGTAATGGTTCTCCACGATATCAACTTATCAGCTCGTTATGCAGATCATATATTTGCGCTTTATAAAGGCAAGCTTGTGGCGCAAGGCGAACCGGAGAAGGTAATCACAAGCACCGCGGTGAAAGATATTTTTGGACTTGATTGTACGGTCATAAAAGATCCCATTGCAGGCTCGCCTTTGGTGGTGCCAAAAGGACGATATCACAGTAAACAATAGCCGCTTCCCTATTCCACTACAAAAAATATTCGCGTACCGTTTGGATAATCTTCCAGCTGGTTGCTGACCCAGGAGCCAGCGCCCCGATTGTCGGAAGGGCTAATATAAGCGATATCGGCACCTTCGCCTCCCTCTGCACACATAGCCATTGGCCATTCATCGCGATCAAGGCCCTTCTTCGTGGGGATGTCTCGCAGCGACTCTGTCCGATTACTGTCTGCTCCCTCACGATCAATCGTACATACGGCGGATGCCCCTGCAGCGATAGCGTCTGATATATGCTTTGCAGTCTCCGGATATCGTTCTGCCGGAAATATTAACTCATAATCATAATAATGGCTTTGGTCTACGACGGTTGGATTACTGTCATTGTCCAAATCTATTCCTAAATAAGGAAGGATAATGACTAAGGCTAGCACGACTAACAAATAAATAAGCTTTTTCTTCGTACGTTTATTCAATTGCTCGATCCTCCAGTTGGCTATGGCTATAGCTTCTAAGCTGACTATTTATACTCTCATTATAGCTTCTGACCGAAGTTAAATGCCATATCATTAAAGAATGATGCATAATATTATAATAATCGGTAACCTATGCAGCACGCTGGAACCCATCTGTTTTTGTTTGATCAGCACGAAAAAAGTATTGCAAAACATAGTATGGACTGCTATATTCAAACCATATAATTTGGAGCTTGTTCGCTTATATACATAGCAATAAGACTATTTTTCATATATGGAGGGTATTACATGATGGATCCTAATCAAGGATATGGACAAGGATATAATCAAGGGTATGGGCAACAAATGGGACCTATGAAGGAAGAGAGAACGTTTGGGATGCTTTGTCATCTTTCCGCTTTTGCCGGATTTTTTATTCCATTCGCAACGTTACTGGGGCCGCTTGTCGTTTGGCTGCTCAAGAAGGATCGCTCCGCGTATGTGGATGCACAAGGGAAGGAAGCAGTCAACTTTCAAATTAGCATGTTGATCTATTTTACCATCTCCGGGCTGCTTATCTTAGTTCTAATAGGCATACTTACTACGATTATTTTAGGCATCTTCTGGCTTATCGTTGTTATCATTGCCTCTATTCGCGCAAATGAAGGCATTATGTACCGGTATCCGATGACAATTCGCTTCTTGAAATAGTATCGCAAAGTAAAAGCTGACCTTTGTCGCAATGACAGGTCAGCTTTTTTTGGTTACATATCAACTGGGGATTGCAGTAGCTGCATCAGTTGATCAATAGTAATTGTATCTGTTGGAATTTCGTTCTCAAACTTCGGCGTTTTGTTAATATCGGAATAAATAATATCGATGCCAAAACCTAACTTCGCCGCTTCACCGGTAGCTTCATCCGCAACTTCAACATTAAATGTCATGTCTTGATAAACAAGATTTTTGTCTTGAATAGCACCTGTCAATGAAAGCTCATTTACCTTCAGGAGGCTTAACAGCTCCGTCTTCATTTCTTCTTTATTCGCTTCGAAATCTGTCTTGAAGCTTTCTACATCCTGTTTCTCCAGCTGCATAAGCTTCAAGCTTTCCTCATCAGCTAAGAGCAGTTCTATAACTTCAGGGATGACTTTGTTGATGACAATATTAAGTGTTGATTCAAAGTTTTCGTTATTTACTTCTACACGAATGACTTGATCTGCTTTAACGCCTTCCGGCAATCCAGCATCGGCTGCTTTAAGCTCACTGAAGTATTCCTTCTCGTCAAAATGCTTCATCAACACAGCCAGCATATCATTGCCCAGCTTACTTTGCTGTTCCATGTTCACTTGTTGACCTTCAGTCATTTCAGCAAGATCGAGCTCAATAAATTTTCCAGTAATCGTATCCGGCAATGGGAACATCGGAATCTCTGGCATTTTAATATATGCAATCTGATCTGTAATAATCATTGGCACTTTAATTTTGAACTCAACCGAACCCGCTGTAGCAAGCTCCAGCATGACATCAGTCCGCATTGGGTCCTTCTGATAGACGGCATCAATCGTAATCGAAGCATCCTTCAACATATCTACGAAAGCAGTGTAATCGCCTAGCTCTTCTTCTACCCCTGTACCTACGGGCAGTTCCAGCTCATCTAAAGTCATTGTCATCTTCATTCCATAGGAATTAGCCTCAGCAACATTAGTCATTGCTTTCAGCATAGCTTCCTTTGGCGATTGATTAGCGCTGCAGCCTACAATAACAAGCAGCACAGCAACTAAACAAGCAGCCGTCAAACGTTGAAACCATTTCATTATATAATTTCTCTCCCTTCTATATATACAGCATTCATTCTATACTAAAACCAGTTGAATTAGAAGGGAAAAAAAGAAAAAACCGCCTCAGATTAACTGAGACGGTTATTTTTTAGTTTTTTTTTAGCCCTCAGGATTGTTATGCGATACGTGATTGCGCTGCTTAGTTTTCTTCGATCCGGATAAAGGAGCCTGCATTCCTCCTCCACCGTTTTGACGACTTTTGTTAGTCTGAACATCGGCTTCAGGTACTGGCATACTCTTCGGTTTACTCATCATCTTGCCTCCTTCGCGTTCGCACTAGCTTCGTTGATGCTCCAGATCAGTCGGCTGATCAAAATTAATGGAATCCTTATGACGGCGATCATTTTTATCCTGCTGCAGCTGTTGTGCTTGGTGACTGTTCACTGGCTCTGTTTCTAAAGCCTCCACAACGTTAGAAAGGTTCTTATCTGCTGTTCCCTTTGCCCTCGTCATCGTTTACACTCCTCTATGCATGTGTTAGCTGCTGCAGCGACTGCGCGCACTCGTGCAGATGCCGCTTATAGTCATCGATAAGCTGTTGGATCATTTCCGTTCCTTCATTAACGTTAATACGGTCCTTCTCAACGTCAATAAACTCAACCTTAACTTCTCGGCTGTCCACATACGTCACTTTAAAATCAAAGGAATACATTTGCCGTCCGGCTGACTCAATGGTTATACGAAGCGCTTTAGCATCCGCCTCATCCGGCAGCACCGTGCATTTATCAGCTTGATTCATCATCTCAGGCAGCGTCCGCTGCCAAGCATCACATAAACTGTTTTGATCAATTTGAAGCTCATCCATTTTACCACCCATATATGAAGCACCTCCACATCTTATATATTGCGGAGCTGGCGTACATTTTATGCGATCATCCCACTTGCCATACGCAAAAAAAACGATTCCTCTTCAGGAATCGGTGTGTTGTCATATATGGCGGAGAGGGTGGGATTCGCTCCGTCGCGCGTAGCCGTATAGGGTACGGCTAAGCAATTGCGACTATCACGCCGGGGCCTACGAACATGCCTGATGGCATCTTCGCTTAACGGCCCGTTCTCATCCCACTCGCCATACGCAAAAAAAAACGATTCCTCTTCAGGAATCGGTGTGTTGTCATATATGGCGGAGAGGGTGGGATTCGAACCCACGTGAGCTTGCACTCTAACGGTTTTCAAGACCGCCCCGTTATGACCGCTTCGGTACCTCTCCAAGATGTAATTGTCACGAACATTAGTATACCACAGATCAAAAAGAAGATGCAACCCCTTTTTGATCTGCAATATAATGAATATTTTTTCTCCAGCTTTTAACTATAGTTCCTTAGCAGCAATCGAAGCAATGCCGCCCATATATGGACGCAATACTTCAGGAATCGTAACGGAACCATCAGCTTGCTGGTAATTCTCAATAATTGCCGCAAAAGTCCGGCCCACTGCGAGACCTGAGCCATTCAACGTATGAACGAACTCCGGCTTGCTCTTCGCGTCACGACGGAAACGTATGCTTGCTCGGCGGGCTTGGAAATCCTCCACATTCGAGCAAGAAGAGATTTCTCGATACATGCCCGCGCTTGGCAGCCATACCTCAATATCGTAGGTTTTTGCAGCCGTGAAGCCCATATCACCTGTACACAGTGCGATGACGCGATAAGGAAGATCCAATAATTGCAGAACCTTCTCCGCATCTGCAGTCATTTTCTCGAGCTCGTCATAGGAATCTTCTGGCTTAGTCAATTTAATAAGCTCAACCTTATTGAACTGATGCTGACGGATGAGCCCTCGCGTGTCACGGCCCGCTGATCCAGCTTCTGAACGGAAGCAAGAGCTGTATGCGACAAAATATTTCGGCAGCTCCTCAGCAGCCAAAATCTCTTCACGGTGGTAGTTCGTTACAGGCACCTCAGCAGTCGGAATAAGGAAGTAATCCGAATCTGAAATTTTGAATACATCCTCTTCGAACTTCGGTAGCTGGCCAGTCCCATATAGACTGTCGCGATTAACGATATAAGGAGGCAAAATCTCCTCGTAGCCATGCTTGTCACTGTGCAAATCCATCATAAAGCTAATCAACGCGCGCTCTAGGCGAGCTCCTAACCCGCGATAAAATGTAAACCGCGAGCCAGTAACCTTTGCAGCGCGTTCAAAATCTAGAATATCGAGTGACTGAGCTAATTCAAAATGGGCTTTAGGCTCGAATTCGAACGTCGGGATCTCGCCTACCCGGCGAATCTCCACATTATCCTCTTCAGAAGCGCCTACCGGCACTGTTTCGTTCGGAATATTCGGAATAGCCATTGTTAAATCATCGAATTGCACCTCAAGCGCTCGAATTTCATCATCCAGTTCTTTAATTCGATCGCCTACCTCACGCATCTCAACAATTAATGCATCCGCGTCGCCGCCGGATTTTTTAATTTTGGCAACCTCTTGAGATACCGTATTGCGACGATTTTTAAGCTGTTCTGTTTCTTGGATAAGATCACGCCGCTTGCCATCGAGCGCAGGAAAAGCTGCAATAAGATCAAGCGAAGCCCCTCGATGACGAAGCGCCTGCTCAACCTTCTCAAAATCATTTCTAAGCAATTTAACGTCTAGCACAGTAAATAAACCCCTCTCCTAGCGGAGTAGAATATATATAGCAAAGAACAGAAGCCGTTGTCGATTAAACGATAAAGCAGCTTTACAGTTAAGTACTTGCTGCTGCAGCCTCTCTGACCATATCGACAAAGTATCCATGTAATCTAAAGTCGTCCGTCAGCTCAGGATGATAGGAAGCTGCCAGCAGATGTCCCTGACGTGCCGTAACGATCTCATCATTATACGTGGATAACACTTCTACCGCTGGTCCAACCTTTGTAATGAGTGGTGCACGTATAAATACAGCGCGAATAGGTTCATTGATACCTATTACCTTTAAATCCGTCTCGAAGCTTTCACGTTGTCTTCCGAAAGCGTTACGCGCAACAGTCATATCCATGAGCTGCAAATGCGCCTCCTCTTGGCCTTCAATAACATCCGCTAGTACAATCAACCCTGCGCATGTACCGAATACCGGCTTTCCCTGCTCCGAAAACTGTCTAATCGCATCAATAAATCCATATTTACGCATGAGCTTACCAATTGTAGTGCTTTCGCCTCCAGGCATAACAAGACCTTGAAGCTCGTCCAGCTGCTCTACTCGTTTAACGGCTACCGCTTCAGCTCCTGCCGCTTCTAAGCTCCGTATATGCTCTGCTACAGCTCCCTGCAGCGCCAATACGCCTACTTTCATCTTACTTCCCTGCCTTTAATAGGCAAGACCGACTTATCATGCTCAGTCGGCCTCGCACTTCGTATTCAATTCATTAAATACCGCGATCCTGCATACGCTGAGCAGCGTCCAGCTTAGAAATCTCAATACCCTTCATCGGAGTACCTAGATTCTTAGAAACTTCAGCAATCAGCTTGTAGTCTTGGTAATGTGTAGTTGCTTCTACAATCGCGCGTGCGAATTTCTCAGGGCTGTCGGATTTAAAAATACCTGAGCCTACGAATACGCCGTCTGCGCCAAGATGCATCATAAGCGCTGCATCCGAAGGAGTAGCAACTCCGCCTGCCGCGAAGTTGACAACCGGAAGCTTGCCGCTCTCATGTACTTGAAGCAGTAGCTCATAAGGAACGCCCAGCACCTTAGCTTCATGGTAAAGCTCATCTTTGGACAAGCCTTGCACTTTGCGAATCTGTCCGTTGATCAAACGCAAATGGCGAACCGCCTCCACGATATTACCTGTGCCTGGCTCACCTTTCGTACGAAGCATAGCAGCTCCTTCTTGAATACGACGAAGAGCTTCACCGAGATCCTTAGCGCCGCATACGAATGGTACTGTAAATTCGTTCTTGCTAATATGGAAAACTTCATCTGCAGGAGTTAACACTTCGCTCTCGTCGATGTAATCAACGCCCATCGATTCAAGCACCTTCGCCTCTACATAATGCCCGATACGAGCCTTGGCCATAACCGGAATCGATACAACCTTCATAACCTCTTCAACAATTGTCGGATCAGCCATGCGAGCTACTCCGCCAGCTGCACGAATATCAGAAGGGACGCGTTCGAGTGCCATAACAGCTGTCGCGCCAGCTGCTTCTGCAACTTTAGCTTGCTCGGCGTTCATAACGTCCATAATGACGCCGCCTTTTTGCATTTCTGCCATACCGCGTTTTACACGAGAAGTACCTGTTTCCATCGATAAAGCCTCCTATTTTCATCCATTAAATATATAATGCCGCAGTTTGTTCTAACCATTCATTTTACAGTATGGCTCATTAATCGACAACCCTTGATTTGATGCTTGAACAGGAAGATTAGAATAAATTTACAATGCCATCATATAAGCCTTTGAAAAAATTTCCGATTGAACGGAACAACAACTTAAACCAGCCTGCCTTCTCCGCTTCCTCTGAAGTAATAAGATTGACGGTCTGCTCTGTCTCAATTCCTGTGTCAGCATCTACATATTTATAAGTCACAGAGCCAACAACAGTACCTGCAGCAATTGGTGCAACAAGCTCGTCTTCACTTTTAACCACATTGTTTGTAATTTCGATCTTAGGCTCTACACCTTGACGTACAGTAAAGGTAACGTCCTTATCTGTTACGATTGGCACTGACTTCTGAACGGCTTTCTTAACCTTGACAGATTCCATGCCTTCTACTGCCGATTTTGGTGCTATTACTGTCTTCTTAGTAAAAGTGGCAAATGCATAATCATAAAGCTTTGCAGTTTCATGGAAACGAACGTTAATATCTTTTGTATCCATGACGACGCTAATATACCGTGTGTCACCTCTTTTAACTGTGCCTGTAAAGTTATAGCCCGCCGCTCCGATAAAGCCCGTCTTCATCCCATCAACGCCTTCATAGGCAAGATGCTTGAAACCAGTTGTATTCACGTTGGAACCAAGCATCCTATTAAAGTTAATCATAGGGTCCTTGTCACGCTCGCGAAACTTGTAATTCTGAATGCTAGAGTACTCTAAAAACTCAGGGTGCTCATCTAATATAAGCTTTGATAGTTTTGCCATATCTCTTGCTGAAATAATGGTCGTATCCTCAAGTCCAGTTGCGCTTGTGAATACCGCTGAATCTAGACCCAGTTCGGCAGCCATGTCATTCATCTTTTCTACAAATCCCGCCTCGCTGCCTCCGAGCCTTGAAGCAAGAGCTCTAGTCGCATCGTTAGCTGAGCCAACAGCCATTGCTATATATAAGTCCTTAACGGAATGCTTATCGCCTGCTGCAAGAAAGATTTGCGACTCTGATTTATCAGTATTAGCTGCTTCAGCAGAAACCGTTACAATCTCATCCCAAGTTAATCTTCCATTTGTAATTTCTTCAAGCACGATATATTCCGTCATCAGCTTGGTCATGCTTGCTGGTGGAAGAGGCTCATCAGGATTGACCTCGTATAGCACTTGACCAGAGTCTGCATCAATAAGAATAGCGGATTTAACCTGTAATCCTAATGTGTTCTCCGTACTCGGCCGATCATTGTAGCCCACTGCCAATGCAACAGAAGAATTAAAAGACAGCAATATCATCCACATCGCCATACTTGCTGCGATAATCGTCATCCATCGTTTTGATTTAAACTTCACTTTCAACGTCGTCTCCCCTTTTCCCACTTGGTATGTCCGTTGTTAATTGTAACATACAGAGCCGCAACAATTAAACCTCTTTAACAGGAGTTAACTATTTCTAATAGAAAGTGATAGAAGCAAATTAAACTAAGCTAGAAGTCTTTGGAAAAAAGAAAAGCCAGACAGGTCTGTACGATACGGTACAAACTTATCTGGCTTTTTTCAATTGATCGATTCTGTCTATTATAAGGAGTAGTTAGGCGCTTCCTTCGTAATTTGCACATCATGCGGATGACTTTCCCTGAGACCAGCCCCGGAAATACGAATAAATTGTGTATCATTCTTCAATTCATTCAAAGATGATGTACCGCAATATCCCATACCGGAGCGAAGACCGCCTAGCAGTTGATGAACGGTATCCGCCAACGGTCCTTTATAAGGAACACGTCCTTCAATGCCTTCAGGGACCAGCTTGCTCTCATTTTCCTGGAAATAACGATCTTTGCTGCCTTCCTTCATTGCGCCGATCGAACCCATACCACGATATACTTTAAAGCTGCGGCCTTGGAAAATTTCAGTTTCGCCAGGGCTTTCAGCTGTGCCTGCAAACAAGCTGCCGATCATAATGGCACTCGCGCCTGAAGCGATTGCTTTCGTAATATCGCCGGAATACTTGATACCACCGTCCGCAATAATTGGAATGTTATATTCACGCGCAACCGATGCACAATCATATATCGCCGTGATCTGTGGCACGCCAATGCCTGCAATAACGCGAGTCGTACAGATCGAACCAGGGCCGATACCTACCTTAATTACCGAAGCACCAGCTTCAATCAGGTCGCGGGTAGCTTCTCCTGTTGCAACATTGCCGGCGATAATCGTAAGCTCAGGAAATGCAGTACGCAGCTTGCGAACCGCATCAATTATATTAATATGATGGCCGTGCGCAGAATCCACGACTAGCACATCAACGCCTGCCTCAACAAGTGCTGTAGCACGTTCTAATGTATCCTTGGAGATGCCTACAGCTGCGCCGCATAGCAATCGACCGTGCGTATCCTTCGCTGCATTAGGGAACTGAATAGCTTTCTCTATATCCTTAATAGTAATAAGGCCTTTTAGCGTATTCGTCTCATCAACAATCGGGAGCTTCTCGATTTTATGCTTTTGCAGCAATCCTTCCGCTTCTCGTAAAGTAGTGCCTACGGGCGCAGTTACAAGATCCGCACGTGTCATAACCTCATGAATCTTTATGGAGTAATCGTGAACAAAACGCAAGTCGCGATTTGTCAAAATGCCAACAAGCTTCTTGTCTTTGTCTACGATAGGCACGCCAGAAATACGGTATTTGCCCATCAGCTCTTCAGCATCATAGACGTGATGATCTGGTGTAAGCGAGAATGGATTAGTGATAACACCGCTCTCTGAACGCTTGACTCGATCAACCTCTTCCGCTTGCTGTGCAACCGACATATTCTTATGAATGATGCCGATTCCGCCTTCGCGAGCCATTGCAATCGCCAATGCTGATTCCGTAACCGTGTCCATGCCTGCACTGATGAGTGGTATGTTTAACTTGATGCTTTCGCTAAGTCGAGTAGAGATATCGACCTCTCTAGGCAGTACTTCTGACTTTCTTGGAATAAGCAAGACATCATCAAATGTCAGTCCTTCTTTGGCGAATTTCGTTTCCCACACGAGTATGTTCCTCCCTTTTTATCAAAACCTCACAATAATTATTATTTGCAATCTTATCAGAGGGGGTAGGGGCTGTCAAGGTTCGTAAATTGCGCTGTTTACGCTAGTTTCCAGCTCTTTAGTCTATTCATTATTCGCTTATTGCCTAGAAAAAATCAACCAACTGAGTTTGTCGTTCAGGTATTCTATTTTGTAAGCGTTTCATTGCTTGAACGTCACCCGATATCCTTTTAAAATAAGATAATTCAGATAGTTTACGATATCCCAGCAGCACTGTAGTCAAGTATCCAATATTTAATTGAATATCCGCAGAGCTCGTTAATGAATCCTCTTTATTGAGTTTAGCATTTCCGTTCTCATCAATCGTCAGCCCAAAGGTACCCACGTTCCAAGGGGCATACTCATCTTCTATATGAATCATCAGCTTATCAATGGAAATGGCCGGCTCAAATGCATATTGTTCTACAAAGGCTTTCACATCCACAATTCGCGCCATGAAATGAGGAGTTGTCTCATCCTTAACTCGCGGATTGGTCAGCAGAAACGGCAATATATCATTATCAGGTACGGCAATGAATACCGTATCAAGCATAGAATCATGCTGGGAAACGAATGACCAAAGTGCGGTGTAAGCTTCTTCATTTAAATGAATGAACTCGTGAATCGATAATCGCCTGTCCATCACCTCATAGATGATATAACCTTGCGCTTGTTGTTGATTGTCGTAATAGACCACGATAGAGCCCTTCTTACGCTTGCTGACTCGCATATCCCACCAGAGGGTCGTTCGGGAGAGCATACCGTTATACAATACCGCATAGCTCTCATACAAGTCATGCAGCAGCGAATAGTCATCTGTGCGTTTCATTGTGCCGGAATAGTTAACTCGTTTTGGAAGCTGGTCTGCTTGAATGGTATATGTTCTATAATTGCAATAGGTTTCCCAGCCATACTTGCGGTAAAAGCCATAAGCAAATGGGGCGAGATATGAAATGCTCTGACCTTTTTCCTTCATTTCCTTCAAAGAATGTACAAGCAACGCTGCGACAAGCCCCTGCCTCCTATACTCCGGCCAAGTAGCTACACCTGCAACACCACCAGCCGCAAAGCGCTTACCGCCTATATAAGTATGAAAATCAAGAACAGTTAGCTTTGACGCTAACTGATCGTCCACAAATGCTCCCCAAGAAACCAACGATTCCACGCCGAAATTTGCTCGGCCTTCTTCCAATTCTTCCTCTGTTCGTTGTACTTGAAAAGCAAACTGCGACAAAGCCATACTCGCATCATAATGCTCACGGGCAAGCTTTTCAATAATATAGTTCTCGCTCATTAATTTTGCTCCTTCGCCTCATATTATGCACTATTATACTCTTAATACAGGACTTACAGCAGTCTATAATTATACGATAATTAGAAGCGGCTATTGTAACGGCGGTTATCGAGCTTGCAGTAAGTAGTGGAAGGAATCGGTCGGTACTAAGAACGTAATTCGAGCTTACAGTTCATGCTGCTACTGCGCTATTGGTGGACGGTTACTGTAATGATGGTTTTCAGGCTTGGAGTAACTACTTTTTGAGGATAGGACGGTTCTTAGGGCGGGTTTAGTGCTTGGAGATCACATTGGCGTTGATCTATTGGACTATGGTTACTGGAACGGCGGTTTTAGAGCTTGGAGTAACTAGTGTCGGGGGGCCGACGGTTGTTAGGGCGATTATCGCGCTAGTAGCCTGCCTTGACATTACTCTATTGGTGGGTCGTTGCTGTAACAGCGATTTTCGGGCTTGGAGTAACCAATGTGGTGGATAGTGCGATTGTAAGAACGGTTTCCGAGCTTACTACTTGCGATGAAGTTAATTTATTGGAATGTGGTTGCTGTAATTGGGTGGTTATCTGTGCATTGCGACG
>Ga0182739_1000398_pt1 | contig 61281 bp, 60 predicted proteins | sample eDN5th30CBELigBY_FD_128873 | JGI IMG/M metagenome (GOLD analysis project Ga0182739, IMG submission 128873) | Enriched backyard soil microbial communities from Emeryville, California, USA - eDNA 5th pass 30_C BE-Lig BY (version 2) (version 2) | ecosystem: Environmental > Terrestrial > Soil >... | reverse complement strand
GTTTGCTGTTCCCATTTTTCCTTGCTTGTGCAGAAAAACAAACGGCATAGGAATTTTCCTATGCCGTTTCAGATTCATTTTCTATTCACAATGTTGTCTCTGTGTTTAACTTAATGACATTGGTATCCAAGGGAGGCTTTTTTATCCGCAACAGAATTTATCGCGTCTCTTTCATAACGTATCTATTTCAGAAGGTTATTGTAAATAATACGAATGAGATTCCTCTCAACCGGTTGACGGCTGCCATGCCATTGATTGATGAATCTGAAATCCGTGTTGTCGGTGATTTGGTCAATTCCCCCGATCAAGGGCATCGACGACAGCTTCCTCATGATCGGACCGTTGATTTGCTTTGCAATTGCCTCCGCAAACGCGCCGCCATGGATCACTTGGTAAGGGCGGTCATAGAAAAACGACACACTCTCGTTCATGGTCTCGGTTATACCCAGACGATTATGCATGCGTGCCACATACCCATATGCTTCGCTAAGGGCCTCTACGCGCGCTTTCAATGTTACCTCCGACTGAACACTCCATAACAATGGCAGCAGATCATTCGCGCAATTTAACTTTTTGAACGCCGTGCCAAACCATTTCGGATAGGGTGCATATTGACGCTCGATAAGAAAACAAAGGTTCATTATATCTCTTACAAGCCTTGAGGCGATCAGCGTAGCTCCAAGCTCATCTCCCGTATAGCCCGCCCGAAGTGCCAAATGCTCCTCTTGCCCGATCCTATTCCAAACTGAAGCCATAAGATACAGCCAAATATCATAAGGGTAATACTGCAGCTGTGCTCGTATTCTCGTGAGCTGCCCCGTATCGTCGCGGAAAACCTCTCCACTCACAATTTCGGATAAAACCTGTGAGGGAAACGTTAACCAATCCTCCAATTCTGGACCTTTCTCTATATCGTACGCAAGTTTAGTATCAACAAAGTGTGCCAGTGTCGTTATAATCGTTTGCCCCGGATCGATCGGATAGCCATGAAATTGTTGAGGCAGATTACTCTCCAGCGCTTCACGGATAGCAGCGGCCATGCCGATATCATTCACCTGAAGGAATATAAGAACTCGCGGCCCCCAATCATGGTCCGTCGACATCTCGGTATCGAAGCCAAGAACTTCGCTGCCCGGACCTACCAATGCCGAAGCATAGCGCAGGTCAGGGAAACCATTCGAGAGTATTGGCTCCACCAGGTCGACGAAAAATTTTCTGCTCAGTTCTATTCCCTGCATAAAGCCCATAGCCACCCCTCCGTAAGCGGAAATATCGCCTTTTAGAAGGCGTATACCAGCAAGGCTAGTAGACAATAAATTCGATCAATAAAATATAAACCCTTTTTGTACCATTAGCTGAATCTTTGTTGACTCTGAGAAATAATAAAAGAGCAACGGCATTCCAATCGCCGCGCTCTGCTAGTTTGACTTACTTTCAGTTAATTAATAATCTGGTCCACAGCCTGTCGGACCGACCCTACTTCTCCTCCCTCCCGGAATTCCCCGACGGCCGGGATCCGATCAAGTAACCGATAATCGTTGACTCTACGGGAAGTACCACCAATGTCCACAGCTCCTTCAGGCCAAAATCGGCCGAGCGGTACTTGTCCGGAATTAGCGTATAAACAAGGGCAATGAGAAGGATGCCCAGTGCGACCGTACCGACGATATACAGACGGACATTGTCTCCCGAGCCGAAAAACTTGCCCAGAACACCCAGCTCCGCTTTACGCTTCTCGCTCTCCGCGTTCGCCGCGATGATTTTGCTGGCGACTCTGGGGTCTTGAATCTCAAGCTTATTCGCCATCCGGGACCCCCTCTCCCGCGAAGAACGTGAACGCCAACGTCCAGGTCGACAGGTCATAATGGATGTTGACTTCATACCGCAAAGACAGCTTACGGTTGTTCAGCACGCCGAGATGAATCATATCCCGATTGCCAATTGGCTTACCCTTGGGGAAATTAACGCAGACGATCTTTACCATATCCGCTCGCACAAGCCGAATATCCGTATCAAAGTCGTCCCGATCCGGATCATGCTCGATGCTGAACACGAATGTGAGCGGGTCCCGCTCCTCGGACAAGACGATCTCGATCGGATTCATGCCGTAAGCGAAGACGCGACCGTGATAAACCGCCTCATAGCCACCGGATGTAATGCGCATGGCAATCCCTCCGTATACAGACCGATTCGTACAAACTTCCTCGGTCTAGTCTACGAAAGTATTCACCGCGGTATGACTTATTCCTGACATGCCAAATACACCGCCTGAGCATGCAGCCCATGTGACGATGTATTCAATCGAGAAATTACTGCTATCTAACGTTCTGTTAAGACGGTCCCATCGACCGAGCAAACTCGAAGCTGATTTGAGCACTGTGGTCGGAAGCCTCCTGCAAAATCTCCACAATTGCGTCATAGCGCTCATCGTGCTCGGAATCTGCTATCCATCTGATCTTCAATGGCATCTGAAGATGCCCTGTGACACAATCCCATAACGCATCCAAGTTATGACCGTACCATTCAGGCAAGCTCAGCTCATGCTTCAGCCATTCATGGACGTTCTCATAACGATCTGCTTCCGACTGCCTCAGCTCAATGACTCGACTCATTTTCGGGGACACTGCCTTCCTTCGTAATATTCTTAAAGGTCTTATAATGATCGGTCGTCATGTAGATCAGTCCGTCATTCGAATAAAGAATTCGGTCCGCACCGCGCGTCCCCTTCTTATAATTGATATCCGCTTCGTACCAGACCCGGTCTTTCGCCTTGGGCAGCAGGCCTTCCCGATTACCGAAACGATCGCCGCCGATGCTTTTGCCGGGAGCTACCTGATGTAGATTCCCTTCGGCAGCTACCCATCCGAGCTGCTCCGCTTCTTTCTTCGTAATAAAATTATCCGGAAGCGTATGATGCTCTCTAATATAATCCGACACGTCTTTAAAGCTGGTAAGCGGTGCTTGTGACGACTCCTTCTGCGCTTCGACAGCCTCTGAAGATTGGGGCTGATTGGCAATAGAAGAAGGATCGTCGCTTACAATCCCGCAGCCTACCAGAACAATAGTGAAGACCATAAACATTGCAGCCAGCAATGCACGCGGCCGCCGGCCTAAATGCTGCATGAACAAATTTAACATTGAATTTCCTCGTTTCCAAGCACAATCTAGGCGTGCTTTCTTTTCATTTTGCGGCGATGACTTGATCATCAGACCTAACTTGGGCGAGTTAACCCGCTATATCAATTATAACGCCGTTTTTTTCGACAGACCAAGAACCTCGCTGAATTTACCGAGGAATCCCTTTTCTTGTCGACTCTACGTCGACTCCGAACAATAAAAAAACATCGCCGGGGCATGGCGATGTATTCATCATGTACATACTGCTATGCGTTGCTCGGTTCTTGCTTATTCCAATCGCTCCAGCTGTAGAATTGGTTTACGCTAAAGCCTTTGTATATGTGTATTAGTAAATGAAGAATTTTGATATTTCAACCCAGCGCCTATTGCTCTATCCATACAGATATGAGCGATCCAAATGATCGATCCTAAAAGCAGATTGTCGTTTGAAAAATAGAAGTAACCTAAGGCTAAAAGCAGTGGAAAAATAAATGTATGTCCGAAATTATAAATAATTGTACCTATTTTCTTATTCATTGCGTAACCAAGCATTGAAATATCAGGAACGAATAAAAAAACAACAAACAACCAAAAGGGAAAATGCAGCTGCATGTAAGTAAAAATAGAAAATGCGAAGCCAATTGCATATTCAACATGAACGACTTGTTTATTTGTCATCATATTTCTCCTTAAAAGTCCTTTTGAAATAAACTAAGCAATAATTTTTCAATATCTTCTTTATTCTCTAAATAGGTCACTTCATTTGCAAGTTCTTTAATTTTTTGCACTACTTTCAATGCCTTTTGGTAAAACTGGACTCTCTCCTCAAGTATCATTATTTTTTGATTCAATAACAATACTGATGCATCCTTACATTCTGTTGATAATGATTGGTCTCGCAGTATAAGTAATTGTTGAATCTCCTTTATTGTAAAACCTAATTGTTTTAATACGATGATAAGCCGTATCTGTTTCTCACATTCTTCATCAAATTCCCGATAACCATTTTCTCGTCTTATTGGATTCAACAAATTCTCTTTCTCATAATAACGAATTGTATCCATTTGAATTTGATATTTTTTCGCAAAATCCTTAATTCTCATTGTAGCCCCCCTTCCAGTAAAATCATAACATTGGAGTAAACACCAAGGTCAATCACTCATTTGGAGATTTCCTTGGCGGACATAAATAAAAATAAACCTAATTTCATTACCCAAGTCGAACCCCAATATCTTAGTGTTCTTATGGTATTCTTGGATAACCGTCCAATGCTATACAACATGGCCTCACCTCTCATTAATAAGTATGCAGTCTCCAGTTTACGTGAGAGTCAGGTCACCATGATCAGTTTTTCGCTCTGTTAACAGCATTGGAGATAAAACTTGCCCTTATCTGTGATACGGTTCAGTGTGATTTATCTATAAATCTATGTTGTTAACTCTTCATTGATTTGCTAGTGTTGTTTGCATTCCTAAGAGTAACGTAAGGGTAGAGTCAATAGCAGGTTTCATGCAGTCCCCGACTATGAAAAAAGCACCCTCAAAAGGGGTGCTTGCCGATTAAAACAGGATATTAAGATGAAATGAACGATGGAAGGGTGTCCATAAACAATAGCGCAAAGATTGCCGCTACAATAACAACCAATAATGTTAGCCTTAGAATAACGTGCCACATGGAGGATCGCCACTGATTCGAAGAAGAATCGAACCTTGCTCGAAGTCTGCTGGAAATAGAATTGTTATCCGGTCTGCGAGTGTTGTAAACAATCTCCACATTATTTCTGTTCTTAAGACCAACAGCATACAAAAGAAGCTTTGAATAGCTGCGATCCTTCAACATGAAACTATAACGGTAAAGGAATACCTTACCCGTGATACCTGTATTCATGTCATAGCTTTCTTCAATCTGCTTAACGACCATCACTTGACGGAACTCCCCATATCTTAAGAGAGCTAGACGTTTCATTGCCCGATACCCCGCCCATAGTGCGAGCACGCCTACAATGATCATGAAATTATTGCTGCCTGAGTTGTCGGCATCATCTGATTGTTTGAGATCGTAAAGAGTTGTTACGATACCAAACAGCCACAGTAATAACCAAAATGAACAAGCCACACCAACTACTGCCGACCAATGTAGACTTCTTTTAACCGTTGTCATCCGCTTCCCCCATTTTGGAACTAATATCTTTGTAGAGTTTAAAACAATTCCAATCTTGTTGGCAATCACCGTATTTAACGATGTAACGCTTGTTATCTTCCTCCAATAGAAGGGACAATTCGCTGCGGAGACTCCTTTTTCCACGCGGAGCCGGTTGACGAACGCGTGCACGTTCTCATTCATCGTCTGTTTGAATATCCGATGAAAATGATGGACGGAAATTGCCTGCATCTATGGGGAGGATTCCCGCTAGGTTAACGATAGCAGGCAAGCATCAAAGCGGCGGTTGGTTCGAGGACATAAATATACACCGCCAGCGCTATTGGCAACATGGCGGTATATATCGGTGGTCGGAGTACGTCAAGTATGTTGTGGAATGTTGGATCACTCCCTTACATTCAAAAGTCCTCAATCGACGGATCATGCGCGATCCAGTTGAATTCTATGCCTGCTCAGACCTGCGTTCTTTTTACCCTTCCGTCAAATCGGCCCGCAATTCGCTCGCTACTTCCATCATTTTAGGAATTACGGCTTCGTTGGAAATCGCCACATATAGATCTCCCATGTAGTGCCGGAAAGGAATTTGTAAATCGCCATAGCTCCACATGAAGAAATCGCCGTCGATGGACATAGTGCTGGTTGGTCCCTTCACTGTAAAAACAGGCGAGTACGCAAAATCGGGCTTGGATGCAAAATATTGTTTGCACTCTTCCAAAGAGATGGATTGATCCGCCGCGTTTTCTTGAAACGATCTCGTTATTCGGTAACGCTGACTCATTGCTATGCCTCCAGTATTCGCTAGTAGTACTTCGTAAGTAAATAATAAAACAATTAGATAGCAGTTGCACGAAAGGCCATGGCTTAGCCTGATTTGTTGTTCAGATCGACGTAGGACTTGAGGTATTGACTCCAATTCGAATAAGCAGATCGGAGCCCTTAAAGGGATTCCGGTCTGCTTGGCATCCGTACAAAAAAACGAGTAGCGTTGTGAGTTACCCTGCTGCAGAACGTTGACTCCCTGTTGAAATTAACTTGTGATACGGTTCCACACACTATCTGTAATGGCAAGTCTTGGAGCCAATTTCGTTAATTCCCGAATAAATTCTTCTGGCGATCTAGTGGAACCTGAAGTTCTCTGGATACTTGTTCTAGCAGTTCTTTCGAAAAATAATAATCCTGCCATTTTACGATTTTTTCGTCTTCTACACTTAAATGCATGATGCTATGCAAATACGCATTCCCTTCATATAGGTGCAGTACGACAACGACGTCTTTACCCCATAAGGTTTGGCGCCTTGACTCAAGAACACGGGGCTCCTTCTGCCAATCTGCCAAACAGGATTTTACCATTTGATCTCTTCCATAAACGCGGAACACGGAGCCATCCTCTTCGGTGATGTTCTCGTCCATAAGGCTGCATAGCGCCTCGGCATCCCGCCGATTGTAATATTCGATGAAACGGTCTAACAATGCATGGCGGCTTTTCGTGTCATCATGTAGGTACTCATCTTGCAGTACGGAACGGTCATTTGCCGACCGAAGATGCTGTCTTGCACGTTGAAGCGCTGATTTTACAGTGGCATTAGTTGTGGATAAAAGACTCGCTGCTTCTTTAATTGTAAAATCGAACACATCAATGAGAAGAACAATAACCACTTGACGAGGCTGCAAAGTATCCAATAGAAACTCCATGGCTTCGATTACTTCCTCGGAGCGTAAATTTCCCGTTCCCATCATCTCCTCATTATCTAATGAAACTTCCACCGGGCTTCTCTTTCTGCACTGGTCTATCCACGTATTACTAGCGATTCGAAAAAGATATGGCTTAGGATATATAGGTTGGAACAACTGGGCAAGAGAAGCGTACGCTTTCAATAGTGTTTCTTGCATGAGATCTTCTGCATCCCATGGTGACTTGGTCAACAGCATACAGTAGCGCCATAAGGCTTCGCGATCTGGTGCTATGACATCATTAAATTTCCGCTGCAATTCCCTGGTGGAATGCTCCAACTGTTCCAGTTCATTGGTAAGCATTTATTTCCTCCTCGTAGTTTTCTTATTTACAATAACGAGAAAAAGAGGGCAAACGGATCACCCAAATTGCAAAAAATTTGTTCCCTTACTTGTGTACGGCTCAATGATTAATCTTCAACTCCGCATTGTTGACTCTTCGTTGACTTGCCCCAATCAATCCTTAATTTGTTGACTCTCAGAATCCTCAGGAGCAGAGGTTTCCGGTCTGTTTGTGTCTGTTCACACAGCAAAGTTCCGAAGTTACTTCTTCGGCCTGTTGGTTGATTCCATGTTGACTTAAAGACACAAAAAATACATCACCGGGTCGTTTAAACCGAATGGCGATGTATTCATCGAATAGGCACTGCTATTGGCTCTTACTCGTCTCCCGTAGCGATGGGGTTGTCCGCGTAGGAAATCCAATCACTCCAACTGACCTAATTTCATGCTTTACCAACAAAAAAACAAAACCGTACCATAAAACTTCATAAACCGTTTATAATCAGTATTCTCTTTTAATACGATAATGGTCGGATAGGCATTTACCTTGCGCTGTTTTAGAACCGCTAACATTTCCTTCTGTTCCGTACAATAAAATTTTCCTTGTTCGTACTGAATAAGGAGTGGACGACTTGCCGATGCCTGTTCACTGCCTTCTTCGCCCTGGAATTGATCGCACTCGATTCCATCCAAATGGATAAGACGCAGAGGGAACTTAACTACGCCGAAATAGAGATGAGCTTTTCCTAACTCACGTGAATTAGACTCAGCTTTCCGGGTGAGTAGCAGATAGCACTGAATCCACTCCTCAAGGATCCCGGCGTTCGCATATTGGACAGCCGAATCAATCGTTGGCGCATACGTTGCGTGGCCGTTATTATATTTCTTCAAGTAAATAATCTTCTTGATGGAATCGAGAGATAAGAAGTATTCGTCTGCAAGCTCCGATACCGTAAGGCCGTGGGCATACTTGTTTCGAATCATTCTATTGCGTCTTTGCAATTGATCCCGGTACCCCGAGGTTTCGCCCCAAGCTCTTTTCTCATCCCCGGAAGGAATATACAGAAGTTTACCTGCAGCATACTTCTGAATCTCTCTTAATAGTTCTTTTGGAATCAAATCGCTGGCATTCTCGTATTTCATGCAATCACCTTTTATAGGGCGTAGATTCGATCCTTCAGCTCGCTGATGGACTTCATAATGGACGTACAGGACTCCTCGTCGTCAATTGATGCATGCCAGCGCAAGCCGTCAATCCCTTTGAGATACGCCAAGCATAAGAATCTTTCTTTGAAATCCGGAACGGTGATGCCCCGCTTCTCGCAATACTGGACGAACAATTCCGGGATACGCAGGTAAGGCTTATTCAAGTCCATAATCGCGATGTCCGTAAGGAAGTCGCCGATACCGGCGAACGTCCAATCGGGAAACCCGACCATCGTCTTGCCGTCCGTGATCATATTAACGAAGAACGTAAAGTTATTAATCAAGTAACGCCGTCCTTCGCAATAAGAAGCTCTGTCTTCAATTTCCTTGAAATACCGGTCAAAGAAATCTTGCTTCAAGAGCGTCGTATTGAACATTTCCCTCCAGTTATACCAATATCCTTCCTTATCATCTGCAAAGTTGCCGATTAGAAATTCCCTAAAGGTCACGTATTCCGTTTGACACTCCTCATTAAAGCTACCATAACCTTCTATCCCGGATATATCCGATGAATGAATCTCTAAAATCTTATCGAAAAACAATTCGTGGCAGTCCCAGAACTGTTGCGGGGTCAGTTGATCAGCCACAAATCCGTCGGGCGTCATATTGACCTTCTCGGACAGTATCGATCTAAGAAAATTATCCCTACTCATCTTGTCATCTCCTTTAGAATCCTCTTCACAGTAGCATCAGGCGCGCATCTGATCTGAGAAAATCATAGCATTAGAGATGCATGGAAAATAGGCAATCTATATTTAAGATTAACTTTGCACAATCAAGCACGCGCGCACGAAGGCAAAACACTTCCGCGGTAACCTCGCACCTCTAATTGTTGATTCCGTGTTGAATGAGCTTTTTTCATTTTTGAATTGTTGACTTATTCACTAAACAAAATTCCAAAGGTTTAGTTATTCAACGTAATGGTGGGCAGTCCCGGGCCTTTTTCTATATGTACAGCGCATTGTGATGAATACGAGCAAACGTTCGGTATGACCCGCCTTGTAATTACTTTCAGGGACCGCTTGTTGACTCCGTGTTGACTTCGGATATAGAAACATACATCGCCGGGGCTTGTAGCCACATGGCGATGTATTCAAAAGTCGCATACTGTTATGCTTTGTTCGGTTGTTCTTCATCGCCAGTTGCGATTGGGTTCTGTATATACGAGATCCAATCACTCCAGCTACCCGCATACAGCCTTACGCGCTTGTAACCCGCTTCCTCCAGCGCCATGACGTTTGGCGTTGCCGTTACGCCTGAGCCGCAGTAGACGATGATCTCGTCGTCCTTCGCAAGGCCCGCCTGCTCAAAGCGTGCTACATGCTCCTCCTGCGACTTCCACGTACCGTCTGCTGTGCGGCCTTCGCCCCAGAACAAATTCTTCGCGCCTGGAATATGGCCCGCTTTCTTGTCGATTGGCTCCACTTCGCCGCGATAGCGTGCGCCGTCGCGCGAGTCGATCAGCTTCACGCCGTCTTCCTCAAGCTTCTCGCGAACCTCGTCCATCTCGATCAGCCGATTGTGCTGTACCGTCGCCAAGAACTGTGCCGGCTCAGGCGTCCGAATCTCTGCCGTAACGGGGCGTCCTGCGTTCACCCATGCCGTGAAGCTCTCATCGAGCACGTATACCTTCGCGTGTCCGAGGTACTTCAGTAGCCACCACAAGCGCGAAGCCATCGCGCCGCCTTGGTCGTCATAAGCGACGACGACCGTATCGTTGCCGATGCCCGCACGGCTCAGCGTGCCCGTCAATTGTGCAGCATCCGGCAGCGGGTGACGTCCGCCATACCCATCCGGGTCAAGCGGACCCGACAGGTCCTTCTCGAGGTCCAGATAGATAGCGCCCGGGATATGCGACGCCTCATACGCCTCGCGGCCAGCATCCGGCTTGCCAAGCTGGAATCGGCAATCTACGATGACCAAGCTCGAATCATCCAAGTGAGCCAACAGCTCTGTTTGCGGTAAAACATTCACGTCTAACCAACCACCTTTACCTGTATTCAATAGGAATAAATATCTTCTGCTTCCAGGTTAAACCGTGAGCAGTAAGTTTACGATTACCCTATAGGGGAGAGCAGCACATTAAGTGTGGATCAGCCACTCCTATTTTGTCTACAAACGCGGCGAACAGCTATTTAAGTGTGGCAAATCTACTCTTAATTTCTCGCTGCACCTCTAATTACCTGCCGTACACGAATTTAAGTGTGGTTATCCCACTCTTAAACACCGTCGAAGACATACTTCCGCGCAATAAGAGTGGCTCAGCCACACTTATTCGCTCCGCTCCTCCCCGCACGCACTACCCGCAGACATTCAACCGTGCAGACCCTCGCCTTTGCCCTCCACCATTCAAGCGTGCAGAAGACCCTCGCCTTCGCGCTGCCCCTCTACCCCTGCCCGATCTCGCGTGCTGCGCAAAGCCCTGTCTGTTCTTCCTAGTAACTACCCTACTGCACCCCGACTGATTTGGCAACCGTCTGACCGCCAGCTTCCTCCAACCCGCACCATGCTATGTTCATCCTTGAACTGACCTTACCCAACCCGACTGTCACCAAAGCCCCCCTCACCGTCCACTAGTCCATCTCCAGCCCGATTCGCTCCCGCTCGAACAGCCCCGCCGCAAACCCGCGTGTCAGCACAATCGCCTTCTCCAGCGCCAATGTTGTCCCGCTCCAAGGATGCCGCGTCCCAAACGTATGATCCGCATCCAGCAGCAGCACATACCGATGCTGCGGCGCCGCCTCCTGCAGACGGTGGTAGCCGGCCACCAGCCTCGGCGTATCTGCATCCCCCTGTACGAATAAAGCCGGCACCTGCAGCGAAGCCGCCCGCTTCGCAATATGGTAGCGCTCCTGGTTGATCGCCAGATCCTCGAAGAACGACGCCGTGATCGGCATCCGCAGCTTCGTCCGCGCGTTCGTCACATAGCCGATGCCATCCTGCAGCACCTGCTCTCGGAACTCGTCGGTGAACAGGTTGCAATCGGCAATCCCGTTCCACGAGACGATGCCCCTAACCTCCGTCCCATGCTCTGCCGCATACAGTACGCAGTCGCCGCCGCCCCGGCTGTGACCCACCAGCAGTACGCGCCCCCCATCCATCACATGACTGAGCGGCATTCGTCCATCCTGAATCGCATCCATCACGACACCAAGGTCCCGCAGCTCGAGCGTATGCGTATTCCGTGCGAACTTATCCAGTTCGTCGAAGTCCACACCCTGCGCGCCTACACCATTGTGCGAGAAATTGAACGTCACTACCGCATACTCCTGACCCGCTAACCGTTGTGCCGCGTACGGGAACATGCCCCAGTCCTTGAAGCCTTTGAACCCGTGTACGAGAACGATAATCGGCTTCCTCGTCTCCCCTTCCGCTTGCATACGGACATCACCTCGCAGCCATACTCCCGGCTCCAGCTCCCAAGCGAACGTTTCGTGCAGTATACTCATGGCGGTCCACTCCTTCTATGTATTGTGACCCCCGTCAGGCCCTCCAGCTAATCCCTAAATGTGCATCTATCATAGCACTGATAGCCAGCCGCCAGACAGCCATCTTCGACCTGCGTCAATGGCACTACCTACCTCCGACTGCACGACCTGTTCCGACACACAGCAAAAAAAAACGGGGCGGATCAATCCGCTCCCGGGTTATGTTGTGCTATTACTTGCCGTTCAGATTAAGTGTCGGCGTCTGATCGAAGAAGTTCCAAGGCTTAAGGAGCGTATACACCCACTCCGTCGGCATAATTGGCCACTCTTCCGCACGGGCGACATGGGTTGTACCCGTCGTCATCCAATACACATTGTCCGTGTTCACAATCGATTCGTCATCCGCCGTGAATTGTCCTAAGCCTGTATCCTTGTCCGCACGGTTCGGATATTTGCCTTCCGGATATCGCTCATTCGGGTCGTAACGTGTCACCCACAGCTGCTTGTCCATGAAGTTCACGCGGTTATACAGCCATTCATCACTGCTGAAGTTCGCTCCCTTAGCAATCGGATGCGTACCGCCCGCGTATGGGATGAGCTGATAGGATACCTTATTGCCAACCTTGTTCTCTTTGTTCTCGTTGGTTGCCAGACGAATAGAGGAAGGATCGTATTTCTGAGCGGCCTCCTTCTCCGTCGCGATGATGCGCTGTACGGTCTGCATCGTGCTCTCGCGGGGCCCGCCATCCGTATTCTCGGCGATTACCGGATCAATAGCAGTGAAGGAGTTGCTCTCCCCGTCGACGTCCAGATCGAGACGGAAGTTGTAAATATGCTGATGCGTCGTGCCAACGATGTTGTGGTCGATCAGCGTACCGTACTTCGTATCCTCCGCCGCCGTGTCATCGTGCATCGTCTCTGAGACGACACCTTTGACAGCCTCGATACCCGTTGCCCCTGCGTTGATACCGATCGTGCCGTTCTGTGCGAATACCCAGTCAAAAATATAATCGTAGTTGCCAACCGTGCTGATCCAACGAACGACAAGCTCGCGGCGCTCGGCACTCACGTTGTCCTGCCCCATCTCCTGATGCTTATACTCCGGTCCGGCGTAACGCTCGAATACCGACATTGCGTTCGGAATCGTCATTGGCGCGCCAGTGAAATCCGCAATAGTCGCGTCAAGGAGCACTGCGTTCTCCGGAACATCCTTGCCCCGCTGCAGCGTCGACGTAAGCGTGCCCATGCCGTACTCCCCAGAATCCAGATAAGCTTTGAAATACCAGCCTACATCAGGGTCGCCGTATGGAACGATCATGCCGCCGAGCGAGCCCTCGTACATAATCTTCCGCTTCGTGCCTTGATCGTTGTAGGTTACGGTCGATAGAATCGGACCAACCCGCGAATCGAGCCGCAAGTGGAAGTCCCAATTCTGCCAATGAATCGTATTGCCCGTAATCGTGTAGTTCTTGCCTTCCGGTTCTGTGATCTCCAGCGGTTTCGATGCTGCTGCCGCAGTCTGATCCCGTCCGTCGAACGGTGTTGACTTCATCGGGATCGGTACGACGCCCGCGTCCTCGACCTTGATGACCTTCTTCAGCTCCAAGTCAACGACAGCCACAAGGTCCTCGATTGGATGCGCCCAATAGTTTCCGTCCCCCGTGTTCAAATATGCGACGACCTTCAAATATCGGTTATCCTGCTTCAGCTCGTCTTTGCCTCCGAAATAACCAACCGTCAGCGGCGTAGACACAACCTGCTTCACGTCATTGATGCCCCGCTTCAGCAGCGCCTCCGCATATTCCGGACTCTCTTCAATCGCCGTTTGAACCGTCGCGAAGTCGTCGAGCAGGATCATTCCGTGTGCGCCTGTTACCTCTTCGAACGTCAACACCTGCTTCGTAACCAGATCCACCGTGCCTTCTAGAACCGTCTTGCCGTCAAGAATGACGAAGCCGGATGTTCGATGGGCCGTCACTGGTTTGCCCGAGATTGCGAAGTCCCACACCTGATCCTTCGGCGGCTCCTTCAACGCGATTTCGGTGAACCGGAAGCCCTCTTTGTATTTGCCAGCTGCCTTCAGAATGGTGACCGTCTCCTCGATCTCGGCTGAGGTCAACGGATTAAGCGGATTCGCGACCTTCTCCACTTGGAACGTCTGGTCCAGTCCCGACTGGAACACCTCATTGACGAAATGATGCGAGACGTAAGCGAGATTATTCTTCAAAATAACCGGAGCTTCCATCTCAAGACGCGTTCCATTCACAAGTGCGACGTTGGAGTTCGGCTTGATCCTGACAATCGTGCTGTTCTTCGTCAACGTAATCGTACCAGAGAAGCTATCCCACTTGACCGTTGCCCCGAATTCCTCCATTAACGGACGCAGTGCGACAAAATCCTCCGAACCGCCATGCGCCTCCGCGACCGTGGCCAGTCTTGGCGCCAACCCACTAGCTCCCAATGCGATTGTCATTGCAGTTCCAAGTATGGCGGTTTTCTTAAGCAGCTTTCTTCGGCTCATCTCTTGTTCCTCCCCATCATGCTTCGTTTCTTAATGTTAATTTATCTGACATAAAAGGGATTGGTATTGTAAAAATCGGAACAGAATGTGCCACAATGTTAGATAACATGACATAATTTCATTGACGGAAATAATAGCCTTTGCTATGTTTAGTATCAAATCTGTCCCGCGGAGTGATTTCATTGTTCGATGAGACGCACAGCATCGCAGCCACGGACCGCAAGCGCGGTTACATTCAATACGGGCTCCAATGGCAGACCGTAGGCTACAAGGAACATGTCCTTTATTATGGGAGCGAACCCGTTATCTATTATCAGCTCACGACTGACCGTACAGGCCGCTCAATTCAAGTCGTACCTGACGGCTGCGTCGATCTGCTGTTCTGCTGCGATCCGCTGCGTCCTTCCGCTCTTGTATGCGGGACGGTGCTCGAAGGGGAGCAGATTGTCCTTCAGCCTAACGCCGTTTACTTCGGCGTCCGCCTTTCTTACCGTCTCAGTCTGTTATTGCCTGGCTTACCTCCCAAGGAAATCGTTAACGTTCAGGCACCTATCGAGGATGCCCTCTCCCAATATTCGGATTTGTCGTCGAAGCTGGCGCTTTGTGAAGGGCTCCCACAGCGAATCATATTATTCGAACAAGAAGGATTGCAGCTGTTATCAGGCAGCGTGCGGGATAGCGGCATCGTCGGCTACTGCATGACCTCGATGCACCGCTCGGGCGGGGCTGTTACCGTACGCGAGCTGGCCGCCGAAACCGGCTATTCCGAGCGATATCTTCGCATGAAGTTCGAGCACACGCTCGGATTCTCTCCGAAGCTTTATAATCGGATCGTCCGTTTCCAACGGGCGCTGGAAAACGTCGTTCGGAGCGCCAACCCCTTATCCGATGTCGCAGCAGACGGGGGTTATTTTGACCAAGCGCATTTCATGAAGGACTTCAAATCGTTTAGTCAGATGACCCCTTCCCAGATCCGTGCAATGATCAGCCGCTCTGCCTCTTCCGAGAACAAATAAGCGCAGGCACTGTTCTCCCGAACATGACCTGCGCTTCTTCAATATTTCCCTCTTACCTGCTAACCTTATTACGGCGTCGTTACAGCCTCTGGCTCCTTCACACGATCCATCCGGCGCTTGCCGGAAACGGCCATCAAGGCGAACGAGAGCAGCATGAGCACGGCCAATCCGGCGATGAGCCACATCGTCGTTGTTGTGCCATAGCTGTCCATCAGCCAGCCCGCGATGCGCGGAAAGATAGCTCCGCCAATACCGCCAGCGGCTACCATTAAGCTCGTCGTCCGCTCCGTCAGCCCTTCGATTCGGCTGTTCGCGTAGACGAGGCCGACCGCAAACATACCCGACATAATGAGGCCGCCAATGCACGTCCATATGACAAGACCACTGAACGACATCGTTAACGCCGATGCTGCGAATACCACAACCGTACCGATGCAAGCAATCATCAAGTAGACAGGGTAGGTAATCCGGTCAGCCAGTCTACCCGCGAACAGCCTGCCGATAACCATGAACAGCCAGAATAAGCTCAGCACCGAAGCCGCATTCGTCTCTCCCGCACCCGTGCGCTGCATCAAGAATGAGGCCAGGTAGTTGGAGAAGCTCATCTCGAGCCCTACATAAATTAAGAAGAACAGAATGCCGAATGTCAGAAACGGCAGCATGCTGCGGGTGTACTTCGGCTTCGCAGCTGATGCCTTGTCCCCTGCTGCTGCACGCACCTCAGCCGCACGCGAAGGCCAGCCGATCTGATCATCGGCTTTGCCGAACGACACTGTAAGCCACAGCAGCATCGTCACACCCGCAATCGCAGTCAACAGCGGGAACGTCAGCTGCCAGTAGCCAAGATGAATGAGATAAGCCGCGCCAAGCGGCATGACCAGCGCGCCGACTCCGAAGAATACTTCCAGGAACGACATCGAGGACGCTTTGTTCTTCTCATCCGACAGCTCGATAATCGTCGCACCAACGATCGCTTCCGCCATACCGAATCCAAGGCCCGCAAGCGGAGCGATGACGAGCATTAAGCCCCACGGCGGTAGAATACTGTATGCGGCCTGTGCAACCGTGAGACTGCCGAAGGCAACGACGAGCGTACTCCGCTTGCCGATCCGGGAGGTCAGCAGAGGAGCAACCAATACGCCGATCAGGTAACCAACGAATTGATCGGAAATCCACAAGCTTCCTATTTTATAATCCAAATCATAATATGCAATAATCGGCTCCAGTAGTGCACCAGTAAGAACCATAGCCAGGCCTATTAGAAAATAGGACAGACTGCCGACGGCGATCAGTTTGCGCATAAAAGCTCCTTAAACTTAAGCTAAGATTGCGATGCAGTGCTCTCATCATACCATGATCGAGCTCGGTTCGTATTATAATGACACCAAGAAGGATTCGAATCTTTCGTGACAGGAGATCATGCCGACAATGACTATTCCATCCCTAATTCCACATTTCCGCTTCGTACCGATGAGCCGTGAGCATGCCGAAGAGCTATGCAGTTGGCGCTACGAGCCGCCATTCGACCTCTATGGCTGGTCCAACTTTGACCGTATGGAGGCCGAAGGCATCGAATTCGGCGATCCCACTATCCGCAATCAACAATATGCTGCTGTGCTTAATAAAGAAGGCGGCATGATCGGCTTCGTTCAGCTGTTTCCGCTGCTTGGCGTCACTCGGCTCGGACTTGGTCTGCGTCCCGACCGATGCGGTCAAGGGCTTGGCGCAGCATTCGCCCGTGCTGCTGCAGAAGAAGCGATTCGGCGAGCGCCTCAAGACGAAATCGATCTAGAGGTGCTCACGTGGAACGTACGAGCGATCCGCGCCTACGAGAAGGCAGGCTTCCACATCACCGACACCTATGTACGGCCAACGCCAACAGGAGAAGCCGAGTTCCACTGTATGGTCTTCGCCGCTGCTGACTGAGCAGCGGCGGCGTATGCTTTCCATTTTAGATCAGACGAACGACTTGAATGACATTGCCGCCTTGGACAACCTCGATCACATGCCGCTTGGGCACGTAGACGACGGCACCGTCTCCAACGCGAATGTCGGTCTGCTGCCCCAGTCCGTAGAACACATCATCGGCCAACGCTTCCATAACCTCGGCCCGTTCCGTGTCGCCAAGCTCCTCCCATTCTTCCCTCGTCATCTCAAAAAATGTATAACTGTTCGGAATTGCACTTACCGCAGCTGTCAAATCCGATAATATGTCTGCATACTCGCGCGCGTGTCTAACACCCATAACTTCATCCCTTTCTTATCCAATCATCTAGATGGTGGTCACTCCATTTTACAACAAAATTACAGCCCTTTCATTCCCAACCAAGCTTTGCGAACTAAACAATTTTTATCCCTGCTTTTATAACGCTATTCGGCAGCAACTGAATAGTTTCGAGCGGATTCCACAAAAAGGGCCGGTTAACTATAACTTCTCCCCCCTGTAATGTCGATATAGATAGAAAAGAGATGCATCTTGCATCGCCGAAACTTTCTACTACTGGACGGGGTGTATTAATGGAGAAATCAACTGGTATTGGTCTTGGACTCGGGCTTACAGCGCTCGTATTCGGTATGTTCCTAAAGGGAGCGCCGATTATCAATCTGGTCAATAACCCGGCGGCTTATGTCATCATTCTCGTCGGTACTGCAGCCTCGCTATTCGTCGGCTTTCCAATGTCCGAGATCAAGAAGTTCCCTACGCTGCTGAAGATTACTTTCAAGGCTCAGAATCTTCCCAAACGAGAAGATCTCATCCGCCTGTTCATGGAATGGGCGACGATTACGCGCCGCGAAGGCCTGCTCGCATTGGAAGCCAAAGTCGATGAAATCGACGATGCTTTCCTGCGCAACGGCATGCGGATGATCATTGACGGCAACGAACAAGAATTCGTTCGCGACGTTCTGCTTGAGGATATCTCCGCAACGGAGCAGCGCCATAAAGCTGGTGCTCTGATGTTCTCCCAAGCCGGCATGTATGCGCCGACGCTCGGGGTACTCGGTGCCGTAGTTGGTCTCATCGCCGCATTGGCGGACATGACGGATATGGAGAAGCTGTCGCATGCAATCTCCGCGGCGTTCATCGCAACGCTGCTCGGTATTTTCACCGGTTATGTGATGTGGCATCCAATCGCCAATAAGCTCAAGCGCCTGTCTCAACGTGAGACAGAGCTTCGCATGATGATGGTGGAAGGTCTGCTGTCGATTCAGAGCGGCGTATCCACAATCGCAATTAACCAGAAGCTTTCGGTTTACCTGACGCCTACGGAACGTGCGAAGATGCAGGAGAAGGAGGAAGGCAGCGGTGAAAAAGCGTAAACACGGTAGTGATCACGAGGAGCATGCAGACGAATCCTGGCTGCTTCCTTATTCCGACCTCATGACGCTGCTGCTCGCGCTATTCATCGTTCTGTTCTCCATGAGCTCGATTGATGCGAAGCGATTCGATGAACTGAGCCGAGCGTTCAACACAGCGCTTGACGGCGGCGTCGGCGTATTGGACGGCTTCAAGACGCTCGACCAATCTACGACACCGTCGCGTTATACGGAGGATCTCCAGAAGGAACAGTCACAACAGGACATTACGAAGGCATCAGCGAAGAAGCAGAACGACGACCTGGAGAAGCTCCGCAAGAAAGAGCAAGAGGATCTCGAGAAGCTCAAGAAGCAGCTCGACCAATATATTAAAGCAGCCGGACTTACGTCCCAGCTCGATACGAAGCTGAATCAGTCGCAGCTGCTCATTACGATTAGCGACAATGCACTATTCGCTTCCGGCAGTGCGGATCTGAAGCCTGATTCCAAGAAGCTGGCTCAGGCCATCTCGAAGATGCTCAAGCAGTATCCAGGCTACGAGATCATTGTGGCAGGCCACACGGACAACCAGCCGATCTCGAACCAAGTATTCCGGAACAACTGGGAGCTCAGCTCGCAGCGCGCTCTCAACTTCATGGAGATCCTGCTGGCAAGCTCGTCGCTTGATCCGACGCTCATCAGTTCAACTGGTTACGGTGAATACCGTCCGGTTGAATCGAACAAGACGAACGTCGGCCGCGCCAAGAACCGCCGCGTAGAAGTATCGCTCATGCGCAAATATACAGACATCGACGCGATTACGAATAACACAGCAGCTACGGCTGATGCGTCGACCACGAAGTAACCGACACAACGAACAAAGGCTGAACCACGAATCGCCCGTAGGCGATACACGGTTCAGCCTTTGTTCTTGTTAGTCTGCCGGATGATAATTGAGCGTCTGGAACAGCTCGTCCAGCTCATCGTGCTGCAGATCCCGCCATCTGCCGATCGCAAGATCGCCCAGATGAATGTTCATGATGCGCTGCCGTTTCAGCCGTACTACGCGGTAGCCGAACACTTCGCACATCCGGCGAATCTGACGATTCTTGCCTTCCGTCAGAATGATCTTGAACATCCGTTCCGCTATACGCGTCACCTTGCAAGGCAGTGTCATCGTACCCAGGATGCGAACGCCCTCGCTCATTCCCTTCAGGAACATCGGCGTTACCGCTTTATCCACTGTAACGATATACTCCTTCTCATGACGTCCTTCTGAACGAAGAATCCGATTGACGATGTCACCGTCGTTGGTCATTAGAATGAGGCCCTCCGAGTCTTTGTCCAGCCGCCCGATTGGGAAAATCCGTTCCTTATGTCCGACGAAGTCCACAATATTGCCCTTGACCTGCTGCTCCGTCGTGCTGGTGATGCCTACCGGCTTATTAAGCGCGATATACACATGTCGTCTCGAAGCACCCACTCGCTTGCCATTCACACGAACGTCGTCTCCCGGCTCAGCCTGGCTGCCAAGCTGAGCCTTCTCGCCGTTAATCGTAACTCGGCCCTCTTCTACGAGCTTGTCGGCCTCCCGGCGCGAGCAGAATCCCGTCTCGCTTATAAACTTATTAATTCTCACTTGTCTTCACCCCATCATGCCGCTATCCGTACTATCGTTCATGTTCCCGCCATTACGCTGCAATGGAGCGCCAAGCTCTGCCGTATCCGCCGAGTTGTATACGTACACGCCTTCTGCAGTGGGCCGCGAACCCGCGACAAGCATCGCCGCAGCAACCGTATCGCCGCTAATAGGCCGATAAGGCCTCAGCGCACCCAGCATGAGTGGACGAATCACGATTGCCGCCCATGCACCGACTCGCTCGCCAAGACGCACCTCCGGCCGTTTGCCAAGCAGCAGCGAAGGACGGAACAAGTGCAGCTCCGGCAGCTTCAGCTCTGCCAGCTCCTCCTCGAGCTCCCCCTTCACCCTGCTGTAGAAAAACGGCGACGTCGTCGAAGCGCCCATCGCAGTAACAGCAACATACTTGCGTACTCGCTGAGCCTTCGCCCATTCACCTAGCAGCAGCGGGTAGTCGAGATCGACTTTGCGAAACGCTTCCTTCGTCTTCGCCTTCCGAATGGTCGTACCGAGCGCACAATAGACGACATCCACCTCCACGTCGGACAGCGCTTCATACATTCGGTCGAAATCAGCGACGATAACCCGCAGCTTGCCTGCGTCCGATCCTGCAGCTGCAACGATACGTCCAGATGCACCGTCCAGCGGCCGCCGCGCCAATACGGTCAAGCTGACGCAGCACGGCTCCGCCAGCAGTCTTCTAAGCAGTGCGCTGCCCACTAGGCCCGTAGCGCCGACCAGCAGCGCCCGATACTCCATTGCAGGAGCGGATCGCGATTGATTCCGTTCCACCACGTGACGATCCCATCCTTCATATCCCGCGTTCAACATAACGATCTGTATCGTCTATTGTACCTGATTTCGGCTCGTCAATCGAGACTCGCATTGGATGCAAGCCCACGCTAGGAAATATGCTGCATCACGTCCATCGCTTCATTCTCTGCTTGCAGCTCCGCGATGGAGTCTCCGCAAGGGAGCTTGATCGTTACAACCGTACCGACATCAAGCTGGCTCTTGAACTCCAGCGTGCCGCGATGACTCTGTATAATCCGCTGACTGATCATAATGCCGAGGCCTGTGCCAGACTCCTTCCCGGTAACGAAAGGATCGCCCAGCTTCCGAATCATTTCATCCGATATACCGCAGCCTTCATCGGTAATCGTATATATCGCTTCGCGATTGTCCCCCTTGCTGCCTATAATGGAAATCGTTCCTCCTCGAGGCATGGATTCCATCGCATTTTTGAGCAAATTAATAAATACCTGTTTCAGCTGATTCTCCTCACATGAAATATAGCAAGGGTCATTCGGACACTCGTGCTTAAACACAATGCCATGAAGATGCGCCTGACTGTCCAGCAGCGACAGTACATCGCCCATAATATAACGAATATCCTTAATCTCGAACTTCGTCGCCTGCGGCTTCGCAAGAATGAGGAACTCCCCAACAATGAGGTTGATTCGGTCCAGCTCCGCCATCATCATCTCGACATGGTTGATGTTCAGCTTATTCGTCTGCCGCTGCAGCTGCAGGAAGCCCTTCAGCGTGGTCAACGGATTCCGAATCTCATGCGCAACGCCTGCGGCAAGCTGGCCGACCGTCGTAAGCTTCTCCGAGCGTCTGAGCAGCTCCTCCATCTTGTTGCGGCTCGTCATATCTCTCGTAATGCTCGCAATCGCCCGAACGGTGCCTGCAGCATCGCGAATCGGCGAGGTCGTCACGCTGACGGCTAGCCGATCGCCATTCTTCGTCACACGCGCAGACTCTATCGGCGGGAGCACCTTGCCAGCCAGTACAGCCTCCCTTGCCTTCTGCTCCTCCTGCTCCAGCTCGGCAGGGACAAGCTTCAGGTTAAATCCGACGGCTTCCGATTCCTTATAGCCGAACATCTGAGTGAAGGCGTGATTGACCGATAAGACGCGGCCGTTCAAGTCAATGACATGAATCGCATCCGTTGTATGATTAATGAACGATTCCAGGTGCTCTTTCATTGCTCGATTTTCTTCGAAAGCGAATTTGAGCTTATTCATATAAACGCTGATGTTCTTGGACATATTATTCATCTGTAGAGATAACTGCCCGAACTCATCTCGCCCTTGGACTGGAATCATATCGTCGAACTGCGCATTCGACAGCTTCCCAATCTTCCAGACGATCTTGTCAAGCGGCCGGAATACGCGTCCGATCACCAGATAGGCTATGAGTGTCATGCAGACAAGCATGACTACCGAGAGTATGATCTGCTCGGTCATCTGCTTGCGTACAAGCGCATCTGCGCTCTTCAGATTCAGAACCGTGCGCACAACCGTCGGCTCTTCGAAGTCGAGCTTCTGATAAAAGATCAGGACATGTGTTCCATCGCTAAGCCGAGAGTCCTTCGTCATCAATCCCACCTGCACCGTTCGCTGGACGCGATCTAGTTCATCTTGTCCACGGTTCAGCTTGAGCGTTCCATGGATCAGCACAGGCCGCTTATCCATTATTCGGAATGCACTCATCTCCAATACATCATCTATAACAAGACTGTGCGGCTTACCGACCGAGGTTATGTAATTCTGTAGAATGGCTTCATCTGACAGCCTTGCTGATACATCCTCCAGATAGAGAGTAGCTTCTTCCTTCAAATTATTAGCAGACGTCACCCGAAGATGAACCAAATGTACAGCAAGAAGGACGAATATGATACCTGCGATGATCAGCGTCAGTTTTTGCTTCACCGACACAGCACAACACATCCTTTATTTTCGGTTTTTCGCTCATTTTCGCTATTATTCTCTATATTTGCATCATACCATATTTTCCATCAAATGAAAGCGAATTGCCTATCCGTCCCTTGCGTGCACAACCCTTTCCGGTTATCCTCACTTCTTATGTGTATAGATTGTGTAAAAAGAGCCCTTTACTCACATCTTACACACAATATCCACATAGTTACCCACAAATACGAACAAGTTGTGGATAAATCAGTGGACAACTTATCCGATTTATCCCCAGTTATCCACATAACTATACACATGGTGTTAACAACGAATGTTTGTTCGTGGCATAATTCGATTTTGTTCGACACGAATAGGTCGTCGAAATGTGTTTAACTCGTCAGAGGAACTATTTTCAGGTTACAATATAGGCGAGGTGACCAACAATGGAAGTAATGGATAGTGATCAGCGGTTTGAACGAGAAGAGGATCGGCGCTGGATGGCCGAGGCTATAGCAGAAGCCCGCAAAGCAGAATCAATTGGCGAGGTGCCCATTGGCGCGGTCATCGTACGCAATGGCGAGGTTATTGGACGAGGCTATAATTTGAGAGAGACTGGGCATGATGCAACAGCCCATGCAGAGATGATCGCTATACGTGAGGCAAGTCAGCGTATTGAGGCATGGCGTCTGCTCGACTGTACGTTATACGTAACGCTGGAGCCGTGTCCGATGTGTGCAGGCGCGATTGTGCAATCAAGGGTGAAACGAGTTGTATATGGAACGCATGATCCGAAGGCGGGATGCGCAGGAACATTGATGAACCTGCTGCAAGAGCCCCGTTTCAATCATGAAACGGAGCTCACTAGCGGGGTAATGCAAGAGGAGTGTGCTACTTTATTAACAGCATTCTTCAGACGACTTCGCAATAAACGCGGATAGCGACAGCCGCAGCTATCATACAGAGTTGCGCGGCGCGGCCGCGCATGATCCGCCCTTCATATGCATTTGCTGCAAAACAAGAATGATACGATCCGCTTCCTCACTTACAGCAAGTACTTCCGGGTCCGTTAAATTCCCCCGCTCTTCAGCCATTGCATTAAGCTTCAGACGGAGCGCTTGAAGTTGGGTGAGCAGTTCATTCTTATTCATGACACACGCTCTAGGCTCGCTCCTATCGTTCCGACCACTCTGGTGTTAGTATCTCACTCATTATAACGAACGATATGGAGATCGTGTGTTGGAATCTGTCGAATATTTCGGGAAAAACCCTCATATTTTTCGACAAATATAACATTGAATTAGTTCTTTTCACCCTTTCTGCTATTACCGTCCCCGAAACCGTCTCATCAGCAGTACAGCTGCCACTAGTATGCCAATTAGTGCAAGCACTATCCACGTGCCTGCTTGTGTAAAATCAAATGTCCAGCCAACTCCCGTTGTTTTCCTCACCATAATTCGGGAATCGAAGAGTGGAACAAGTGCAATAATAACAATCGGTCCGAACAGAACCAACCAACCCAATGGCTTGGCAAAATTAAGCGTCCAGCCGATCCCCGACCTTTTCTCAACGAATATAGCTGGGTCTTCCGGGTTCCAGTACAAACTGCCTAGTTTCCAGTGTTGGTCCTGGTCGCGGCTAATCCGATCGAATTGGCTCCGTTCGCGATTCATGCGGAACAGCCACACCATCCATATGCCCGCTACGACCAGCGGCAGCATGCTGACGATGACCAAGCTGCCTTCCATCTTGCGTTCGTACAGCGAGATTGCTTGAATCCAGCCCATCATCAGAATAAGCAAGAAGCTGAATACAAGAATGAAGAGCGACGTGCTGCGGCGATATTTGCGCTCGGCCTGTGCGGACTGCTCCGGCTTATTCGGGTCAAGCGAGGCGCGGCTCCAACGAATCGTCGTATTCACAAACACCATAATAGCGGTCATCACCAGCTGAATGATGTTCAGAGAGAGCACAGAGCCCCATGTTTTCTCACTCCACTCCGTCACCGTTCCATCCCAATCGAAGTGCGTCGGAATGACATCCGGCAAGGAATCATACGACAGTATGGCAATAAATGCGCATGCCGCAATAACGACTAGATGAGGCACAAACCAAACGATGCCATAGACGACTTGACCGTTGCGAAAAGAAAGCTGTGCCGCCGCATAACGGCTGTTCATGCGCTTCTGCCAGCCCTCTTGCTCCTTCAGCGTCAGCATCCGACGATGATACCAGACGAAGATCGCGAAGCCTATGAGCAGCAGAAACAGGGTTGCGCCTATACCAAGCAGTGACAGCTCATCCGTGCCCTCAACGACGCCCGTGCTGCCGGTTATAACGACAACCAGAGCTGCAACAACAGCGGCAGCGGCTATCATCAGCGCATATGACTTACGCAGCGCGCGAATCGCCGGATGAAGACGTTCATCCGCTGGAACCGATACGCCGAATGGCGTCCGCAGCGATGCGTACGGCGTCGAGATGAGCGCAGCTGCTACGAGTAGGAATGGTAATAGACTAACGATCCACTGTGTCAGATTGTTCATTAGATTGATCTCCCTTCACGCTTAGCTTTCAACTGTTCAAAGGAGGCGCGGCAGATCGTCAGCCAATCCTCCAATGACATTCCGCGACCCAGCGACTCTGCTGCCATCGGCCGCAGCGCCTCCGCTAACCGCTCCTTATACGCATCGTCGGCGGGCGGCATACCGCCGGATTGCACGACGGCCCCTTTCTGCCGATGAATCTGAATAAAGCCGCTGTCCTTCAATATCGTATAGGCTTTGTTTACGGTGTGTAGATTAATGCCAAGATCCGCTGCCAGCGACCGCACCGAGGGCAGCGCTTCTCCCGGTCGAAGATCTCCCGTCGCGATCCCTTCCATGATCTGATTCGTAAGCTGCGTATAGATCGGTACGTCCGACTCCAGATCAATCCGAACAAACATAGGCGGACATCTCCTGTATTATTTATAGTATGTGTTATATATCTAATATAACAGTTGGGTATGAAAAAGTAAATAGCTGTAGGCCCATCCCTATTCGTCGAATGCAGGTTGGATGAAGTTGCGCCATACAGACTACCCATGGTAAAATATGAAGTACTGCGCGCCCGTAGCTCAGCAGGATAGAGCGACAGTTTCCTAAACTGCAGGTCGTACGTTCGAATCGTATCGGGCGCGCCAATTTCATAAACCCGCATCACTACAACGTTTGCTTTAACGTGAATGAGGCGGTAGGCTTGGCGTAAGGCATACAGTCTATAACGTAATATCGATGGAACTGTCCGCCATAAGCGGAAAACATACAGCGTAAATGACGATCTCCCACGGAATAAACGTAGGAGTTTTTTTATGTCTAGTGATCCACGAAAGGGTAAGTCAGCTGTGCGAGGAAACGCAGCCCCGCTTCTACACAAGTCCTGACGCTGATCTATACGGGATCACGACCAACGTAATAGCAACGATCCAGCACCTGCAATTCGACGTTGATGACAAAGAGACGTTTGAGCAGCAACCGCCTCTTTGAACCTTTGGATCGCGTTTTCTTGGTTCTTGAGTTTACTTGCGACCAGCCTGTTTTCACCTTTATTCTTTACATCTAATTGAGTAATGCGATCCATAGGAATCTTGGTCACGTCCAGGCAACAATTTCTGCACCTTCCGAAACAGATCCTCCGATAACGTTTGAATTTGAGGAAATAGCGCCTCATCAATAATTAACGTATTGTTTTCCAACTACAATAATGAACAAACGAATAGGTACCACTTATTTCTTGGTTCTCCGAAACCAATGAATGAGTGGTTTTTTGTTGACCGGGTTTATTCAGCGTCTATTCAGCCAGCATTCAGGCTTGAGGGCTAGACCTATTTTATACTTAGCTTGTGTATGTAAAGTCTTCCTATCAGCCATAAAGTGAGGAGCATCCAGATGAATATTTCCGGTGTATCAAGCAGCGGTACGAGCACAGCAAGTACGTCCAGCTCATCTTCAAACGAAATAGCAGCGCTAGAAAAGCAGAAAACCGAGCTTCAACAAGAAATATCCAAGGAACGCCAAAGCAAGGACGATGAGAAAACGAAGAGCGAGAAAATCAAGCAGCTGGAACAACAAATGCAGCTGATCGAGCTGCAAATTGCGCAGAAACAGGCGGATGCCGCTAAGAAGAACACAGCAGGCAGCGGTACGAGCGCAAGCGAGAAGGATGAGGCACAACAAGGGGCAAGCTCCCAAGGCAGCTTGAACGTCGGCCCAGTAGCGAACTCCGATCGAACGATCGATATTCGCGTGTAAATATTTCACAGGCGGCTATTGTACGGTTCTTTTTGTTTTCAGATATGTATACACACAAAAATAAGAGTTCCGCTTATATCCATGATAACCGGAACTCTTATTACGTCGTATCGTAACTATTCAATTGTTCGCGCTCCATTTCTTCATAATGCCGTTATCCTCGCCCTTCTATGACAGAATTAAAATTCATGCAGCAGATGGGTTAACGCATTCGTAGTTTGGTGGAATCTCATCCCTTCAGGCAATCTGTGATACCCTGCCTTCATTCGCTAGCTGATCTGTATGGTTACCCGCATGCTCGCTTAGCCTTATGCGTAACATGCTTCGCCTCACCTGGTCCAATGGACTATCCCCTTTCCATCCCGAGGTTTGATCCTTCCATTGCCTCACTTGTCGCACTTGCTTTCCTTTCTCCGTTGGTTTCTATCGCTTAACTTTATGCGTAACACCTTCGCTCACCTAGTACAATGGACTATCCCCTTTCTGTTTCGAGGTTTTGATCCTTCCATTGCTTCACTTTCTCCATGTGTTACTTCTGTTCATTTTGTTGAAGATTCTTGTTAGCCCGATGCCTTTCTTGTAGGTTGTTGTGGTTCGTGTTACTGACTTAAGAATACACGATTCTATCATTTGAGTAAATATTCAGAATATTCAGTATAACGTGATTTAGGCGTAAAATTGGGCTGCTCTCGCGCTTTTTCCACGTTTTTCGCAGTTTTTCAACTAGAATCTAGCATATTCCATTTGTGACGCTAGGCAGGTGCCCTCACCTACGCCAGGCCGGCACTCCAGCTAACACACAGAACCGCGGAGCCTAGAGCCCCGCGGTTCCTTGTTCCAATCGTCAACCTCAACAGCGAGTTAATTCACTACGCCCGCGCGAATGCCGATGAACACTTCGCCATCCTTCACTCGAACGGGATACGTCCGAACCTGGCCCTTATCTGGAGCCTGTACCTGACCGTCCACCAGGCTGATCCTCCAATCGCAGATTGGATCGAACAGGATGTCGCCGGCTACGATGCCTTCCACGATGGTACCGCCCCGAGGCCCAGGGCTTCGATTCTCGAGCGCAAATACGCTGCCTTCCGAAGTCCGGAATACGGCAATCTCTTGCCCCTCCAGCTGAACGACTCGGCCGAGCCGCTCCGTGAACTGCTCCAGCGATCCAACCGAATAGTAGTGGCAGTCTCTCTCGTCGACAACGTTGGCCGCGCCTTGGCTGTTCTCGAACAGACGCTCCCGCAGCTTCGAATTGTCGAGAATATCTTTCCAAGGCTCTTTCACTTGAGCCAGTGCAAGCTCCATGCGCTCGGCAAGCTGTTTGCGCTGCTCCACGTCCTCGACTACGGTCTGGATGACCGTCTTGATCCCGACTCGCTCGATCCAGTCCGACGTCCGTTCCAGATACTTACCTGTCTCCCGATAATACTGCATAAAGGCGGATACGATCTCAAGAAGCTCCTCGTCTGTCGTTACTTTGCACAACAGCTCTGCAAGGCGCGACTTGATACCGCCGTTACCCCCAACATAGATCTCCCACGCGCCTTCATTGCCGACGATGCCGATATCCTTGGTTGAGGATTCGGCGCAGTTGCGCGGGCAGCCGTTGACAGCCATTTTGAATTTCGCCGGCATGTCGAGCCGTTCGAACTTCTTCTCCAGCTGAATGCCCATATCCATCGAATCCTTCGTCCCGAATCGACAGAATTGCGAGCCCACGCATGTTTTGACCGTTCGCAATGCTTTGGCATAGGCATACCCCGATGGCATCCCCAGCTCCTCCCATACCTTCGGCAGGTCTTCTCGTTTAATCCCCAGCAGGTCAAGCCGCTGACCGCCGGTTACTTTGACGAGCTTAACGTTGTACTTAACCGCGACATCCGCAATAAGGCGAAGATCCTCCGGTGTCGTTACGCCGCCGTACATCCGTGGAACGACGCCGAACGTACCGTCCTTCTGAATATTCGCGTGCATCCGTTCGTTAACGAATCGTGCATCCCGCTCTTCCGCATGCTCAGTCGGCCAGATCATGCCCAAATAATAATTGAGTGCAGGACGGCATTTCGAGCAGCCCTCTTCATTGCTCCATCCGAGCGCATACCGAACTTCCTTCGATGTAATAAGGCCCTTCTCTTTAATGCTTCTTACAACCTCGTCCCTGCTCAGCGTCGTACAGCCGCAGATGCCTTCCTTCTTCGCTGCAGCCGAATCATACTTGTCGCCGAGCACATACTGCAGGATTTGTTCGACGACAGGACGGCAGCCGCCGCATGAGCGCGATGCTCCTGTCATAAGCTTGATTTCCTCCACCGTTGTTAGACCATGCTCGTTGATCGTATCCACGATGTGCTTCTTGGTTACCCCATTACAACCGCATACAATCTCCTCATCTCGCAGCTCGGCCACCGTATTGCCAGTTTCCGTCACGGCTGCACCCATGAGCCGTCCATGGATATCCTCCGTCATCACAGTGCCCGTGCGGATCCACTGCTGAAGCCGCGCAGCCTCTTTACCGTCACCGACCAACACGCCTCCGACGATTCGGCCCTCGCGAAGCAGAATCTTCTTATAGACCCGCCGCCATTCGTCATGCATCCGTACGACAGCAAGGTCTGCTGCATCCTGGAACTCACCCGCGGAGAAAACATCAACGCCCGAGATCTTCAGCTGCGTAGAAACGACAGTCCCTTCATACGGCTTGGTCTCCACTCCGCATAAATATTTGGCCAGCACGGCCCCCTGCTCGAACAGCGGGGCGACAAGGCCGTAGCATATTCCGCGATGCTCATTGCATTCGCCTACTGCGAATACGTCGGGTACCGAAGTACGCATGTAATCGTCTACGACGATTCCTCGATTCACTTCGATCCCTGCCGCTCGTGCCAGCTGGACATTCGGCTGAATGCCAGCAGCCATCACGACGAACTCTGCTTCAAGCTCCGTACCATCGCTGAACTTCAGTCCCGATACGCGGTCCGTTCCGAGAAATTCCACCGTCTTCTTTCCCGTTGCGAATTTCAAGCCTTGGCTTTCCAGCTCGACCTGCAGCATATGAGAAGCGGTATGATCCAGCTGCCGCTCCATTAAATCCTCGAAGAGGTGAACAACCGTAACGTCCATGCCCAGCTTCAGCAGCCCTTTCGCTGCTTCGAGTCCAAGCAGACCACCGCCGATAACGGCTGCTTTCTTATATTCATTCGCGGTGCGAAGCATTAGCTCGCAATCAGCGATATCCCGGAAGCCAACGATACCCTCCTTGTCCACGCCCGGAACCGGCAGCATGAAAGGCTTCGATCCTGTTGCGATAATCAGTTTATCGTACGGAACTTCCATTCCGTTATCTGCAATAACCTTCTTGCCAACCGTATCGATCGCTGTGACCGTAATGCCGGTGAATAAGTCGATCCCGTTGTTACGATACCAATCCCAATCATTAAGAATAATATCCTCAATCGCTTTACTCTTCTCCAGAACATAAGACAGCTGAATACGGTTATAGTTCGGATAGGGCTCGCTGCCGAAAACAGTAATTTGAAAAGCATCCGGTGAGAGCTTCAGCATATTCTCTACTGTGTTGATTCCTGCCATGCCGTTGCCAATGACGACTAAACGCTCGCGTTCCTGTACATGCATGCCTTTCCCCTCCAATTGATCGTGCTTGTCCTTCTCTCTCTGTTCTCTATCATTCCAATCGTGATGCCTCACAGCAGTCATGCTCAAAGATGACAGAATATTTAGAAATATAGTGCTGCTTGTCCTCAGCATACCAAAACAAAGTCGCCGCCACAACGACACAGCAAGGCAGAAATATGAAATTTTCTGAAACTTAAATCATCTATTCCGTGAACAGTAAGTCGCGAAATCCACACATAAGGTTAACATCCTCTTAACCTTATTCTTCCCTGAAAGGAGCAGCGTATAAGAAAAGATCGCCTGCCACCTGCCAGCGCAGGATGGTAAGCGATCTTTCGTTCCTTTGAATAGCAGCCACTACAGGAATAATGCAGTCAGTACGCCAAACACAATCAGATAGGCAGCCAAGCTAAGTGCTATAAACATCACTTTACGCTCTTGACGAGTCTGTGACAGGTCCATGACCAACACGAGGTTTGTTACAAGTGCCGTCATCAGGTTGATAGCCATCACCAGAGCTGCAATTCGAAGGCTAATGAAGCCGCAGATGCCAGCCACTATGAAGCCCGCTCCGAACACATATTGTGCGGCGCCAAGATGGGTCGTCAGTTCTTTAATCGTCACCTTGCGCTCACCCTGCCAAGCATTGATCGCCCATACGGCTGCAAGCAAGGAAATAATAGATAGAATACCCGTTGCAATCAGTCTTCCAATAATAGCGGAGCTAACGCTCGGCGTTTCGAACCAATCGCCAAAGTCAGAGGACACGCCGAAAATCCCGTTCAGCATACTATCCAGCTTCTTGCCGAACATCCATGCCCATAGAATGAAGCCTACTAATGAAGCAGCAAATCCAAGTAGTCCATATACCAAGTCCTTAGCTGGCTGCAGCTGCAGTGCCTTCAGTGGATTTCTCACCAGGTCCACAACAAGGTTCCGATCAATCTGATTCACTGCTGCAAGTGCTGACTGATAGTTGCCTGATTGAGGTGGGCGAGACGCACCTTTCTCTCCATTGTGATCTCCCGTCGATAAGCCGGCCGCAGCTTGTTGGCAAGCGTGAGCCTCTCCCTCAGCTAATCTCATCCCACAATGCACACAAAAGCTCATTAATCACGCCTCCAAGTTATAATCATTAAACATACTCCTTCCAAACTATATCAGATTTCATTACTATTCATATTTTATTTTTGAATAATTACAACAAATAATTAGATCGTGCAGAAAGATATTTTACAATAATGCCTTGCCTTATGAGATTCTTTCTCTGCAGCGAAACCTAACGTTAATACGCTCGTATTTAACATCAATCGTTGCATTGGGAAATTTTTGTTAAATTAGGAGGGGGCTATCGTGCAGTCTAATCAGTATCAGCCGTATCAGCCGTATCAAGCGATTACGGGAGATTATGTACGCGGCAAGAAGCATCTGCAATTGACGATCGGCATTATCCAACAAGGGGAAGTTTCCTACTTTCAGCATCGAACTTCGTCTCGCGGCTCCAAGGTTCCCGGCAATGATATGCTGTACGAGATCGGCTCGATCACCAAGGTGTTCACGAGCATCCTGCTGCAAGCATGTGCCGAAGATGGCTATATTTCATTGGGCTCACCTATATCCAAGTACCTCGAGCCGCTGCGCAGCAACCCTTATTGGGACCAAATATCGCTTCAGCACTTGGCCGCACATACATCGGGATTGCCGAGATTAGCTGCTAACATGAAGCCTCGCAATCGGTTCAATCCTTTCGCAGACTATACTGAGGAGCGGATGCTCGCCTTCCTGACAAACTACATCGGCGAGAACAAGATCGGCTCCTACGAGTATTCCAATCTCGGGTTCGGCCTGCTGGGTCACATCTTATGCCGCATCACAGGCTGTACTTATGATGAACTGCTGTACAAGTACATCACAGGCCCCCTCCATATGCCGAACACGTCAGTCCACCTATCAACAGAGCAGGAGCAGCGACTCGCCATGGGCTTTGCTTCCACAGGCAAGCGTGTCCCGCACTGGGATTTGTCTGTTCATGAAGGTGCTGGCGGGATTAAGTCCTCGGCAGCAGATATGATAACCTTCCTCCAGAGCAACCTTCACGCACGGCAGAATTCAGCGATACCTCGTTACCTGCAAGCCATTCATTCCCCTGTGTCAATGAATGGTACGGATCGGTATATCGGCTGGGTACTCGAGAAGCAGCCCGAATATGAGTACCTGTGGCATAATGGGGGCACTTATGGCTTCTCCAGCTATACAGCCTTCGACCTTCAGAACGATACGGGCGTCATCGTTTTGTCCAACTACTGTTACGCTTCTCCCTTCATACTGGATATTCTTGTAGGGCAACTGCTGAGCAAGTGGCGCAAGCCAGGCTCCAGGATGACGATTGACGAAATCGGCAAACAGCTTATGAATGCGCTGCGAGCATCCCCATAACTGATCCCTGACCGTAGATATGCTATACTGTATATAGCATATAAGGTTTTCTGAAGAAGGGGATCGACACGACATGGCAGACAAAAATGGGGATCAGCCAAACCAGCCTAAAGCAGAGGTATCACCAACGATAGATGAAGAAGCGCTGAAGGGGCTGCCGAACGCCTCAAGGCTCAGCTGGGGCATTATCAAGCAGCCGCGCAGAGGTCCGAAGGGCGAGCTGAGCATTGCCAAAATTGTAGAGGCTGCGATTGCCATTGCAGACCAAGACGGTCTATCCGCCGTATCGATGAATCGAGTCGCCAGCTCGCTTGGTTATACGCCAATGTCATTGTACCGCTACATTGAGAGCAAAGAGGATTTGCTCATCCTAATGCAGGATGCCGTCTGTGACCCGAATGTTCCGCCGCAGCGCGAATATGCGGATTGGCGTGAGGAGATGAGAGCATACGTAGCAGCAAGCGTCGATGTGTTCACTCGCCATCCTTGGTACGCTGACATCCCGATTGTAAGTGTGCCTAGTACCCCGAACACCCTTCGATATGTCGACTGGGCCATGCGCACAATGCGTAATCTTCCAATATCAGACTATGAGAAAATGTCCTTCCTCCTGCTGCTCAGCTCTTATGCAAGAGCGGTCGGCTTAATCCGAAGAGACATGATGCTGGCGATGCAAGCAGGGGGAACGCCCGAGAGCTTCAGCGGGGCCAGCTTCGGACCGGCGCTTCGTCAGCTTGTGAAGCCAGAGCAGTACCCGAGCTTGTACCCGTTCATCGCTTCCGGTGTATATACCGGCGAGCAGGAACAGGATAACCCCATTCATGACGATCTCGATTTCGGCTTAGAACGGATACTAGATGGGATGGCAAGTTATCTGGAACGCAAATAGAAGAAAGGTTCGCGAACGCCATAATGACGTCTCGCGAACCTTTCTTCGTTAACGGCGGCCTGCTTGACGACGAAACGCGAACGCGCTCCATGCGACAGCAGCAGCAAGAATGGCAAGGCACCAGACAATCGCGATCCATCCTTCGCTGTTCGTCTGACCGGATTGGCCAGAGAGCAGCCCGCGAATCGTCTCAATAACCGGCGTAATCGGCTGATGGTTGGCAACCCCCTGCAGCCAGCTCGGCATCGTACTCGTCGGAACGAATGCACTGGACAAGTAAGGCAGGAATAGCAGTGCGAAGCCGTATGCACTAGCTGCGGAGGGACTGCGCGTGACGATGCCGATCGCGGCGAACAGCCAAGTTAATGCGAGCAAGAACAGCGCAACCATGCCGATAGCCAGCAGCCACTCTCCCACATCCGCCTTTGGACGATATCCGACCGCCAGCGCTACTGCGATAACGACGCCCGTCGCAAGCAGGTTACGGACGACACCGGCGATGACATGCCCCATTACAACGCCAACGCTGCTGATCGGCATCGTCCGGAATCGGTCCATTATTCCGTTCGTCATATCCGTCGCGACATCGACTGCTGTACTCGATGAACCAAAACCAGCGCAGAGCAGAATAATGCCCGGTACGACGTAGTTCACATAATTACCGGATGGGTCAAGGGCGCCGCCCATGACGTAAGTGAACAGCAGCATCAGCATAACGGGCAGCACGATCGCCATCAGGAGCGCCTCCGTATTGCGCAGACTCAGCCGAAGACTACGACCGATAAACACGGCGTTGGCGACACCGAATGAGGCGTGCTTGATCTCTTCGTTCTGCTCTTTTACTTGAAAAATAGTTGTCGTCATCCTACAGCCACCTCCTCCTCACGTTCAGTCAATGCCAAGAATACGTCCTCCATACTCGGCTGACGAATAGCCACCCTCGCGTCAGCGGGTACCGTACGAAGCGCCTCCTGCAAGATGCGGCTTACGCCCGCAATTGTACCGTCCGTCGGAATGGTCCGCAGCACGGCATCATCCTCGCCCCGTATTTCAATGACAGCTCCACCGAGCTGATCTTTCAACTCAGAGGCTGTTCCAGCCGCAATCAGTCGACCTTCCGCGAGTACGGCAATCTGATCGGCAAGCTCATCGGCTTCCTCTAGATACTGCGTCGTTAAGAAGATGGTCATTCCCTGCTCACGCAGCTGCCGAATCATCGCCCATAACGCCCGTCTGCTCATGGCATCAAGCCCGGTTGTCGGTTCGTCGAGGAATAGCACGGGCTTCGGACGTACGAGACTAAGCGCTAGGTCTAGCCGTCTGCGCATCCCGCCAGAATAGGTCCCCACCCGCTTGTCAGCTGCATCCTTCAAGTCGAAAGCAGTGAGCAGCTGTTTGGTCCGCTGTCGTGAGGCCGCTCCAGAGAGACCTGACAGCCGGCAGAGCATATGCAGATTCTCTCTTCCTGTCAGCATCGCATCGACTGCGGCGAACTGTCCGGTAAGGCTGATCGCGCCTCTTACTCTCGCGGCATCTGTCGACAAATCATGGCCCGCTATCCGTACTTCACCTGCATCTGCGGCCGCAAGTGTCGATAAGATATGGATAAGCGTCGTCTTGCCAGCACCATTCCGACCGAGCAGCGCGAATACCGTACCTGCCGGCACGGCTAGATCTATGCCGTTAAGCACATTTTTCTCCCCATATCGTTTATGCAAGCCGCGGACCTCAATTGCGAGTCTCTCCATTTGCAATCGGCCTCCTTCATCCCACTCTTAATTGTGTATTGTATAAACAGTATATTAGGTACACAATTATTCGTCAACAGAAATCCAGCCCATTTTGTCCCCTGCGGCAGCAGTCCCGCTCCTACAGCACCCTTACCCTGTATAACAAAATAGCTGTTCCACCAAGCGCATCCCCGCTCTGGTGAAACAGCTATTATTCGCATCTTACCCAACACCAATCCTTGCTCAACGCAATCCATGACTAACTCAATCGTTTTTTTCTACAACAGGCTGCTCCTACAGCTGCTCAATCGCCGCCAGCACCGTGTTATTGAAATGATCGGCGTACATGTTCTTGAACGGCCGATTATGGTCGAGCTCAACCGATAGGTGTACCGTCACCGTGCTGTACAGCGGATCGACGCAGATGAACGGGCCGGCCGCGCCCCAATGCGAGTATGCGCCGCTCGAGAACAGGTCGCCGCCATCTCTTTTTGACCCATTAATAGCCCAGCCATAACCCCAGTATGCTTCCGGGAACACCTCATCGCGGTATTGCGAGGAGACACCCGGAATCTGGTTCCGCGTCATCTCGAACACACTAATTGGACTGAGCAGCCGCTCCCCGTTATATTCGCCGCCTAACAGAAACATTTGGCCGAATACAGCCAAGTCATACGCCGAGCCATACGCACCGCCGCCTGCAGACATCGACTGGATCAAGTCCTCCGTCTCGATCCATTCCGCACAAGGTGCCTCGGGCGCACGGCGTACGATTCGATACCGCTCCGAGTCCGGGACTGCAAAGTATGTATCGTTCATGCCAAGAGGCTTGAAGATCCGTTCCTCTACAAAACGGTGATAAGGCACTCCGCTCACCCGGCTGACGATTTCACCCAGCAGCTGATAGCCGAAGCCTAGATACTGCATGACTTGACCCGGCTTCGTGCGAAGCGGCACCTCGTAGCCGTAGAACAACGACTCGTGCGAGTCCGGGTCTTGTCCTTCTGGACAAGCCGGCAGCTCAACCCCTTGTTCTCGCTTGCGCGAAATGATTTTCCATACATCCTCACCATTAATGCCCGACGTATGCGTCAGCAGATGATGAACGTAAACAGCCTTCTTGCCCGGACCCGTAAACTCGGGGATATAATCAACAACCGGCCGATTCAGTCCCATGAGTCCTTCCTCTACCAGCATCAGAATGGCGGTCGCCGTGAACAGCTTCGTAATTGAACACAGCGGAAACAGGGCATTGCGAGTCAGCTCTGCTGCGTCAGGCTCTGAGCCGAATTTGCCGTTTGCCTGATGCACGACGATGACGCCTTTCCTTGCCGCAACGACTACCTGCGCCGGCGTTACGCCATTTGTAACCATTTGTTCCGCTGTATCAGCAATCCGTCTAACCCGAGCTTCGGACATTCCAGCCTGCTGAGCCGATCCGTATTCCAACTGTTTATTACGCACGGTCTTGCGCCTCCTTATGAATACCCATCAAGTGTGTAATATTTTTATTTACTATTATACATTTATATTAACAATTCCTTCCTCATCGTTGGGATAATTGAAAATTTTATGCAGGGGTCGGCGTACCCTCGGGGAGTCCGGTATACGGTGGCAGCGGTTGTGCTGTGCTGTGGCTGTGGCTGTGGCTGAGCGTCATATTTATAAGCGCCTTACTGTAACGGTTGCTATAGTGGCTATTCCCGTGGAATTTGGCATTTCGTCTACCTAACAGTTGTCAGGATTGTTATTCCGGTGAAATTGTTCATTTTCGGGGGAAAATAGCCAAATAGAACCGTGGGCAACCGTTAGCGATTAAAAGCGGTCATTTTGCCCGAAATAACCACTATTACAACCGTTGCATCCTGACTGCAGCTGAGATCATGTGAATCGCAATAGTGTCCCATAGCACAAAAGCCGCTCCGTCCTCAGACGAAGCAGCTGCTTTGTTGTATGCACTCACTTGCTCCAAGGCTGGAGCGGCGAGGAGATTTCTCTATCCGATTGTTGTTCCGATGCCTCGCAATGCGCCGCCGCCAGTCCAATCCGACCCAACGGCCTATTCTAATGAAGCTGCAGCCGCGTCGCTTCGACAAGCCGGTACGCCACACTAGGCACAAGCCGTCCCAGCCCAAGCAGCACGCCGGACAACGTCCTGCTCCCTAGACCCGCCTGAAGACGAAGGCCCCAACGCAACGGTCCGGCAAAATCCCGCTGTAACGCCCCCGTGTAAGCCATTCTCCATTCCTGCAGCGAGATGGAGCTGCGCAGGTACTGGTCTGCCAGCGGCGCGCACAGCGTCGCCGCGTGCAGCCCCATCGCCATCCCGTCTCCGCATAGCGGCGGGATGACCGAAGCGGCATCGCCGACATGCGGCACGATGCCCCATGCCCGCGGTACGCGGGTGAGCACCACCGGCGTCGCCGCCGTGGTGCCTGCAATCGGCTGCGCATCGCGCAGCCGCCTTGCCAGCGCAGGCACCTGCCGCGCTGCCGCGTCCAGGACAGCGGCGGCGGATTGGCCCGCCGCTGTGAAAGCTTCCGGCGTCACGAGCGCAGCCGCGTTCGCCGTCCCACCGCCAGCGGGTACTAATCCGATGTACCCGCCGCGGAAGAAGAACAGCTCCACCACCGGCTCGGCAGGGACGTCGGACAACAGCGTCCGAACGCCAAGCAGCCTTTTGCTCCGCCCATTCCCCACGCCGTCATCAGCACTGCCGCCGCCGCCCAGCTTCCCCCGCCAATCCGCCTGCACATCCGGCGGCTGTCTATCCTGTCGGCTAAGTCCGCCCCGACGAAAAGCGCCAGCCCCCACGCGCAGGCGATTCGGTTCACTATCGCCGCCCAGACTCTCGTCCGCATCGTTGGCAAGCGGCGGCTCGGCCGCCGCTCCCATCCACTCGGCTGGCGCGTTTCGCCCCCACGCACCAATGACGACACGCGCCGTAAGCTCCGTCTCGCCATGCTCGCGCGAACGGACGCTGACGCGCCAGCCGTCCACGGTGCGTGCCAATCCGCGCACCGTCACGCCGGTGCGCACAACAGCGCCGCGCCGCTGCGCCTCCTGCTGCAGCGCATAGTCGAGCGCATAGCGGCTGATGCTCTGTGCCGGCGGCTGCAGCCGCAGCTCAAGCGGCTTGCCGAGCGCCGCCGCCAGCCGAATGCGGTCAATCGGCTCAGGCGGCGGCGTCTGCCCCTTCAATACATGCGCCAGCCCAAGCGCTGCCAACGACCGCGCCGACTCCGGCGACAAGAACTCGCCGCAAACCTTATGCCGCGGGAACGAATGCCAATCAAGCAGCAGTGTATGCCAGCCCCGCAACGCCATCGCACAAGCCGTACTCGCCCCTGCAATCCCCGCGCCTATGACGATTACATCATACATATGCATCGCCCTTCTCGCTCCCTTGTTGATCTCTCACATTCTCTTCAGTAGCAACCCGCTCTACTAAGCTCCCACATTCTCTCCAGCAAGCAACCCGCTCTATCCTGAACTCTCACACTCTTCCGCATGCACACTACTCTACCGTAGCTCTCTCACTCTCCAGCAAGCAACCGCTCTGCACCGAGCTCTCACATTCTCTCCAGCAACCCCACCGTCCCTACATCCACCCCTCATCCCCGCCAAGCGACTACCCGTCCCTTTACCAATGGTCTCTCACTTCCTCACCCAGCACGCATAACGGAACAATGGCCGCCAACGATACGCTAACCGCGCACCATTTCCCAGCCTGCCCTCGATCCGCTGCCAATCGACAGCCCGGAACCCTTTTGCAACGGACAGCGGACCGTCATGCCGAATGTACCGGTTGCGAGACACCGTCCGCGTCACCAGCCATACAGCCGCCCATGCGATCGGATGGCGATGAATATCGCCTATGGCACAGCCGATCCGGGAGCCGCGCACCATCGCTTCAACCGCCTCCACAACCTGCTCCTCATCAAAATGATGCAGCACCTGCGAAGCTGTCACAATATCCACCTCTCCCGGCTGCAGCTGGAACAAATCCAGCTGTCTCACCGTCACTCTAGGCTCGTTCCGATAGAGCGCACGAGCCTCCTCGCAGGCTTCTTCCGTCAAGTCGCCCAGCGTCAACCGCAGCTCGATGCCCTCCTGCTCCGCCCACTGCAGCAGCGAGCGATTAATATCGCCCGCTCCGCAGCCAATGTCGAGCACCGACAGCTGCCGAGGCCGTCCCGCTTCCTTCCATAACCGCCGCACCGCATATAGAACCGGCCCCGCCGCACCAAAAATCTGGTTCAGCCGCTGCAAATGCCGGTGCGCCTCTCGCAGCGAGTCACCGCCCGTCCCGTGATCGTCCATCAGCTCTGGCTGTAGTGCCCGATGACGCAGCTGAAGATCAGCCATAACGCCCACCAACGACTGGTTCAGTCACCGTCCGCTCATCTGCCTGACGATGCTGACTGATGCCCCAATCCCGGCTCAGACTTTCCTCCGGATCCTCATACACTAATTCGTCATCGATATCCCGCTCAATCCTTGTATCGCCATCTGCTATACTCGGCACATAAGTCATCCGCATCAGCTCTGCCGTAAGCCCAGGCCCGAATGCAACAGCCAGCCCTTCCGATTGCCCGCTTCCCGGCTCCTGCAGCTGCTCTCTCATTGCACGAAGCACGAATAGAATCGTCACGGACGACATGTTGCCGTACGACCGCAGCACCTCACGGCTTGCCTGCGTCTCCTCATCGCTTAGTCCGAACAGCTTCTGCACAGCATCTACAATCCCGCGTCCGCCCGGATGGATTGCCCACCAATCCGGCTTGAACGATGGCGCGTACTTCTCCACCATATCCGGTACAAACCGACTGAGCAGCTCCGGCACCTGCGGAGACAAATACAGATCGAAGCCGTAATTGCCGATCGTCCACTTCATCGCTTCCGCTGCCTCTGGCGCGAGACCCGCCCAGCCCTCCGACAACAAGAAATGTCCGCTACTTCCTCCGCGCTGCCCGGATGGGCGTCCGATCACACAAGCCGAAGCTCCATCGCCGAAAAATGCTGCCGCATACAGCGACTCCCGATCGCCCGATGGCTGCGTATGCAGCGTGCATAGCTCGACGCATACGATGAGCGCCACTGCCTGCTCGTCCGCTGCGACAAGCTCACGTGCGGTGCGTATCGCAGTCATGCCTGCGGCGCATCCAAGAAAAGTGAGCGGCAGTCTGCGCGTGCCCTCATTCAATTCAAGCCGATGCGTCAGCTCCGCATCGAGACCGGGCAGATACATGCCTGTACAGCTCACCGTTAGTACATGCGTCACCTCATGAGCGGCAACGCCGCTGTCCGCAAGCGCTGCTCTCGCTGCCCGCTCTGCGAGAATCGGCGCAAACTCCTGGTACATCGCCATTCGCTCCGCCGTCTGCGGCACCAGATGGCTCGCAGTCCCCGGCGCGAACCGGCTCTCCGAAGCAGGTCCAGCCAGGCTCGATACGCAAGTGTGCCGCGTCTCGACGCCGCTCTGATTGAATATGCGCCGAGCCCATCGCGCCGCATCTCGCTGCCCTGCCGCCTCCAGCCCCTCGGCCAGACGCAATGCTGTGTCGCGTTGAACAAGCTGGCAGTCCGGCAGCGCCGTGCCAATGCCGAGCAATGCAGCCTTATTGTTTGACACCCGAATTCGATATCGTCCCATCTGAAGCTCCTCCTCTATTCGAACGTTTTGCCCGTCCGCCCCAGGAACTTCAGGGACAAACTGTTGCCATTCTATTCGGAAGCTCGTACCAATAGAACCAGCCTCTACAGCTTCTCTAATATACAAAAAGGTCCACACCCGAATGCTCGGGCATGGACCAGATCGCTAGTAAGCTATTAAATTATTGCAATACCGACTCCGACATGTCGAGTCCGAACGAATTCGCAAGATCTTCAAGCGTCGTCGTATCTGTCGGAATTTCTTGTTTGAACGTTTGCTTCTCGTTAATAGCCGAGTAAGTGCTGTGTACATACATGTTCAGCTTCGTCTCGCCTATGCTTTCATCCGACACGGCGATATCCGCGTTAATGCCTTGGAACGTCATATAGCCGTCTTTCACGCCTGTCGTCAGCTTGAAGTCATTCACTTTGACTGCCTTCTTGGCCTGTTCCACCCATTGAGCGCTGTTCTCCGTAAGCTGCTGCTTCACTGTATCGAGATCTTCCTTCTTCACGCCAATCAGCTTCAAGTACTCCTCATCAGAAGCCAACAGATCGATAACAGCAGGTGCTACTTTATTGAGGATCGTATCAAGTGCCGCTGGGAAGTTCTCATTCGTCAGCTGGAACTGAACCAGGCTGTCATACTTCGCATCTTGCGGCAGGCCTTGAACGTCGGCTGCCTTCGGCTCGCTGAAGTATTCCTTCGATTCGAAAGGCTCGATCATAGCCAGCACCATATCGCTGCTCAGCTTGATCATCTTATCGTTATTGATTACTGGAGCATCCGTCGTGCCTTGCTCTTCCATCAGCTTCTTCAGATCGATTTCAATGAATTTGCTCGTTAGGTCCTCTGGCAAAGGAAGAAACGGTAAATTCGGAATCTTCATATACATCTTCTCGTCAGTCATGATCATTGGAACCTCGAGCGTCGTCGAGACGCCTTCCGAGCTGTATTCAACCTTCATTGTGACGTCTGTCCGCTTCGCATCGCGATCAAACTGGCCATCGAACGAGAGCTTGGCGCCCTTCAACATCGAAGCTATCATAGCTGTCATACCCAGATCATCCGACTCGTTTGCTGGAATCGTTATATCATTTATGCCGATAGTACCGCTGAAAGCGTAAGCGTGCATTTCCGACATTTTCTTAAGAGAATCTACCAGCGCTTCCTTCGATGGTTTACTGCTGCTGCATCCTGCAACAACGAACAAAATAGCAACCAACGCAAGAATAGCTGCTCGCTGCATCCATTTCATCGTTTCAATTGTCCCCCTTTTTTTGATACTCATTCATCATACGTGATGGTCACCCTATGTACAAGCCTTATACCTGCTTTTAACATAAAAACCCGCTTCCACATTTTGTAGAAACGGGTGTAATGTCTAGTTATAAGCCCCGCCATTATTCTGACGGGAGTGGTTCTGCTGCTTCACTTTCTTCGATCCCGAGAGCGGCTGCTGCGGCTGATTGCCCTGACGAGAACGCGCGCTGGCTTTGCTGTCAGACTCCGGATTTGGTACGGGTACGCTGTCTGGTTTACCCATCGTAATATAGACCTCCTATAAATTGAAGTGAATGAGCTAGCTTCCGCTTCCGGATGACCCTGCACTGAATGGTGTCGACAGATCGGATGGTTCGTCATGATCCATCGCTGCCTGGTTGCGCCGATCATTCTTGTCCTGCTGCAGCTGCTGCGCATGATGGCTGTTGACTGGATTGAGATCGAGCTGCTCCACGACGTTCGATAAATTTTTGTCGACGCCGTTCTTCGCTTTCGTCATCGTTATTCGCTCCTTCGTCAGTGATACCGATTCGAATTGACTGCCTGCGCGCATTCATGAATGTGACGCTTATAATCGAGCGCGAGCTGCTGAATGATATCCGTGCGCTCGTCCACCGATTGGCCTGCTTTCTCTACATCGATCAGTTCAACGTTGACCTCGCGATCATCCACATATCCTACTTTAAAATCAAACGAATATTCCTGATGCCCTGCCGTATGAATCGTCACGCGCAGTGCACCCGGGTCGCCTTCATCGGGCCACACCTCTGCCTGGTCTGCCTCATTAATTGTTGTTGGCAGCGTGCTAGCCCAGGCCGATGCGAGCTGCTGTTGATCCAATGGTAACTCATCGTTATATGCCATGACTGTCCACCTCCACACCGTTTAAGATGCGGAGATATCGACGATTTTATGCTTCCCACACGACCGTTGTCAGGCCGCTATTTATACAAAAGTTTGCACAAAAAAACCGATTCCATCGGAATCGGTTCGTCATTTGCTTAACTGGCGGAGAGGGTGGGACTCGCTCCGTCGCGGGCAGCCGTACTTATACGTACGGTTGCCTATTGCGACTATCACGCCGGGGCCTACGAACATGCCTTAGGGCATGTTCGCTTAACGGCCCGTTCGAGCCCCACCCTCGCCGTTTGCACAAAAAAACCGATTCCATCGGAATCGGTTTGTCATTTGCTTAACTGGCGGAGAGGGTGGGACTCGAACCCACGTGGGCTTGCACCCTAACGGTTTTCAAGACCGCCCCTCATTGAAAAAAAACGCCATCCCTTATCATGACTGACTTTATAGCACTTTATGGTTGAACTGCTACGGCGGTCTGAGTCAAAACGTTTATTTTGGTACACGACCGTTGGATAACTTAATTTTATAATTATCATGAGTATGAGTCAACCTGTAAAGTGTTGATTGGTTCCGTCAGTAACATGGAACTTCAGGCATCAATGGTTTGACTACGTTGAAGATACATTTTTAATTTATTTAAGAGAAAAATTCATAAAATATCAAGAAAGCAATTTATGTCGAGCAGATATATCCTTTGATGCATTCCTCAGATATTTGGCTGCTCGCTTATGATTAAAATCAAATAAAAAAGCAAGCACACAACTATCAGGCATTGGTGACAGTGGATGCTTGCTTTTGAGGGATTTGGATTTCACTTTTTAGTTCTAACCACTAAACCTTAAAACCGTATTTGGAGGTTTAATACAAACTTACGTTCACTTGTTATACTGTCAACAATAATTTTACCAATATCATATCTTGAACTACTTGGAGTATCGAATGCAGTATGTGTGTATAAGTATTTACTCAGCTTATTTCTGTCATAGATATGGTAACACAAAACGTCAGCATCATCTTTGACTACGATATAGCCCCCAGTAGCTTCGTCTAATCCATGCCACGGTGTCTGAGGTACCATTCCTAAAGCGCAAGCTATTAATAACTGTTTCACTTTATATTCAATGATTTCTTTATCTTCACCCGTTTTGCTTGTATATGAATCAACAACATCAGGTATTTTTTTCCCTGTAACAAAATAGGATTCTTCGAAAAGATGTGATAATAATTCTGGCATACGGTAATCTATCATTTGAAGATTTTTAGTAAACGTATCCGAGGAAATGCTTTCAAATTTGAGCTTAGCACCTTTTTGATAGATTTTAGCGATTCTATCTTTAATTTTTGAACTGCCTACGATATTGTTTATTTCATCTATATCACTGTTAGTTAATGGCGCAGTTGGCGATAACACACTATATGTGATGTTAGTTCCTCCTGAAGCATTTAATAAAGTAGCTCGACCCCCAATATATGATTTTACACTAAAACTTAATATAGGATTTGTTGAAGTCATAGCATCATGGATTTTGATAACTAAGTCTCCCTTTAATCTATTTCCTGCTTTTAGAGAATGAATTTTCAGACGTCCAATAAACGGTTCGATATTAGGCACTTCAAAAGTTCGCCCGCTACCATTTTTTATTCCTTGAAACAATTTATTAGTCTCATTCTTAAAATCACTGAACGGAACGGTATACGTAACGCCCCCGATAACAAAATCAACGTTTGATGTTGATATATTTCGTAAATATTCGTTGTCACTTTGGAAAGCAGAAATAATATCGTATTTTATATTTGGGTCTTTATCGAGATTCTCATCAGCACCGTACATTTCTCCATTAGCCAATGAAAAAAGGAAAGCATACAATTCTGACCATTCACCCTTATTATATTTATGGGTCATCAAATCACCTCCGCATTTCTCTATTATCCCACAAAATAAAAATAAAAAAAGAACGGTCAGAATTTTGAATTTTAGAATTGAAAAATCAATCAAAAAAATGTATAGTATACGAACAAAGGTTCTGAGAGGTGGCAATATGAGAGGTGGTTACCGAAAAGGTGCGGGTAGAAAATTATCACAGGTAAGTAAAGTCTCGAAAAATATATATTTATCTGAAGATTTATACAAGAAAATTTGTAATTTAGATATAAAGGATTGTAATAGCTTTAATAAAAAAATTACTTACCTAGTCAATACAGGAATAAAGATTGAGAACGGAAGGAATGTAACCATGATGGAAAATAAGTTGAGGTTTATAGACCTGTTTGCTGGAATTGGCGGTATAAGAAAAGGGTTTGAAGATGAAAACACTGTTGCTGTATTTAGTTCTGAGTGGGATAAATTTGCACAACAAACTTATGAAGCAAATTATGGTGAAATTCCAACAGGTGATATTACGCAAATAAAAGAATGTGATATACCTACACATGACGTTCTATTAGCTGGTTTTCCGTGTCAACCTTTTTCAATGATTGGTAAGCGAGAAGGTTTTGAACATGCAACACAAGGCACTTTATTTTTTGATGTATTGAGAATTATTAATTATCATCGACCTAAGATGTTTTTATTGGAAAATGTACAAGGTTTGCTAACAATTCAAAATGGAGAAACATTTAATATTATAAAAAATTCTTTGAATGACGCTGGTTATAATGTGTTCCATGATGTATTAGATGCTCAAAATTATGGACTTCCTCAAGTTAGAAAACGTGTAGTAATTGTTGGCTTTAGAAATGATTTGGGTATAAAGAACTTTTCGCTCCCACAAGGTGATAGTTCAAATAAAAAGCCAGTTGGTGAAATCTTAGAAGACAATCCAGAGGGATATTCAATTTCTAAACATCTTCAAGAAAGTTATTTATTCAAAAAGGATGATGGAAAACCACAACTTATTGATAAGTCTTCAAAGATTCAAGTGAAAACACTTGTTGCAAGTTATCATAAAATTCAACGTCTAACTGGAACTTTTGTTAAAAGTGGAGAAACTGGTGTCAGACTATTTTCCGAAATCGAGTGCAAAAGACTAATGGGATTCCCCGATGATTTTATAGTACCTGTTTCAAGAACACAGATGTATCGTCAATTTGGAAATAGTGTAGCTGTTCCTATGATGAAAGCAGTTGCTGACGAGATGAAATTGATTTTATCTAAAACTAAAAACGTTTTGGAACCAGTTTAGACATTTATAATTATCTCTAATTAAGGGTTAAATAGAGCTTATGAAGAATCAAAAAATCGATTCGACATAAGCTCTTTTAATAATTAATTCGTTCTATTTTCGATAGGAGGTTATTAGAGGACTATACCTTCATTAGTGATATGAATCATAGCTGAAGCTGTCAACCGACTAATTTCCTAACCATTAATTTACTGCTCTAAATATAGAACTATCTCATTCCTTTCCCACTTTCTTTTATAATCTTATAAAATGTGTTCTTCCTCAATCCCAATTGCTCAATAAAATGTACTGTTGTTATCTCTCTATTCTTCCACTTGGGGTAATATTCATCTAACATTGACCTCTGTTCTTTACTCAATAATTCAAAATTCATCGGCGGTCTACCTAAATGCTTGCCCTTTGCTTTCGCAACAGAAATTCCTTCCGCTTGTCGCTGTCTAATGTTCTCACGTTCCCTCTCCGCAACAAATGAAAGTACCTGTAACACCAAATCGCTCACAAACGTTCCTAGCGTATCTTTATGTTGCGTGGTATCCAGAAGTGGCATATCTAGCACTTTAATATCTGCTTTAATCTCCTGTGTGATATATTCCCATTCCTTCTTAATCTCTTTGCTGTTTCGTCCAAAGCGGTCTATCGACTTTATGTGCAGCAAATCCCCTTGACGTAAGCATTGCTTCAAAGCTTGATATTGAGGTCGGTCGAAGTCCTTGCCGCTTTCCTTATCAATGAATATATCTCTCTCATTTACCCCTAGTTGCTTCATCTCATGTAATTGTCTATCAGGATTCTGGTCTTTCGCAGAAACTCTTATGTAGGCAAATATTTTAGCTGTCATTAAGGTAATCCCCTGTTTCTAACGAAGATATTTTTCAATATCAATTGTGTCCGACAAGTCGCATAAACGACTATCCATAGCATCTTGTAATGCTGTTTCTTGCTCTTCTACTGATAAATCGGTATTTAATAGTGCCGCTCGAACATCAGATTGTATAGCTTCCTGGATGTATTGAGGTAATTGAGCGATAAAAGTAGTTTTACTTGTTGTCATATTTTACAATCCCCTAACCCTCGATAATTTATTTGATGTTCTAATTGTAACACATTAGTTTATAAAGGTACATATAATTATATAAACGTTCGTTAAATGTTTTTAGTACCTTTATAAACACAAGAAAGTGCTATGTTTTTATATTTATAAAGGTATACGTTTGTAAACACTGTGACTGTTTCTTTATATTGTCCAGTAATTGATGTGGAATCGTCCTAATTATGACGGTAATGCTGTCCCAGCGGGGGGTACTTTACAGTCAGAATAACTTAGTTACTCGGAGGAACGGGGCGGACTCTTCCGTTCACAAACTCTGTGTGCAGATTCTACGATACGAAAGCCCTTTTTAATCTGTGCCGCAATCATTTTTCCCTTCAATTGATTACTGAATTATGTTCTTATAAGATTTTCTTTGTCGGTGGTTACGATGGTAGCTTTTCAAGCGTTTCTAAAACCTTCTTCTCTACCATTTGTCTTTCTTCGCTTTCCAGAGCGGACAATTTAGTTCTGAACTGCTCATTATAGCAACCATTCATCAAGTCCTGTTCTCTGATACTTAGAAGATATTTTTGTTTATTTGTGACCTTACCTTCGACCCGTTTACTTTCACATAGATACAAAAAGAACACTTGTTTGCCGTTTTTATTTTCTCGCTTCTTAACTCGAATATACATAACTTTCAACAACCTTTTCTATTAAAATGTGTATACTTGAAAATAAAAAAACCATCTCATTGAAATGGATTGCTGCCCATAAAAATATCTTTTTCATCTTCGTCAATAATAAATTCTCTCTTACTTTTTACATTCTCACCCGTTTGAGTAGTGGCACTTTGACCATCTATTTCCCATTCGTTAGCCCAACCAATTTCTTCTGCATATTGTTTAGCGGTTATCTTGCGCTGTTTCGGTATTTCGTTAAACACAAGCTTATTTTTTGCAAATTCCTTAAACTCATTTACACTGTATGAATTTGCTTTGGTTTTATATTCTTCAGGCTTGTCCAAACAATAAGGCTTATGGTCATTTGTAATCATGTTACGTTGCTCTAATCTTACAAGTTGTTTCTTTACTTCATCTATCGACAGTCCTGTAAACTGAGCCATATCGAGATTAGAACAATCATAGGAATTTTTGAATTTATCTGTCATACATTTCAAGAAGCAATATAGATAGAATCCTTCAACGCCCAATTCCGCATCAGTCATACAATAGATGAAGATATCAATGTCAATCATATGAGTGTTCTGAATCATATAGAATGTGCCATCTTCATAGTTATCTTCCTCAGATTCCTTATACCGATAGAATCCCTTTACAGGCATTGCCACCTTCCAGTTTTTGTTGTTTCCATATATCACTGGGTATTCACTCTCATAAATGAATTGAACCTCTTTATACTTTCCTTCATCGTCATACCAATAGCGGGTAGGTTTATCTGTTACCTTACGAATGTAGTCCAACTTTACCAATAGACCAGTTTTATTTTTGGTAAGGTACGTATATTGTTCGGACTTCGAAGGAAACCCAAGTATCTGCTTAATCATTTCTTCATTAATGTTGATTGTTACGCCCTCAGTATAAAAGCGGTATTGTGCATATCTCCATTGATAGTTTGCAAGATAATAGTATGCATACGCATAAGCGATGTGCGTCGAAGTTTTACTTTTCATTTCATCTGTTGCAAAGGCTTCCGATAAGTTTTGAAAAATCTCATTAGGCATATATATTTCATGATGCTTTTCACTTACTCCAAGTAACTTTGTCATTTCTGATTTAGTAAAATAAGCCTTTCGTATTCTCGCCATTTCTTCATCCCCTGTCTATTAATCCCCTACGAATGTATATCCACTTTCAAAACTATTTCTCGAAGCTATCAATAGTTGCTTGTAACATATTGTTTCTAGCAAAAAGCCAGAACTTATTACCACTTTTCTCATGTAATGCTGAACAAATATAACTGAATCCGTGTCGCTTCAAATGCGCCATCATCCTAGCGTTATAACAAAAGAAATATTCCTGTTCTGCCCTCATTCTCAATCACTCCACATATAATCATTTTTGAGCATAAAAATAGACCGACTCTTATTAAGTCAGTCCGATGTAAACTCATTATCACAATTCTATTTTGAAAACCGTTTTCTGTTGCCCTTACATATTCTAAAGTGTTTTTGCCATTACATGTTCTACTGCTTTGGCTGATGAATCATATATTTCGCTTGGTTTAAGTTATCAAAATGCTAAAATCCGTTCTACTCCGCCCTTATATAATAATGTACGTCATCCCGCAATAATTTTTAGAGTTTGAATATATCTTTTATAAGTTATTATATAAGAGGGTAGGAGAACTGATTTTACATTAGCGATAGAGTTGAATCCCATCAAAAGGGCTTGCGGAATGTTGAAAGAGTAAACAAACCCCAACCTAAAATAATCTTTTGTTTGATATTCTGACTTATGGTACAATATACCCATATACTATCGAAAAGGGATGAATTTCAAATGATTGTCTATTCATACCGTTTGAAAACCATCATAAACTATAAGCTTTTTAATACAGAGTGGCTATCAGCCACTCTGTTTTTTTATAGTATTTTATTTGGCACTTATCAAATGAAAAAACAAAAGGAAAGAGGTTGAAAAAATGGATAGTAAGCAGGGCTGGAAATGTATTTCCTTATCAGAAGAGAATGTTGATACTTATATAAAGGGTCTTTATGATGGCACAAAAGAACAAGAAATACAGTTAGGAGTGTACTTTGATAAGGATGACCACAATCAAATGGACTTGTTAAGACAGGCACTCCTGGAAACAGGGTCGTTTAGTGGCCTTTGCAAGCAATTACTTATCAATCGCTTTTTTAACAAAGCACAACAGCAGGTTATGATTGCCCCCGCTGGACAGCAGGGACAAGAACCTAATCCTCCTACTCCTTCTCATGCATCAGGTGGGGTTAGGAAGAAGAAAAAAAGGATTGGTGGAAGTGCAGTAAATCTAGGAGCGATGCTTCAACCCAATCCAGATGCAATAAAATAGTTCCAATACAAGGGTAATGGGGTATTGGGAGGGCTGCTGAAACTGATTCAATAAAATCCCAATTCAATTCAGTTACAATGAAGCGGGCAATGTGAACGCAATGCGGTTATTTCCACACAGATAATTCTTATAGGGGGCAGAATGGGTACGATTAGAGGGAACAGCCAAATAATTTCAGTACTTTGTGATTATTCAGGAAATCATGAACATAATGTTGTTGGATTGGCGACCTGTATTGTTGGGAGTGGGCATTTCTATAAGGCTTCTAAATACAAAAAGCTTGCTACACACGAAAATGTTCATACAGGAGAATATATGGCACTGCAATATGGAATAGAGACACTTATAAATGTGCTTCCTTATTATGAAGCACTCAGTTTCAAACCAAGCTATGCGATTCTTTATTCTGATATCGACCATATTAAAACTGCGCTTTACAATGGGGGTGTCAGAAATGACCAGACAAACCGCTTAATTGAAGAGATACTCCACTCGATTAAAAATACTACAACGCTATTTCCATGGATTCAAATTAAAGTGAAATATATTGGAAGAAGAATCGGGTTGGATAGCTATTACAAATTGACCCATCAAAATGCTAGACGAGAGGTGAGACAATTTATGGATAGTCGCACATTAGGTTCAACAGTTTGATGTCTGGAGGGAAAAGCTACGGGAATTGAATCTGTTCAAAATACACTCCATAATGCGCTAAAGGAATCTGTTTCAAAACCTGCATATATGGAACGAATCAATAAACATGGCTTTAGAATATGCCTTAAAAAACGTCAAGTTTGTACAAGGAACGAAAAAAGAATAATAATCCATACATTACGAAAAAGCCGCCTAATTGTTGGCGGCTTTCATGTTATTGGTACGATTTATAAGGAGCAAGCTCCAAGGATTTCAGACCTCTCCGCTCTCAGCCGCTCAATTTCGGCTCGTATAGCTTTTCGTCGTTCAGGAGTAGTATCTCTGTCACTATGCTCCAGAGCCAGCTTACAATGCGCTCTAGTCAGTTCTACAAGCATTGCAGAGATGTCGTTATCCTCCATAGCCACCCACACACTCCGTAATGTTACCATTTCTCAGTTCCCCCGTTCATGAACTTCTCGTATTGCTCACGAACATCAGCAACATCTTGATTAACATAACGGTTCACCATTTCCATTGAGGAATGTCCAAGCAATCGACGCAATGAAAACGGGTCACCTGTTGCCTTGATGTAACGGGTCGCAAACGTGTGGCGGAACGTGTGGGGGCTAATACGTACACCTGTAACTTTTGCCTTCTTACCAATGAAGCTTATACATCTTGTTGCCCAATTCTTATCTAGCGGTTGACCGAACTCATTGAGAAATAAGTTTGGAGCTTGTCCATTCTTCTCATGCCAAGCAAGATAAATAACTAATAGTTCTGTTGTTCTTGCTCCAAAATAGACTATTCGTGATTTTCTAGTTTTAGCCGATTCAGCACGAATAGATGCGGAACGTTTCTGTAAATCAACTTCCTCTGCAAATATTCTCATGCACTCGCCAATACGTACACCTGTATCCAAAAGAAATGACATTAACAGCGCATCACGTAGACCAGTGAAGGTAGTTAGTTCACAGCAATTAAACAACTTTCGTTCCTGTACCTTTGAAATTATTTGAAAGTCCTCTTCTGGCACTCTAAGCAACTCTACATTATCAAACGGAAATTCTTTTATGATTCGTTCGGTCATCGCCCAATTGAACATAGCCTTAACCGTTCTCAGTCTGATGTTTATTGTGGAAGGCTTCAACTTCTGCACCGTCATCATATGGGAAATCCATGTACGAATCACATCACGATTAGGTACAAAGTTATCCAGACCGCTGTACTCTGATGCCAAGAAACGGCGGAACCAGTTCATGTGTTTCCTGTAGTCCTCTAATGTGCGCTCTGCCGCTCCTGCCGCTTGTCGTGCGGCGTAGTAACGGTTAAACAGCTTATCCAATGTCATCGGCTCAGGTCGCGGTATCTCGTCTTCTTGATGTGCGGAGCGGGGTGTTTCCAAGACCGAAGGAGTAAGGCGGTCTAATAACCGCTGAGGTAGGTCTAGATTGTTCTTTCTTTGCCCACGTTTATGCGGTGTTTTTCCTGTACTTGCGTCCATATTTTCGTACCTCCCGTTAGATTTTCCTCTAACGGTCATGAACACAAAAAAACGCACTCGACCGCTGTTCAACAGTCTAGTGCGTTTCAGTCATAATCGTCGCAATTCCATGTGCGATATGTAATTAAAAGTGTATGGCGGAGAGGGTGGGATTCGAACCCACGTGAGCTTGCACTCTAACGGTTTTCAAGACCGCCCCGTTATGACCGCTTCGGTACCTCTCCACATTTAAAGTCGAACATTAAGATTGTACCACAATCGAATTCGAACAATCAACTTTCTTTTGACATTTCCAGCAACAAACATGCTGAAATTAAAGGCCGCCCCATTGGGACGGCCTTCTGAACGCTCTATTTCTTCGCAATAACCGAAATTCCGCCCATGTAAGGACGCAGCACTTCCGGAATAACGATCGAGCCGTCAGCTTGCTGGTAGTTCTCAAGAATGGCTGCGAACGTACGGCCAACTGCAAGACCCGAGCCGTTCAACGTATGCACGAACTCCGGCTTGCTCTTCGGCTCGCGGCGGAAGCGAATGCCTGCGCGGCGTGCTTGGAAGTCCTCTACGTTCGAGCACGACGAGATCTCACGATACGTCTCTGCGCTTGGCAGCCACACTTCCAGGTCGTAAGTCTTCGCAGCGGTAAAGCCCATATCGCCCGTGCACAACGCCAGTACGCGGTATGGCAGACCAAGCAGCTGCAGCACCTTCTCTGCATTGGCCGTCATTTTCTCCAGCTCGTCGTACGATGTTTCAGGGTGAACGAGCTTCAGCAGCTCAACCTTATTGAATTGATGCTGGCGGATCAGGCCGCGTGTATCGCGTCCTGCTGCACCCGCTTCGGAACGGAAGCATGCGCTGTACGCGACAAAATATTTCGGCAGATCTTCATTGCTCAGAATCTCTTCACGCGCAATGTTCGTTACCGGAACCTCTGCCGTCGGAATCAGATAGTAATCGGAGCCTTCAAGCTTGAACAGGTCCTCTTCAAACTTCGGCAGCTGACCGGTACCGAACAGGCTGTCGCGGTTAACGATATAAGGCGGGAGCACCTCTTCGTAACCATGCTGGTCGCTATGCAGATCCATCATGAAGCTAATAAGCGCACGCTCGAGACGAGCGCCTAAGCCGCGGTAGAACACGAAGCGCGAACCCGTCACTTTGCCCGCACGCTCGAAGTCGAGAATGCCGAGATCCTGTGCCAGCTCCCAGTGAGCCTTCGGCTCAAAGCCAAGCTCAGTCGGCGTACCTACACGGCGAATCTCCACATTGTCTTCTTCCGATGCGCCAATTGGCACCGACTCGTGCGGCAGGTTCGGGATCGCCATCGTCAGCTCTTCGATTTGCGATTCCAATACGCGAATCTCATCGTCGATTTCTTTGATCCGATCGCCAACCTCGCGCATTTCGGTAATCAGCGCGTCAGCGTCGCCGCCCGATTTCTTCAGCTTCGCTACTTCCTGCGACACGATATTGCGGCGGTTCTTCAAATTATCCGACTCCACCAAAATTTCGCGGCGACGGGTATCCAGCACCGGGAAAGCTGCTATAAGCTCTTCCGACTTGCCACGGTTAGCAAGTGCTTGTACGACTTTATCGTAATCATTTCTGAGCCACTTCACATCTAGCACGAATGATTCTCCTCTCAAATTGGGCCGGCTGCCTTCCTATGCTCACCGGCTTCGAATGCTTCTTAAGCGCGGCTCGCTGCCGCCTCACGCGCCATCTCAACGAAATAAGCATGCAGACGATAGTCGTCCGTCAGCTCAGGATGGAACGAGCATGCCAGCAGGTTGTTCTGCCGAGCAGCTACAATCTCGTCTTTATAAGTCGACAGCACATCAACGCCTGCGCCAACTTCCTTAATAAGCGGTGCACGGATGAATACGGCACGAATCGGTTCGTCGATGCCTTTGATGTCGAGATCCGTCTCGAAGCTTTCGCGCTGACGGCCGAATGCATTGCGCTGCACGGTCATGTCCATAAGCTCAAGATGCGCATCCTCTTGGCCCTCGATACGATCCGCGAGAACGATCAGACCGGCGCATGTACCGAACAACGGCTTGCCTTCTGCCGAGAACTTCCGAATCGCATCGATAAAATCATACTTCCGCATCAGCTTGCCGATCGTCGTGCTCTCCCCGCCTGGGATAACGAGACCATCAAGGCTGTCCAGCTCTTCTACACGTTTCACAGCTACGGCTTCCGCACCTGCTGCTTCGAGTCCGCGAATATGCTCTGCTACGGCGCCTTGCAGCGCCAGTACGCCTATTTTCATAACGAATACCTGCCTTTATGTTGACGCCCTCAATCAATCAGCGTTCGAATATGTACAACCCACTATAGCTTAGTATGCCCTTCATTGCCGAAAAGCCCCTGTTATAGGGGCTTTTCTCTCTGTTTGCAGAAGCAATGAACAGCTTATTAGATGCTGCGGTCCTGCATACGGTCGAAACCGGACAGCGTCTTAATATCGATGCCTTTCATCGGCGTACCAAGGTTCTTCGATACTTCCGTGATCAGCTTATAATCCGTGTAGTGCGTCGTTGCCTCAACGATCGCGCGAGCGAATTTCTCAGGGTTGTCCGATTTGAAAATACCGGAGCCTACGAATACGCCGTCAGCGCCAAGGTGCATCATGAGCGCTGCGTCAGCCGGCGTTGCTACGCCGCCTGCTGCGAAGTTAACGACTGGCAGCTTGCCCGATTCAGCAACTTGAAGGAGCAGCTCGTAAGGAACGCCCAGTACTTTTGCTTCATTGAACAGCTCGTCCTTCGACAGGCCTGCCACTTTACGGATTTGACCGTGGATCAGACGAAGGTGACGAACAGCCTCTACAACGTTACCCGTTCCTGGCTCGCCTTTCGTACGGATCATAGATGCGCCTTCTTGAATACGGCGAAGCGCTTCGCCAAGGTCTTTAGCACCGCATACGAATGGGACTGTGAATTCATTCTTGTTGATGTGGAACACTTCGTCTGCTGGCGTCAGTACTTCGCTCTCGTCGATGTAGTCAACACCCATCGATTCCAGCACTTTAGCTTCTACATAGTGACCGATACGTGCTTTGGCCATGACCGGAATGGAAACGACTTTCGTTACCTCTTCAACGATCGTTGGGTCAGCCATACGGGCTACGCCGCCTGCTGCACGAATATCGGATGGAACGCGCTCAAGCGCCATTACGGCAACTGCGCCTGCTGCTTCAGCGATCTTTGCTTGCTCTGCGTTCATGACGTCCATGATGACGCCGCCTTTTTGCATTTCAGCCATACCACGTTTAACGCGCGAAGTTCCTGTTTCCATCTCCTGAAAACCTCCTATTTATATGCGGATACAATGATAGCTCCGAATGTAACTCTAACCATTGATTTTACATGAAGCGCAGCGAATCGGCAACCTTACAGCTGCGATTGCTGCGCTTCCTGAAGCTGCATATTTAATTTTAGCCGAACAAACCAGCAATTCCGCTGAATAGGCTCGAGAAGAAGCTGCCGATATTGCGGAACAGCATCGTGAACCAGCCCGCCTTCTTCACGTCCTCGGCTGCGATCAGATCAACCGTCTTCGTCAGCGCTTGACCGGAATCCGGGTTCTTATACTCATACGTGACCGTACCAAGCTTTTGCCCCTGTTTAATTGGTGCCTTCAGCTCACTATTTGGCAGAAGCTCCGTCTTCACGACATCCGCCTTCGCTTCGGCGCCTTTCTTCACGAGGAAGCTCACATCATTCGCCGTGATGACACCAACTGATTTCTTTTTGCCCTTCGTTATTTTAACCGTTGGGAGAGATTCTACGACAGTTTTCGGTGCAACAATCGTTTTCTTCTCGAAGCTTGCATAAGCATAGTCGTACATCTTCGCCGTTTCACGGAAACGAGCGCCCTTCGACTTCGTGTTCATGACGACACTCACATAACGCAGACCGTTAACTTCAACCGTACCTGTGAAGCAATAGCCTGCAGCGGACAGATAACCCGTCTTCATGCCGTCAACGCCTGGATAGGCAAATGATTTCAACTCTGTTACATCTTTATTCGATGCAAGCATGTAGTTGTAGTTAATGAGTTCGCCCTTGTCCCGCTCGCGGAACTTGTACCGAGGAATGCTTGAATACTCCAGAAACTCAGGATGTTCATTCACAATCACTGCGGCCAGCTTCGCTTGGTCGCGAGCTGAGATTACCGTCGTATCTTCAAGACCCGATGGTCCAGTATAATGCGCCGAGGTCAGTCCGAGCTTCTGCGCTGTTTCATTCATTTTATCAACAAAGCCTTGAACAGAACCGCCCACTTGCACCGCTAATGCGATCGTCGCATCGCTGGCCGAGCCGACTGCCATTGCGATATAAAGCTCTTTCACCGTATGCTTCTCGCCTACTGCCAGATAAACCTGGGAACCATCCGGAGGAACCGTTGCAGCTTCCTCTGACGTGGATACAACCGTATCCCATGTAAGGCGGCCCGCTTTAATTTCTTCGAGTACGATGTACTCGGTCATCATCTTCGTCATGCTGGCCGGCGGCAGTGGTTGATCCGCGTTCACTTCGTACAATACCTGACCAGTCGTTGGTTCGATAAGAATTGCTGCATGTGCATCAATACCAAGCGGATTGCTCGCGCCCGCCGAAGCCGCTGCTTCTCCTTCAGCAAACGCTGCTGTGGAACCCAACGCCAACATAACCATCCATACAGCCAACAATGCCGCCACCATTGAGCGCAGGCGCCCCAGCTTGAAACTCACCTTCAAGTTATTCTCCCCATTTCCCTTAAGCTTTCGTCCGTTCATTATTGTAACATAGTAAACGTATAATGAAAAAGCCAGACAAGAGAGATTGCGCGAATCCGCAATTCCCCTTATCTGGCTTATGTTATTTAGCAACCGACATGCACCGCTATTCTACTAATCTTAGAGAGAGTAGTTAGGTGCTTCCTTCGTAATTTGAACATCATGCGGATGGCTCTCACGAAGACCCGCGCCCGTAATACGAATGAATTGCGTATCGTTCTTGAGCTCTTCAATCGTTGCTGTACCACAGTAACCCATACCCGAGCGGAGACCGCCCACCAGCTGGTGAACCGTATCAGCCATTGCGCCTTTGTATGGAACGCGGCCCTCGATGCCCTCTGGAACGAGCTTGTTCGTGTTCTCGCTCTCTTGGAAGTAACGATCCTTGCTGCCTTCCTTCATTGCGCCGAGCGAACCCATGCCACGGTATACTTTGAAGCGACGGCCTTGGTAAATCTCAGACTCGCCTGGGCTCTCTTCCGTACCTGCGAGCAAGCTGCCGACCATGATGGCACTTGCGCCTGCAGCGATAGCCTTAACGATGTCGCCGGAGTACTTGATGCCGCCGTCCGCGATAATCGGGATGTTGTACTCGCGTGCAACTGTTGCGCAGTCATAGATGGCTGTAATCTGAGGCACGCCGATACCTGCGATAACGCGCGTCGTACAGATCGAGCCTGGACCAATACCGACTTTGACGACCGATGCGCCTGCTTCGATCAAGTCACGTGTAGCTTCGCCTGTTGCCACGTTGCCGGCGATAATCGTCAGCGTTGGATGCTTCTCGCGAAGCTTCTTAACGGCTGCCAAAATGTTGATGTGGTGACCGTGTGCCGAGTCCACTACGATTGCATCCACACCTGCGTTAACAAGTGCTTCTGCACGCTCGAACGTATCCTTCGAGATACCAATTGCCGCGCCGCAGATGAGTCGTCCGTGCTGATCCTTCGCTGCATTCGGGAACTGGATTGCTTTCTCGATATCTTTAATGGTAATAAGACCTTTAAGTACGTTATTCTCGTCGACGAGCGGAAGCTTCTCGATCTTATGCTTCTGAAGAATAACTTCTGCTTGTGCCAGCGTCGTGCCGACTGGCGCCGTAACAAGCTCTTCGCGCGTCATTACTTCACTGATCTTCATCGAGTAGTCATGTACGAAGCGGAGGTCACGGTTAGTCAAAATACCAACCAGCTTGCCATTCTCATCCACGATAGGCACGCCGGAGATCCGGTACTTGCCCATGAGTGCTTCTGCATCATAGACATGATGGTTAGGCGTCAGCGAGAATGGGTTCGTAATAACGCCGCTCTCCGAACGCTTCACGCGATCTACTTCTTCTGCCTGTTGTGCGATCGACATGTTCTTATGGATAATACCGAGGCCGCCTTCACGAGCGATTGCGATCGCCATTGCCGATTCCGTGACGGTATCCATGCCTGCACTAATAAGCGGAATGTTCAACTTTACATTGCCGCTGAGTACGGTTGCTACCGAAACCTCACGCGGCAGCACTTCAGATTTGCGCGGAACGAGCAGCACGTCGTCAAACGTCAAACCCTCTTTGGCGAATTTTGTTTCCCACACGAGTATGTTCCTCCCTTTATTTCATCCTATATTTAGCTTGCTCTGACGGATATTATTGCAATATTAGCAGAGGGGGTATAGGCTGTCAAGGCTGTAAAATCGGCATTTTCAGCCGCTTTCATCGATATTTTCATAAAAAGGATGCGGGTTCACAGCGTTGCCAAAGAGCTAACATCGACTATTACAAAATGTAAGTTACATGTTCATCTATAGTTGTAATTGCACGCCGCGCTCCACAACAGAAAATCGTGCACGCCTTGATCATGCAGCGCTTTGATCTGTTCCTTCACAGTCTGCCTGTCATAAACCATATGCGGATGCACCCATGTAGCGGTAAAGCTCTGCAGCCATGGACGCAGCTGAGCTGGCTTAAGTCCACTCTGTGCCATCGCTTGATTACGCTTCTTCGCGTCCGCTATTGCGCCGCTCACGATCGCATACGGGTGCATATCTGGGTTGCGGACACCATATATTCCATTGCCATAATGCGATGGATAGATCATCGGCGATATAAAATCAACTTCTTGTCCAATCGCTCGCCAACGTTGACCAATTCCCATATCATCAGTCGCTGAGGTAACAAGTCCGAATACATCGGCCGATACTTTTGCACCCTCACGATGGATAGCAGGCCGTGCCTGATGCAGGAAGCGGCGAATCGCCTCCGCTCGACTCCATTTATTTGTATTGGCAAACTTCACATGCTTCGTTGTTATGCCTTCAGGAAACCGTACATAATCGAATTGGATCTCGTCAAAACCAAGCTTTGCCGCCTCAACTGCAATGTTGATGTTGTAATTCCATACTTCTTGGTGGTAAGGATCAATCCACGGTCGTCCATGACTGTCAGTCCATACTCCGCCGTCTTGACGTTGAATCGCTAAGTGAGGCCTTCTCTTCGCCAAATAGGGATCCTTAAATACGACGACTCGGCCAATCGTATAGACATGATCTTGATGCAGTCGATGAAGGAGCTGCTTTATATTCGCTATCGTAGGGGATTGATCCGCCCCAACCTGCTGAACAGCAGCATTCGAAGAACGATAGGTCAGTCGACCAAAATCATTTTTCACATCAATCACAACCGCATTCAGATCAGTTTCACGTATCAATTGCCGTATGTGGTTCATCTTGGCGTTGTTGCCGGCAATCCATCCCGATACATAGACACCTCGGATGGGCTGCCCCGCCTGCTTCGTACCGCCAGCCTTCGTGCCAGCCGTCTGTGCTCCTTCATAAGTAGGAGCCTGATCCGGCGAAAATAAACCTGTTAACGCAAGCACCCCGCACAACAGAACAGCCGTCCCATACCTCATCCAACGTTGCGCTGTGCTTGCCCTTCTCATCGATACACCGCCTCCTTCTCACCGCTCTATACGTGTAGTATGAGCGATACAGCTTATTAGCTTGAGAAGGAGATATATCCAAATTGACAGTCGATGATCACGATTCTAACCGCGCGGTCGTTCGATGAAACCTGCAAATGCTGCAGGTAAATCAATAGCCCATCCGATTCCGCCAGCGATACCTGCAAAAAGTGCAGGAAAAGCGCTGCCGTTTGCGGCAAACAAAACAAATTAGTCTCAAAAACTGTACATTTTGCAGGCATTCGGTCATACGACGCGTTT
>Ga0182739_1000397_pt1 | contig 61294 bp, 52 predicted proteins | sample eDN5th30CBELigBY_FD_128873 | JGI IMG/M metagenome (GOLD analysis project Ga0182739, IMG submission 128873) | Enriched backyard soil microbial communities from Emeryville, California, USA - eDNA 5th pass 30_C BE-Lig BY (version 2) (version 2) | ecosystem: Environmental > Terrestrial > Soil >... | reverse complement strand
GGTCAAGCTTGGCTCCCAAGGATATGCACGACGTGAAGGCGTCGCTGTTGGATCCCTTATGTTTAACCCAGCGATCCAGCCTGCGCGAGTTGTTCTTCACGCATGCGACGATCCGTGCGCGGTAGCCTTGTTGAGACACAGACCACTTCGCTATTGTAACCCAGAATCCTCAGAGTACTGGCTGTCGGATCCTGTCCCTCACCATTTCCTTGACGAGATGAATAGTCTGCCGCATCTGGCAACAAGCGTGTTGTTTCGATTCCTGCAACTGCTGGTTTATGTATCCATGTCCTGAGTGGCCCGCGGGCTGCTCACTGCGGAGTTTCCATGCTTCAGGGCCTGCTCTCTCGATGAACCGCTTATTCTCCCCCGCCTTCTGGGTCGGCTTCACCATGGTCGTTGGCATGATGGGGACAGCGCTCATCACTCCGCTCTATGGCATATACAGGAATGCCTGGAATCTGCGTCCGAGCGACATCACCCTGACCTATGTGGTGTACATGCTTGGAGCTCTGTTCGGGCTTCTGGCTCTCGGCCGTCTGCCCGACAAGCTCAGTCACCGCCTTCTGCTCATTGGCGCGATAGCGACCTCGACGCTTGGCACATTGCTCAGCATGCTCGCATCGGGTCTGTCGACCTTTCTTGTTGCACGGTTCCTGGTGGGTGTGGCGGCAAGCCTCATCACGATTGCTGGCGCCACCGCCCTGCGCGACACTGTCTCCGAGACGAGAAAGCCGAAGGTCCCGCTGATCTTGAGCCTCATCTTCGCAGCCGGGTTTGGAGTGGGCCCCCTGATCGGCGGCGCGATCGGGCAATTTGCAGGCAACCCGCTGGTGATCGCCTTTTGGCCCTCCCTGGCTTGCGGCGCAATCGCGCTTTTTGGCCTGATCATGTTCTTCCCTGAGCGGGATCGCGCCACGGGCAGGGTCGCGCTCCAGGCAGGCGATTTCATCCCGCGGCTCACTCTGCCCGAGCCAGGCAGACGGCTCTGGTTCGTCCTGAATTGCGGCGCTCCGCTAATGGGCTTCACCGCATTCGGCTTCTATGCCTCGATGTCACCCCTCTTCGTCGAGGCAACGCTGCATATGACCGGTCCGATCGTGAGCGGTACGAGCTTCGCGGCATTTCTTGTGCTCTCAGCACTCCTGCAGCTGGTGATCCAGCGCTTCGATCCGGGTGTTACAATCCCTGCCGGCTTTGTCGCCCTCGCGCTCAGCTACGCCTCGGTCATGATCAATCTTGATCTGAATTCTCCTCTGATCTTCGCGGCGGGCGTCGTCCTGACGGCATTCGGGCATGGCTGTGTCGTTCTCGGCAGCATGCAAAGGCTGACGCGGGGGGCCTCTTCGCATAACCTTTCTGCGCTGACCTCCACCTATATGGTGGTCGGATATCTTTCCTCCGTCATGGGTAGCCTGGGCCTTGGATGGCTCGCCAATCATCTTGGTGTTGGCAGAGCCGTCTTCGTTTTCGGAGGGGTGGTCATCGCAATCTGCATGGTGCTCACCGCGCTTACGATCCTCTTCCGCAGGGTTTACGAGAGGTAGTTTTCGGGCGGCGCACGAGGCCCGGCTTAGATTTTGGACTCTGTCTGGTGCTACACCAGATCCAGCCTTGCTCTTTCGGCCACCCGCTTCAGCATAGGCAGGATCTGCTCCACGAGCTGCGAAGCCGGGACTGACGCAGCCGGTGCGCCGATATTGATGGCAGCCACCGTTTGCCCCCGCTTGTTCAGCAAAGGCACGGCGATAGAACACAGCCCCATCTCCAGCTCCTGGTCGACCAGCGCATAGCCTTGCGCCCGGATGCGGCCGAGTTCCTCGATCAATTCGTCCATATCCGTGATGGTCAGCTCGGTATGCGGCTCCAGCGGAACATTTCCCAGAAGCTGGCGAACCTGCTCGTCCGGAAGGGCTGCGAGCAGCACCCTTCCCATGGACGAACAGTAGGCGGGGAGCCGGCTGCCCGGATTGAGGTTGATCGACATGACCCGGCGCTGCGAGGCTCGCGCGATGTAAACGATCTCGGTTTCATCGAGGACCGATGCCGAACAGCTCTGGCCGGACGTCTCGGAGAGCTCATCCAGATAGGGCTGCAGAACCGTCGTCAGGGTCGTCGCGGAAAGATAGGACTGCCCCAGCCGCAGGATGCGATGTGTCAGCGCGAAGAACTTGCCGTCGTGCGTGGCGTATCCGAGCGTCACCAGCGTGAGGAGCAGCCTTCTGGCGGACGCCCTGTCGAGTCCGGTTTTCTGCGCAACATCGGTGATCGACATGCGCCGGGCATCATCGCCAAAGGCCTCGATGACGCTCAGGCCCTTGGCAAAGCCGCTGACGAAATCGGACCTCTTTTCCTCTTCATACTTCAATGCGCGCCGCTCCAGCATTGTGCGTTATACGAACAAAAGTCAAATAACGCACAGCGGCGGTTGCTGCAATGGGCAGAGCAATCTATCCATAGGTAGGAAGTTTGTATTGATCGGGAGTCTCTACATGGACAAGACGGTAGAAAGCACGGCCGCTGCCGTTGCCTCCATCAATGACGGCGCAACCGTCATGATCGGTGGCTTCGGCGGCTCGGGCGCGCCGATTGAGCTCATTCACGCGCTGATTGATCGCCGACCCAAGAACCTTACGGTCGTCAACAACAATGCCGGCAACGGGCGCATCGGCATCGCTGCCATGATCGACGCCGGCATGGTCAGGAAGATGATCTGCTCCTTCCCGCGCTCTTCCGATCCGCGCGCCTTTACCGACCGGTACCTCGCTGGCGAGATCGAGCTCGAACTCGTGCCTCAGGGGACGCTGGCTGAGCGCATTCGCGCCGGCGGCGCAGGCATTCCAGCCTTCTACACACCAACAGGCGTTGGAACGGAACTGGCGAACGGGAAGCCGACGGGCGAATTCGATGGCCGCACCTATGTGCAGGAACGCTGGCTGAAGGCCGACTTCGCGCTCATCAAGGCCCATGTGGCCGACCGCCACGGCAACCTGATCTACAACAAGGCAGGCCGGAACTTCAGCCCCCTGATGTGCACCGCCGCTGCAACAACCATCGTTCAGGCGTCGCAGATCGTCGCCCCCGGCGAAATCAACCCGGAACACGTGGTGACGCCCGGCATCTTTGTCGACAAGGTTGTTGAGATCAGCAATCCGCAACAGGAAGAAGAACTCATCCGCGCAGGAGTAGCCTACATATGACCGGTGCCATGGGACAGGAAAGCAAGCTCACCAACGCGCAGATCGCATGGCGCGTCGCACAGGACATTCCGCATGAGGCCTATGTAAACCTCGGCATCGGCTTTCCAGAAATGGTGGCCAAGTATCAGCCCGCCGGGCGCGAGGCCATCTTCCACACGGAAAATGGAATCCTGAATTTCGGAGACTCTCCCGCTCCAGGTGAAGAAGACTGGGACCTGATCAACGCGGGCAAGAAGGCCGTCACGCTGAAGCCGGGTGCAGCCTTCTTCCATCACGCCGACAGCTTCGCGATGGTGCGTGGCGGCCATCTGGACATCGCCGTTCTCGGAGCCTTTCAGGTGGCGCAGAACGGCGATCTTGCCAACTGGAAGGTTGGCAGCAAGGGCGTGCCGGCAGTGGGTGGCGCGATGGATCTCGTTCATGGCGCCAAGCAGGTGTTCGTGATCACCGAGCACGTCACCAAGACGGGCGAGCCCAAGCTGGTGGACGCCTGCACCTTCCCGCTCACGGGCGTTGGATGCGTGACCCGCGTCTACACGAGCCTTGCGGTGGTCGACATCGTCGACAAGCGCTTTGTCCTGCGTGAGAAGCTGCCCAGCATCTCGCTGGAGGAGCTGCAGGCAATGACCGGCGCACCTCTCCATGTAGAAGGGAACGTCGCCGATCTCGCCGTGCCAGCGGTTTAGGCGACCGACAATCCAGTTTTGAAGGGGCTGCCAAATCCCGGCAGCCCTTTTTCAGTATCAGAATTGCGGTCGCGAAGGTCTCGGCCACTTTTATTCTAAAAGCATCAAGAACATCGTCGCCTGGCTCTACGGCAAGCCGCAGAATATCTTCGGTCGCTGCTAGCTGAACAGCGCGGGAGCGCTCTGCCAGACCAGCCGCAATCCGACCGCGATCATGAGAACGTAGATCAGGGTGTAGAAGCGCTCGGTCGGGATCTTGCGGACCAGTTTGACGCCCAACCAGGTGGAGAGCACGGCGACCGGGATGAGCGTGGCTGAAATGGTCAGGTTCTGCTTGGTAAACTGGCCGAGCGCAAAATACGGGACCACCTTCACCAGGTTGACCGATGCGAAGAAGACCAGCGTCGTCCCCACAAGCATGTCGCGCGGCAATTTCTGAGGAATGACGAAGATCTGGTAAGGAGGCCCACCCGCGTGGCCAATCATGCTTGTGAAGCCTGAGCCCAGACCGCACAGCCAGCCAAGAACAATGTTCGGCTTCCTGGCCTCGGTGCCTGACTTCATCCGCTCGACCACCAGCCGCCGCAGCCCGAAAAGAATCGAAATAAGCCCGACGCTGAAGCCTATGCCGTCGTCGGAAACGCGGGCGGCGAGAAGGTAGCCGAGCCCTACGCCCACGAACGCGCCGGGCAGCAGCACCGCAAGATTGAAGCGATCAAAGGTGCGCCGGAAGGAAAAGACACCGATCGCGTCCTGGACCACCAGGATCGGCAGCAGCACTGCCGCCGCCTGCACCGGCGAAACAGCCATGGCCATCAGCGGAACAGCAAGATTGCCGAGGCCGACGAAACCGCCCTTCGACATGCCAAGGATAATGACGGCAGGAATTGCCACTGCGTAGAAGGATAGATCCATTGGCCCAAGTTATCGTGACGGAAGCTGCCCTATCTCGTCCGGCGCGCCGGCTTGCACAACCTCCTGAAACTCATACCTGTGCACGCACTGCTGCATAGCAATGTCTTCTTTGCGTTCCGCGTAGTGAGAGCAGTGCGCGGCCAATGGCGCTCCGAATGGGCGCGCGTGATCCCGGGCACAGGATCGCGGGCATCCAGCGCGTATCCCGTCTAGGCCGGTTCAGGAACCCGCAGTGCCGGAGTTCCAGCCATGGGCGTTGCAGCCGAACTGTCCCTCAGGACCAGGACGTGGCGTGGGTCGACGCTCACGAACGCTTGCGTGTTTTCAGACCGTGACTGATCGCCGAGCAGAATGGCGGTGACATGGACCCCCTGCCCGATGTCCAGCACGATCTGGGTCGTTCCGCCCAGGAACTGCGAGGACACCACCGTTGCAGGAATGCAGTTCTGCCCACCAGTCGGCTCGTCGGTCACCAGCATTGTTTCCGGCCGGAAGGCGATCACGAATTCGCCCGTCTCAGAACGGTCTTCCAGCCGCTTCGCATCAAGGCTTGAAAACCTCACGCCATTTGTAGCCGTCACGATGCCCGCGCCGGGGTTGCTGTTCTTCCGGTCGAGCGCGACGATATTCGTGCGCCCCAGGAACTCCGCCGTAAATCGATCGCGGGGATAGTTATATACGTCGGAAGGGCTACCCTCGCGCTGGATCTTGCCCTTGTTGAGAACCACGATGTGGTCCGAGATTACCATCGCCTCGGTCTGGTCGTGGGTGACGTAAACCGCGGTGATGCCGATCTTGACGAGAAGGTCGCGGATCTCGAACCGCATACGCTCGCGAAGCAGGAGGTCGAGGTTCGACAGCGGCTCGTCGAAGAGGATGCACTTCGGCCGCAGCGCCATCGCGCGCGCCAGCGCGACACGCTGCTGCTGCCCGCCGGAAAGCGAAGCCGGAAAGCGGTTGCCCGTTCCAGCCATGCCGACGAGTTCCAGCATCTCGTTGACCCGGTCGCGGATCTCACCGCTGGGCAGACCCTTGATGCGCAGGCCAAGCGACAGGTTCGCCTCGATCGTCTTGTGCGGCCATAGCGCATAGGACTGGAAGACCATGCCAAGATCCCGCTCTTCGGGCGGCACGACGACCCGCTTTTCTGAGTCAAAAAGCGTCCGTCCGCCGAGGCTGATCCGCCCGCTACCCGCCTGCTCAAGGCCCGCGATGCAGCGAAGCGTCGTCGTCTTGCCGCAGCCGGACGGGCCGAGGAAGGAACAGACCTTCCCCCGCTCCACGTCGATCGAAACATTGTCGACCGCGTGAAACGCGCCGTAGGTCTTGATGAGATTATCGACTTTCAGAAAGCTCATGTCCGTTCCCTAGCTTGCACGGCTGATATCGACCCGGAACAGAAGACCGGAGAGCGCGATCACCGCACCCATCATCAGCACCTGGATCATGGCGAGCGCGCCGATGCCGCCCCAGTCGCCCTCACCCCACATGTTGAACATCAGCACGGGCAGGACCTCGTTGCCGGGCGAGTAGAGAAGGATCGACGCGGAGAGTTCGCGCACGAAGATGATGAAGAGCAGCGTCCAGGCACCCACCATTCCGGGCTTGAGGAGCGGCAGCGTGACCTCGATCCACGTCCTGAGACGCGCCGCCCCCACCATGGTTGCGGCCTCTTCGAGCGACTTGTCGATCTGCACGTAATTGCTGCCGACGTTGCGCACGGCCTGCGTGATGTAGCTCGTCACATAGGCGATCAACAGGATCCAGATCGTGCCATAGATCGGCAGCGGCACGAACACATAGGTCCAGAGGAGCGCGAGGCTCAGCACGATGTGCGGAACGGCGGCCGGCAGGAAGAGCAGATAGCCGAGCGGCTTTCGGTAGGATGTGTTGCTGCGCAGGATGATCCAGTTCGAGATCACCGCCAGGATCACCGCGATCGATGCGCCGGCGCATGCCAGGAACAGGGTGTTCTTGAGCCCCCGCCAAACGAAGGCCTGATCGAAGATCTTCAGGTAATGGACGGGTGAGACTGCCGAAAGCGAGAAGGTCGCATCGTAATAGGGTACCAGCGAGACCCAGAGCAACATGCCGAGCGGCAGAAGCGCGCCGACAACCACGAAGGCTATGACGAAGGCGAACGCCAGCCAGCGCATCGGCCCGAGTTCGATGATGCGCGGGCGGAAGCCCTTGCCCGTCATCGTCGTATAGGAGCGGTTGCGGGTGATGCGGTTCTGCAGCCAGATGCCCGCACAGGCGATGACGAGCATTTCGATGCCGAGGGCTGCCGCAACGTTATATTCAGCCGGGAAGCGGTTGATCAGCTGGTAGATATAGGTGGTGAGCACGAAGAAGCGGTCCTGCATGCCGAGAAGCGCGGGAACGCCGAATTGTCCAGCCGAGGCCATGAAGGTGAGCAACACGCCGGAGAGTGCTGCGGGTGCAATCAGCGGAACCGTGATCTGCGTGATGACCTGCCGCCGGTTCAGGCCCGAAAGGTGGCCAGCCTCCTCAAGTGCCGGATCCATGTTGCGCAGCGCGCTCGACACAAAGATGAAGATATAGGGCGCGTAGTAGATGCCCATGACGAAGATGATCATACGCGCGCTATAGGGGCTGATCTGCCCAAGCCCGAGCGAAGTCAGGACAAGGTTCACCGGCCCGACATTGCGCTGCAGCAGCAGCGTCCAGGCGAGTGCGCCCACGAAGGGCGAGAGGAAGAACGGGATCATGATCCCGACGCGCAGCAGATTGGCGAAGGGCACGTCGGAGCGGACGACGATCCAGGCGAGCGGAATGCCGAGCAGTGCCGCCATCGCAGTGGCAGCTACGCCAACATAGACGGTGTTGAAGAAGACGCGCTGGTAGGTCGGATTGGTGAGGACTTCGACAAAATTCTCAAGTGTCAGACCGGAGAACGCCGCGCCGATCGGATTGCTGGTGAGCGCCCCATAGACCAGCACCCCGACGGGAGCCAGGATAGAGATCACCAGAAGCATCATGACCAGTGGCACCAGGTCAATTTTCTTCGCTATTCTTCCGGCACCCGATGTCACGCTATCGGATGCCATTGCCGCTTCGGTCATGCTGTCTGCCTGTCCTCGTAACTTCTGAAACGGGCAGCCCGGGATCGATCGCCGGGCAGCCAGAAATTAGACGTTAAAGAGCTCCTTGAACTCCTTCTGCATCTCGTCGCGCGTCACCTCGAGCTCGTCGATCGTGGTGATCGCGATGTTCAGATCCTTGAGTTCCGGCGTTCCGGGGAGCGGCGGCACATCGGTGCGACCCGAGTAGATCGAGTTGACATCGCGAAGCACGGTCTGGCCTTCCTGCGACAGCCACCAGTCGAAGACCACCTTGGCGCCTTCCGGATTGCGTGCTTCCCTGACGATGGCCATGGGCGTGATCGAAGCCGTGATCACCTCGGTCGGGTAGACCGCCGCGACCGGTGCACCTTCCTTGTTCTGCTCGTAGACGTTGTAGTCGTTGTTGAGCGCCAGTGCCGTCTGGCCGGAAATGTTCATCTTGGTGAGCGGGCTGGGGCCGCCGACGATCGTCGGCTTCATCGCCGCAAGCTCCTCCCAGAACTTCCGCCCGAGATCCGGATGGTTGCGCAGGTTGATGTAGTTTTGCATCGCGCCGCCGGATTCCAGCGGATTGGTGATGCCGATCAGCCCGTCGTTAAAGCGCGGATCTAGGAATTCCGCCCATTTGGTCTTGCTCGCACCATCGGGCACCAGCCGCGTGTTGTAGCCATAGATCGTCAGGATCGTGCGCCCGTTGCACCAGAGGCCGTCCGGGTCGCGCTGGTCGGCCGAATAGGCCTGAAGCTCGGGCGACTGGTAATCCATAAGCCTGTTGTCCTGCTTCAGCGCCACAAGCAGGCTCGGATCGGTGAGCATGATGAGATCGTGCGAGACGCGCCCGGCGGTGTATTCGGCCACCGCGCGTTCGTAGAGAACGTAGCCGTTGGCGAAATAGAACTCGAGCTCGACACCGCTTTCCTTGCCGACGTCAGAGGCCTGAAACGCCTTGACCATGTCGTCCGCATAGCGCGTCGGCATGGTCGAGTAGAACACGACCTTACCCGCGGTCGCAGCCCTTGCACGCCCCGTTATGCTGAAGGTTGAAACCGTTGCCGCAGCGCCGGCGCCAACCAGAAAATTGCGCCGGTTCAGTCCATTCAATGCGTTTTCCGGAATGCTCATTGTTTCCTCCCAACGGCTCCGCATCAGTTACCCAGAAGAGCGCGCAGCACCTCCCGTGCTGCAGCCAAAGACTTTGCGTTGGATGATATCACCGGGGATTTTGGGCTCAGCGGCGAAGGAATTTCGTTTCAGAAGCTGAAATTGATGGAGTGCGCAGATCCCGTTTCACAGCCCGAAATCGATGCTCAAAGTTAAGGGTAAGCGCGGGGCATCGGCTAGTTTTGCGGCAGAGATCAGGGAGCTCCATCAACGATGACTTCGATTGCCGATATCCGTGTCCGCCTCGTGCCATTCACGTCCCATGAGAAACGGGACAGCCAGGGCCACCAGCATTATTGCGAACCTTATACGTCCAAGATGGCGCTGCTGACGATCGTCGCCGATGATGGCACCGAAGGGCACTGTTTCTCTGCGCCTGAAACCGTCCGTCCCTATATCGTCGAACGGCACCTGAAGCCCATTCTGCTCGGTCAGGATGCATTCCGGCGCGAGAGGCTGTGGCATGAACTGGTGGACGCCCAACGCTCGAGCGGTGGACACCTGACGGACAAGACGGTGGGCATCGTGGAGACGGCGCTCTGGGACCTCGCCGGCCGCAAGTTCGGCATGCCGGTTTACAAGCTGATCGGCAGCTATCGCGACAAGGTTCGGGCCTATGCCAGCATCATGTGCGGCGATGCCAATGAAGGCGGCCTCGCGACGCCCGACGACTATGCGCGGTTTGCGGAAAAGCTCGTGGCGAAGGGCTACAAGGGCATCAAGTTGCACACGTGGAACCCGCCCCTGCCCGGCGCGCCGGATCCCAAGCGTGACGCAGCCGCCTGTGCTGCCGTGCGCGAGGCTGTGGGCCCGGACATTGCGCTGATGCTGGACCCGTTCCACCGTTACAGCCGCAGCGACGCGCTATGGCTCGGAAAGCAGATAGAGACGCTCGATTTCCTGTGGCTAGAGGAACCCATGTATGAGGGCTCCATCAGCTCGTACGCCTGGCTTTCGCAGAACCTCAACGTGGCCGTGTGCGGACCGGAGACAATCGAGGGCCGCCACCAGATCCGCGCGGAATGGGCCAAGGCCGGCGCCTGCGATATCCTGCGGGCGGGCGTTGCCGATCTCGGCGGCATCACCGCAACGCTGAAGGTGTGCGCGCTGGCGGAATCCTTCGGCATGGAATGCGAGATCCACCACGCCGGTCCGGCGGCACTCACCGTCTGCGCTGTTGCGCGTAACGTCGGCTGGTACGAGCGCGGCCTGCTCCACCCCTTCATCGACTATGAGGAAAAACCGGAATATCTCCGTCGCCGACCCGATGAACTGGATCAGGACGGCTACGTCCACATGCCCCAGATCCCGGGTGTCGGATTCGACATCGATTTTGAATATGTCGAACGGATGGGTGAACCCGCCTGACATGAAAGGGAGGGCTGCATCGAACGCAGCCCTCCATAACCACCATGATCAGGCTTCGGAAAGCCCGGCGGAGAAGCGACCGAGTGCATTGCGCGTGATCTGCTCGGTGAAGGCATCGTGGCGGGTGAGGCCCATGATCCACTCGCAGGAGCCTGCGGTAAGTACCTCCCCCTTGCCCCGCTTCATGCTGACGACCATGCCGGCGCCGTATTGGAACTTCCGCCGCGCCTCGGCAAATTCACCGGGCGCAAGCTCTGCGAGCCCGTTCAGGTCACTGTCGCGAACGTAGTAGCGCGCGCCCTGCCCTTCGTGCTCGTATTCGAAGAGCACGGCCGGGCTCATCGCAAGGATCTCGATGTTGTCGGGAACACCCGGCGCCTCGACCGGATAGGGCAGCCCCTGGCGGAACGTGTAATCCAGGCCGTCGACCTCGTAGCCGAAAATCCCTGCCTCCGCACCGAAGACATCGCCGTAGCGCAGGTCAGTATCCTTGAAGGCCCAGTGCTCGGGCCGGTAGACGGTGAAGCCGCGCGAGCCGCGTGGCGCAAAGCCGCCCCAGCTGCCGTACATGCCGTGGCAGCCATTCACGCCGACTGTCGAGGCGCCCGGCCAGTTGACCGCTTCGCTTTCCCATGAGGCGGTAATGAGATGACGCTTGGCTGGATCATTGCGGACAGGATCCATGGAGGGGGCTTTGAACTTCCAGCAATGCTGCTCGCTGCCCTCGTTCTCAAGGCGGATCTGCCACAGGAAGTTGCCGCCTAGTCGCGCAAAGCCGCCGCCCTGCTCCACAAAGCATTCGACCTTCTTCCGCATGTCCCACGACCAGTATTCATCGTGGCCTACGGTGACCAGACAGGAATAGTTGTCGAGGATTTCCGGCCGATAATGCAGATCGGTCTGGGTTATGATGTCAAAGTCCAGGCCTTCGCGTTCGGCCCATACCGCAAAATGGCGGTCGAACTGCGCCCAACCCGCCGCGGCATAATATTGCCCCCAGCCGCCGGAATAGCCCCATTCCTTCGAAGGGTAGCGCGGCGCATCGTTCATGTCCGGCAACCGCTCCACCGAGATGCGCGCCGCGCCTTTCGGCAGCCAGATCATGCCTCTGGTCCACGGACGCTTGAGGCTCAGGATCGGAGAACCCTCATTCTTGTTTGGACCCCAGGTGCCGAAATAGTGATTGGCGCCGCCCCAGTCGTTATAGGCTGTCCACGTTCCAGTCGCGAGCATGAGGAGAATGGAGCCGCGACGCGTCTCAGCCGTCGGGCGAACGACGACGAAATGATGCTGCACGAAGCGCTCGCCACTCTTCCGCAGGCAGGTGGAAACCACGCGGTAGAAGCCTGCCCGCAGGTCGTTCGGTATCTCCCATTTGTGCAGGACCGGCCAATCACAGCCGTCCATGTAGGCTGTCTCCGACGTCTTGGTGAACTCACCCGGCATGTCGAAGCTTTCGTGCACCATCTCCGGGCGATAGCCGTCCCGGTAGATCTGCATCGACCATTTGTCTGCGGTGGTCGAGACATGAAACTCCACCGTCTCCCCCGGATCGTAGGACATGCGGTCGGTGTAAACGAAAACTTCCGCCAGTTCCGGGTCTTCGCGAGGAAACTGGTAGCGATAGTCCGAGAGAAAATGCTCGTCGCCATATCCCTTGCGCACCGCCCAGGGCTTGATGGCGTGCGGCCCCATCTCAGGAAAGCGGAATTCCTTTTTCTCCATAATCGTCTACTCTCCTCACCATGTGTCCGTGCGGTCTGACGGGCTGGCCCCATCCGGATGGCAATCTCGAACGGGACCTGCATACTGTCAAGCACGATTAGTCATATGTTCTTCGACTATCGCGCCTGTTTCCTGGGCTCTCGAGCGCGCGATCAGAGGTTATTGCCACAATATTCCACACCTTAATCAAAATCCTTGAGCTTTCTGATATATCGTGTAGCGTTCACGTCCTGGAGCGGTAGAGGGAGTAGTGCATGGCAGTCGAAGCAGCACCGCAATCACGAGGCGCTTCGATCGAGATCGAGCACCTCGACAAGTATTTCGGTGCCGTAAGGGCGGTTGACGACGTTTCACTATCGATAGCAGCAGGAGAATTCATAGCCCTGCTGGGGCCGAGTGGTTCGGGAAAGTCGACGATCCTGATGAGTCTTGCAGGGTTCGAAAGACCCACAGGAGGCCGGATTCTCATCGACGGCCAGGACTGCACCTATCTTCCTCCCTACAAGCGCAACATCGGGATGGTGTTTCAGCACTATACGCTGTTCCCGCACCTGAGCGTGGTGGACAATGTGGCGTTCCCGCTCAAAATGCGTGGGATCTCCAAGGCTGAACGGCGGCGGCAGGCGGAAGCCGCGCTGGAGACCGTCCGCCTCGCCGGATACGGTCAGCGGATGCCGAAGCAGCTTTCCGGAGGGCAGCAGCAGCGCGTGGCGCTAGCGCGGGCCATCGTATATCGCCCCCGCGTGCTGCTGATGGATGAGCCTCTCTCCGCACTCGACAAGAACCTGCGCGAGGAAATGCAGCTTGAGATCAAGCGGCTGCATTCCGAGCTGGGGCTCACCGTTGTTTTCGTCACGCACGATCAGAGCGAAGCCCTGACTATGGCCGACCGCATCGCCATCCTCAAATCGGGCCGTTTGCAGCAGGTTTCCCCCGCACGCGAACTCTACGAACGCCCCTCGAACCTGTTTACGGCGAGCTTCATTGGCGAAATGAACATGCTGCCGGCCGAATGGGACGGCCGCACGGCCAGCCTGCCCGGCGGAGGGGTTGTGGAAGTCGGTGCGCAATCCATGATCGACCCCGTGGGCCCGGGCAAGTCGGTCCTCGCGATACGCCCCGAGAGGCTCTCCATCGCGGCGCCGGACAGCGCCGGTTCCTGGCCGGCCACGGTTCGCGATGTCATCTACGCGGGCGCCGGTACGCTGGTCATCGCGGAAATGGCCGGGGGAACCGAGGTGCGTGTCCGGCTTCCCAGCAACGCCGTGGGTTCTCTCTCCCGGGGACAGGCCATAGGGCTCACCTGCCCACCCGATGCTGCCCTGCTCTACAGCGCGGAGCAGGCCACATGAGCGCGGCTGGCTTCTTTGAGGCTGATGGCCGCCGCCTCTCGCGGGGCGGCATCATGCTCCTCATGGCGCCCTTTTTCGCGCTCATCCTCTTTGCCTTTCTCTATCCGCTCCTGAGCCTCATCTCGATCTCCTTTCTGGAGCCTGCGCCGACGCTGGACAATTACCAGCGCGTGTTCGAGAACCCGGTCTACGCCCGCGTGCTGATGCGCACGCTGCGGATTGCCGTCCTGGTCACCCTCCTGTCGCTCGCCCTTTCCTTCCCGGTCGCACTTGCCATGGCACACGCCCGGGGTCCGAAGGCTATTTTCCTGGCGGCTTGCGTGCTGCTGCCCTTCTGGTCATCCGTGCTGGTGCGCACCGCCGCCTGGGCCGTGCTGCTGCAGCGCAACGGCCTGATCAATCAGGGGCTGCAGGCGATTGGCCTGACCTCGGAACCGTTGCGTCTCCTCTACACCCAGGGCGCTGTGGTCATTGCCATGACGCACGTGCTGATGCCGTTCATGGTCCTGCCCATCTACGGCGCCTTGCGGAACATCCCGCCAGACTATGGCCGTGCGGCGGCGATTTGCGGAGCGGGACCATTGCGGGCGTTCTGGGAGGTGACACTCCCGATCGCCATGCCAGGGGTCATCGGCGGATCGATCCTCGTCTTCCTCACCGCCCTCGGCTTCTTCATCACGCCAGCGCTCCTCGGCTCGCCGCAGGAAATGATGATCGCAACATTGATCTCACAGCAGATGCGCGAAATCCTCGACTGGCCGTTCGCCGCTGCACTTGTGGGCGTGCTGACGCTCTTCGTCACCGCCGTGACGCTCGCCTTCAGCCGCGTGTTCCGCTTCGACCGGATGATGGGAGGGCATACATGAACGCCCGAACGCTGCTGCTCAACGCCTATGTCTATGCGGTTCTCGCCTTCATCCTGGTGCCGATCCTGATCATCCTGCCGATGGCGTTCAGCGAGACGCAGTATCTCACTTTCCCGCCGCAGGGTTTCACGCTGCGATGGTTTGAGGAGTTCTTCAACAACCGGCGCTGGATGGACGCGACATGGTTCTCGCTCAGGATTGCAGCGCTAACCGCCGTCAGCACGGCCATCATCGGCACGATGGCAACCTATGCGCTCGTGAGGGGAGCAGGCAGCCTCGGCACGATCTTCCAGGCCCTTCTCATCGGTCCCATCGTGGTACCGCACATTGCGCTCGCCGTTGCCCTCTACCTGTTCTTCCAGCAATCCGGGCTGTCAGGCACAACCATCGGCTATGTGCTGGCGCATACGATCATCGCCCTGCCCTTCACCGTTTTCACGGTGTCTGCGGCGCTGAGCAGTGTCGATCCGGCCCTTGAGGATGCCGCGATGAGTTGCGGCGCAACGCGGTTCACGGCCTTCCGCCTGATCACGCTGCCCATCATCCTTCCGAATGTGATTTCGGGAGCCCTTTTTGCCTTTATCATCTCGTTCGATGAGCCCGTCATCGCCTTCTTCCTGGCAGGTATCCGCGACAAGACGCTGCCGCGGATGATGTTCGATGACATCGAGCAGAACCTTACGCCGGTGATCCCGGCGATTGCCGTGCTCCTGACGGTGCTTTCGATATCGGTGCTGCTCGGGGCAGCCATCCTCCGACGAATTGCTGCCCGAAATGCAGTGACGGTGGACACCTAAACCAAACAGGGGATGCAAGAGAGGAGAACAACATGCGTGGACGAAAGCATATTCAGGCGCTGATCGGCGCCACACTATTGGCAGGCATTGCCCTGCCCTCAATGGCTGACGAGATCGTGATTGCAACGACCGGCGGTCTGATGCGCAACGTGCTCGAAGAGCAGATGTACATCCCGTTCAAGGAGAAAACCGGCACCGAGGTGATCCCCTTCGACATCGAGGTTCCGGACCAGTGGGCGCGTGCCGAAGGCATGGTCCGCACCGGCAATGTCGAGTTCGACATTGTCACCGCAACCGGCCCTGACCTCGTCGACAAGGCGGACATCCTGCTCGACATCCCATGCGACAAGCTTGAAAACGTCGTCAAGGAAGCGCTACCCGGCGCCTGCCAGCCGAAGGGCGTGGCGCGCACCACCGGCGGCATGGTGCTGACCTACAACGCAGAAGTGTTCAAGGACAAGCAGCCTGCTTCCTGGGCTGACTTCTGGGATGTCGAAAACTTCCCCGGACCGCGCGGCCTTCCGGATACGGGCGACCGTGACTGGTGGCTTCCGGCGATTGCGCTCGTTGCAGATGGCGTTCCGAAAGACCAGCTGTTCCCGATGGATATCGACCGCGCCTACAAGAAGCTCGACGAGATCCGTCCGCATATCGCCGTGTGGTGGAAGACCGGCAATCAGGTTCAGCAGATCATGCGCGACAACGAGGTCGTCATGACCATGTCCTATTCGGGCCGGTCGCTCGCCACCATCAAGGACGGTGCGCCCTTCGCCATGGCCTGGGATGGCGCAATCCGCGACACGGGCTACTTCGCCATTCTGAAGAATTCACCCAATCCTGAAGGTGCGCTCGCCTTCATCGACTTCTTCTACGGCAATTCTGAAGGGCACCCGACGTTCATCAGCACTGTCGGTTACGCAACCTCGTCCAAGTCGGGCCTGGCGCAGCTGCCCGAGGAGGAACAGAAGCTCTACGCAACCTACGCGCCAAACTACGAGCTTCTCGTTGATCCCGACTTCAAGTGGATCGGCGAGAACCGCGACATGCTGCGTGAGCGCTGGACGAACTGGCTCGCCCAGTAAGCGAAGCTACCGGCCGGGCAATGCCCGGCCGAAGCTTTTTCAGGTCATAGAAGTTCGAGGAATTTTGCGACGAGCGCCGGCTGCGGCTCCATCATCGCCTTTCCGGGGATCGTCTTGCAGCCCTTCGTGGCGGCTGTCTCCAGCAGCTTTGTCACAGGCGGTTGCATCACCACTTCCGCAACGACCGCCTCTGGCACGATGAGGTGTTCGGGGACAGGAAGCGGGTCACCCTCCTTCATGCCAAGGGCGGTTGCATTGACAATCATGTCGAACTGGCCGGCTTGGAGGCCATCAAAACCGGCAAGAGCATTGACTCGAACCCCCGGGAAGCGGCTGCTCAACTCGTCGCCAAGCCTTGCAGCTTTCTGAAGATCCCGATTGACGAGCGTGATGGACGCACAGCCCTCCGCTGCCACCGCGTGGGCAATGGCCTTGCCAACGCCTCCGGCACCAGCCTGAAGGATCCGCTTTCCCTTGGCCTCAATGCCCTCAGCGCGCAGTCCGGCGACGAAGCCAGCGCCATCGACATTGTGACCGAGCAGCCGGCCATCCGGAAAGCGGCGCACGAAGTTCACCGCGCCCATTGCCTGCGCTTCCGGCGTGACATCATCAAGGTACCGCGCGATCTCCGTCTTGTGCGGGATCGTGACGCCGAAGCCGATGACGTTTTTCAGCCGTCGTATCGTCTGCACCGCCATCTCCAGGTCTTCAGGAGCGATCGAAAGCGGCGATACCGCTACGTCGAGTCCTTCGCGCTCAAACGCCTGGCTGAGGACATCGGAGCCGACGATGTGACCCACCGCATCGGCCAGGATGAACATGATCCGTGTTTGACCCGTAATGCGCATGGCGGCTCCTCAGGCAGGCAGCGGAATGAGGCCGTAGTTGCGGTAGCGCTCCGCCACCTCGGCCATTTCAGTTTCGTTGAGCAGCACCGGTCCACCGGCCTGCAGCGCCAATAGATACTGTCGCGCGAGCGTCTCCAGCTTCACTGCCAGGTCTAAAGCATGCTGCAGGTCCTTGCCCATGACGATCATGCCGTGATTGGCGAGAAGGCAGGCGAAGTGTCCTTCCAGCGCCTCCAGCGCGGCATCCGCCAGGCGGCTCGATCCGAAAGGCTCGTAACGGGAGCACGGGATCGTGCTCCCGCCGAAGCTTGCGATCATGTAGTGGAAGGGCGGGATGGGCTTGCGCAGACACGAGAGCGCCACGCAACTGTCGGCATGCGTATGAACGACGGCATTGGCCTCTGGTCTCGTCTTCAGGATCTGCGTGTGGAAACGCCATTCGCTCGACGGTTTGCCGGGGCCGCGCACTTCGCCTTCAAGCGAAATATCCACGATTGAATCGGGCTTCAGCCAGCTCGACCGACCTCCGGTCGGCGTGATGAGAGCGCCGTCGCCGTTGCGGACGCTCACATTGCCCGTCGAACCTTGGTTCAGACCCTTTTCCTCGAGGAACCGCACCGCATCCACGATCGCGCCACGCGTCTGGTCCGCATCCATCCAATCCTCCCACATCCGCATCTGTTGAAAAAGATTTCGATTAGGTCATCCTGATCTTGCACGCATTATGCTGGAGTTCAACGGAAGTTGCGCCTATCGTCAGAAGTATATTCGAATAATCTTGTTCTTTGGGGAGGACGCATGCCGGCGTTGGGGATCATAGCGGATGACTTCACCGGGGGGCTGATGATCGCGGGCTATATCGAAGCTGCGGGGATCGAATGTCCGGTGGTGTTCGACACCGACTGCCTTGGCGATGCCCTGCATGCGCCGGTGGTGATCGTGGCGACCAGGACACGTCTTGCGCCAGCGGCTGAGGCCATCGCGGAAGTAAGCAGGATTGCCGACCTGTTCGATCGGGGCGGCGTCGAACGCATCGCCTACAAGGTCTGCGCCAGCTTTGACTCCACCGATGACGGCAATATCGGGCCGGTGGCTGATCTGCTTGCGGAACGCTACAACCTTTCGCAGCTTCTGTTGAGCGCAGGTTTCCCCCGTTTCAATTCCACCGTGCATCAGGGGTATCTGTTCTACAGGGGCCGCCTGGTTTCGGAGTCGATCAAGCGCTTTGATCCGCTTACGCCCATGTCCGATCCGGACATGGTTCGCACCCTGTCGCGGCAGACCCGGGAAAAGGTTGGGCTGCTCAACCATGGCGCCCTGCTCGCCGGTAGCGATGCTTCACGCGCCGTTCTGGCCGAGCTCGCCGCGCAGGGAACCCGCTACGTCCTCATGGACTGCTCGGACGATGCCGATGCTGGCGCAGGTGCTGCCCTGGCCGTTGAACACCGCGCAACCATCGGTAGTGATGCGCACATCATCGAAGTGGCAAAGTTAGCAGCCCGCAATGTGAAGGTCGCGCGGCCTCCCTTGCCTCATCACGCAAAGGGTCCAGCGGCTGTGATCGTTGGCAGCGTTGGGCCGGTGGCCACAACCCATCTCGCCGTTTTTGGGGAAAGCTATCCCGTCCATCGGATCGACCTTCTCGACCCGCGTTCCGAAGAGGCCATCGCCAACGATCTGGTGAAACAGATCCGTGACGAGATCGGTGTGCGTCCCTTCGCGGTGGCGACCGCAACCGGGCCGGACGATGTCGAGCGCGCGCAGGCAGCCCATGGTCCGCTCAAGGCCGCCCGTCGTGCAGAGCGCATTCTGTCTCTCGTGGCAGCCCGCCTGGCTGAACTGGGGATTACCCGTTTCGTTGTGTCTGGCGGAGAGACATCGGGCGCGGTGGTCGAAGCGCTCGGGATAGGTCAGGTGCGCGCGCTTCCCGAAAACGAGCTCGGCACGGGCTTCTGCATCACAGAAAGCCCCCGAAAGCTTTCGCTCTATCTGAAGCCTGGCAAGCTCGGCGTCGATGACATATTGCTTCGCGCCATTCACGCTATGGCGTAGCTAGCTGAAAGCATGGACAATCGCATGACCTCCACACCCAATGCTCAATCGGCGAGGCCAATGCGCAAGCGCGGAATAGAGCGTTACAAACTCCTGCTTGATGCAACCGAACGGCTGCTGGAAGAGCACGGCGACGAAGACATCAGCCTCGCCCAGATTGCCGAAGCTGCCGACGTGCCGCTCGCTTCGGTCTACCATTTCTTTCCGAACCGCAATGCCGCCTTCGTGGCGCTTGCGCTGCGCTTCAACGAGGAAATCTACCAACTGTCGATCCAACCGCTGACCGATCCCGAGCCGCAGACATGGCAGGAGCTGCTTGACATGAAGCACGCGCGCGCGGCCGCCTTTCAAAACTCGCGGCCAGCGGCCCTGCGCCTCTTCCTCGGCGCCGGAGTGAGTGTCGCGGTCCGAAATGCAGATTTCGGCGGGAATGCACGCATTGCCCGCAGCCGCGAGCGGATGTTCGAGGCCTATTTCCACATGCCCTACGTTCCCAATTTCGCCCGTCACCTCGAAGTGGGCGGTGCGGCAATGGACGGTGTGTGGGCGCTTTCCTACGGGAAGCACGGCACTATTACGGAGGAGTTCCGCAAGGAAGCCACCGGGGTCGCGATCACCTATCTGCGGCGTTTTCTGCCGGAATACCTGCCACGCAAGCCGCTGACCCAGAAGGCGATCGACCGGATCTACATTTCGCTCGACGAGATGCGGGACAATCCCTTCGCGGAGGAGTAACTACCCGCCTGACGTTCCGACGGGGAAATGGCAGGCAAAGTGGCTGCCCTGCCCCTCCTGCCGTAGTTCCGGACCGATCTCCGCGCACATTTCCTGCGCACGAGGACAACGCGTGCGGAACCGGCAGCCGGAGGGCGGATTTGCGGGGCTCGGAACATCGCCGGAGATCAGGATGCGCCGCCTCGAGCGCTCCTGCTGGGGATCGGCGATCGGCACAGCTGACAGTAGCGCCTGCGTGTAAGGGTGGCGCGGATTGGCGTAGATTTCATCGCGGGTACCGATTTCCACGATCTTGCCCAGATACATCACCGCGATCCGATCGCACAGGTGGTGAATGACCGAGAGGTCGTGTGCGATGAAAAGATAGGACAGCCCCATTTCTTCCTGCAGGTCCTTCAGGAGATTGAGGATGCCAGCCTGAATAGAAACGTCGAGCGCCGACACGGGCTCATCGAGGATGACGAGTTCGGGGTTCAGGGCAAGCGCCCTGGCAATGCCGATGCGCTGACGCTGCCCGCCGGAGAACTCATGCGGGTAGCGGTCTGCGTGCGCACGGTCGAGCTTCACGAGGTCCAGCAGCTCCTCGACCCGCGCATAGCGCTCCGCCTTTGTCATGGAGGTAAGCCGGAGCGGTTCTGCAATGATGTCCCGGACCCTCATGCGCGGGTGCAGTGACGCATGCGGGTCCTGGAAAACGAACTGCAGACGCTGGCGCAGCGGCCGCACCTCACTCGCACGAAGAGCTGCCAGATCTGTGCCGTCAAACAGGACCTGCCCCGCGGTCGGCCGCATCAGCCTTGCGATACACCGGGCAAGCGTTGACTTGCCGCAGCCGGATTCACCAACCAGCCCCAGCGTCTCGCCTTTCAGAACATCGAAGGAAACATCGGACACGGCCCGGACATGGCCGGTAGCCCGACCGAAGAAGCTCTTCCCGACGGGGAAGTCCTTGACCAGCCCCTTCACTGACAACAGCGGCTGGCGGACCTGTGCTTCTGGCCGCACTGGGCTGATCTGATTACCGGCCAGCATTGGCAGCTTCCATTGCGGTGGCTAGGGGCGGCAGCTCTTCGGCGCGGTGGCAGGCGCTCAAGGAAGGACCGACGGAACGAAGCGGCGGAACTTCAGTAAGGCAACGCTCTACTGCGAAGGTACAACGCGGGTGAAACGCGCATCCCGATGGTCGCATCGTGATGGGAGGCGGCGCACCCGGTATGGCATCGAGCCGCGGCTTCGGGCGGCCCGGATGCGGCAAGCTTCCAAGCAGCCCACGCGTGTATGGATGGCGGGGCCAGGCGAACACTTCGTCCACCGATCCCTGCTCCACGACACGCCCGGCATACATGATCGTCACCGCACTGGCGGCACCGGCGACCAGGCCCAGATCATGGGTCACCAGCACGATGCCAACACCCTTCTCCGCCCGTAGCCGTTCCAGAAGTTCCATGATCTGCGCCTGGATGGTGACGTCGAGCGCTGTCGAGGGCTCGTCCGCAATCAGCAGCGACGGCTCGTTTGCCATCGCCATTGCGATGACGACGCGCTGGCGCATTCCACCGGAGAATTCGTGCGGATATTGCAAGGCGCGCTGTTCGGCCATGGGAATGGCGACGAGCCGCAGCAGTTCGACGGCGCGTTCCTGCGCGCTCCGCTTGGTGATCTTGCGATCGTGCAGCCGGATTGCCTCGGCAATCTGATCCCCGATCGTGAGCAGCGGATTGAGGGCCGACATCGGGTCCTGGAAGATGTAGCCGATCCGCGCGCCCCGGATGCGGCGCATCGCCCTTTCCGGCTTGCCGATCAGTTCCTCGCCTTCGAGCCTGACCGAGCCTGACACGCGTGCCGATGGAGACAGTAGCCCCATGATCGCAAGCATCGTCACACTCTTGCCCGACCCTGACTCGCCCACGACAGCGTGCATCTGCCCCCTCTCGACATCGAGGTTGATGCCGCAGACGGCCTGAAATTCCGCGCCACCGTGCGTCCTGAACGCAACCTTGAGGTCCCTGACCTGCAGCAACGGCTCCCTCATGGCGACCTCGGATCAAGGTAGTCGCGCAGGCCATCGCCAAGGAAATTGAACCCGAGCACGATCGTCAGGATCGCGATACCGGGACCGGCAGCGATCCACCATCGATAGAAGTGCAGCGCGCCGTCGGAAATCATCTGTCCCCATTCGGGCGTCGGCGGCACGGCGCCGAGACCGATGAAGGAGAGGCTAGCGGCAAGCAGGATGACCTGACCGAAATCCATAGTCGCATTGACGATGATCGGGCTCCAGCAAAGCGGCAGGATGTGCTTGAAGAGAACCCGGGACGGCGTTGCGCCTGAGGCAATGGCCGCCTCGACATGTTCGCGCTCGCGCACGGCCAGCACCTGAGCCCGCATCAACCGGGCGTAGATCGGCCACCAGACAATGATCATCGCGATGGCTGCATTTGCGAGGCCCGGTCCGAGCGCTGCCGTCACCGCCATGGCAAGGAGGATGGCCGGGAAGGACAATGTGACGTCCACCAGCCGCATGATCGCCTCGTCGACGATACCGCCAACGAAGCCCGCGATAGCGCCGAGTGTACAGCCGATCACCACTGCGCTCGCGATGACCGCGGCAGCGATCGGGAGCGAGTGGCGGACGCCGTAGAGCGTGCGGGTGAACACGTCACGGCCGAGCGCATCCGTTCCAAGCCAGTGCTCGGCACCCGGCGGCACGAACCGCCGCCCCGCCAGCATGGTGGGGTCGTAGGGCGCCCAAAGTGGCACCGTAAGCCCGATGATGATCCATGCCAACACGATGAACCCGCCAACCACAACGGGGAGCGTCGCCCACTGCGGCAGCGAGATCTGGTGACGGCGTCCGGCGACTTCGCTCATTGCGCCGCCCTCCCGCCGATCTTCACGCGCGGATCAACGAGCGCGTAGGTAATATCTGTGACCAGGTTGGAGATCAGGAAGGCCATGCCGCCAACGATCGTCACACCGATGATGGCCGGGTGGTCGAGCCCGCGCGCAGCCGCCACCGCGTAGGAGCCAATTCCGGGCCAGGTGAAGATGGTCTCGGTCAGGATCGCCCCGGTAATCAGGTAGGCGAAGGAGAAGCCGAGGATGGTGAGCGTCGGCAACATGGCATTGCGCAGGGCGTGATGGAGCAGAATGCGTAGCTCCCCTGCCCCCTTCGCACGCGCCGCCAGAATGTACTCCTGACTCAGCACATCCAGCATGGAGGCCCGCACCATGCGCGAGACGATGCCGGTGACGGTCCAGCCCAGCACACATGCGGGCAGGATCATCTGCGCCAGGACGCTCCGAAACGCTGCCCAATTGCCGTCGAGCAACGTGTCGATCGTGTAGAAACCGGTGACAAAGGGCGGCGCCGGCATGCGGCTGTCGATGCGTCCGGGACCGGGTAGCCATCCCAGCTGAACGGAAAAGATGAAGAGCACCACCAGGCCCAACCAGAAGACCGGAATGGACGAGCCGAAGAGGGCAACGAGGCGCGCCAGGTTGTCAGGCGCCCGGTTCTGGAAACGGGCAGCGATCACGCCAAGCGCTATGCCGAAAAGCGTGCCGATGATCATGGCGGCGATGACCAGTTCCAGCGTGGCTGGCAGCCTTACCAGAAGATCCTGAGCCACCGGCTGGCGCGTGCGAAACGAGGTGCCGAAATCGCCGCTCAGGAGGTTCTTCAGGTAGACGACGTATTGCTCCGGCAGGGATCGGTCGAGGCCCCAGCGCTCCCGCGCAGCGGCCACCACGGCCGGATTGTTCATCTGCCGTTCGCCGATGATGGAGGTGAGCGGATCCGCCGTGGTGAAATGGGTCAGAAGGAATGCGACCGTTATGACACCAAGCAGAAGAAAAGGCATCGCGATCAAGCGTCTGGCAATGTAACCGAGCATCGCGATGCCCCTATGCTGTGGTGTCCCTTATTTCCGGCTGATCTCTGCCAGCGGCAGGTTGCAGCATGCGCTGTAGCGAACCCCCTCGATGTCGTTTCTGTAGGCCAGAACGAGGTTCGGGCTGACCACGGGCACAATGATGCGGTCCTTGATCATCTCGAGCGCGATCTCGTGGTAGGCCTGCTCCATCGCCTCACCCGAAGATGAAAGCGCCTTTTCAAGCAGCTCGACCTCACGCTGGTTGACAACGTCGACCTTGCCCTGGCCGCCTGCATTGCGCTCCCACCAGGAATCCGGGATCATGCCGAAGAACTGCACATACTGGGCCGAGCCGTAGTAGTCGGGAGCGTAGAAACGGGCGGAGAAGGGTATGCCCGGCTTGACGATCTGTTCGCGCCATACGGCAGATGCCACCGGCTGGATGTTGACCGTCACGTTGATGCGCGACAGGTCCTGCTGAACCTTCTGCATCAGCAGAGCCAGATCCACCCCATAGACGTTCATAGATGCGACTGTAGCATCGATCGAGAAGCCCTTGTCGAGCCCCTTGGACGCCAGCAGCTCCTTCGCCTTCTCAAGATTTTCCTCCGGCATGGGAAGACCCTCGGTGCCGGGGAACCCATTCGGAATAGGCGACGCCTGCATCTTGCCTTCACCGCCGACGGTAAAGTCGATGATGCCCTGATAATCGATGGCATAGGCCAGAGCCTGCCGCACTTCGAGATCCAGCGGCACCTGGTTGGCTTCGGCGCCGGGCGAGAAGACCACGTAGATGAAGTTGTAGGATGGCACCGTCTCGATGACGATGTCAGGCGAATTGATGGTCGACGCCGTGTCAGGGTCAACCTGCATGGCGATATCGGCCTGGCCGCTCTGCAGCATCTGCGCCTGGCTTACGGCATCGGCGACCTGATCGATCACGATCTCCCCGATGGGAGGAGCATCCTGCCAGAAGTTTTCGTTGCGGACGAAGCGCAGCTCATCGTCAGGCCGATAGGTCTGAAGAACATAGGGTCCGCTGCCGGCGGAATTGGCGAGGAACCAGGTTTCTGCCTGATCCGCCGTTGCCGCGTCCTCGCCTGCGGAGGCGCCATTCTCCATGGCCACATCGCTATTGATGATGCCTACGTAGGGTGCTGCCAGAATTCCCATGAATTCGGAGTTGGGGCTCTCCATGTTGATGACCACCGTCTTGTCGTCCGGGGTCTCGATGGATTGCACGCCGGCCATCATGAAGGATGGATCGCCCTTGACGTTCTTCAGGCGCTCGAACGTCCATTTGACGTCCTTGGCCTCTACCGGACTGCCGTCGGAGAAGACTGCATCGGGAGCGAGCTTGAAGGTGAATTGCGTCTGGTTCTCGTTGGCCGTCCATTCGGTTGCCAGTGCGGGAACCACCGACTTCTCATCCGGCCCCAGCTTGACCAGGCCCTGATATGTGGCGCTGAGATAGATCTGGCACGTGTCGCAGAAGGCGCGATGCGGATCGAGCGAGTTGATCTCGAGATTGCGCGCGATGACCAGCGGCTGCTCTTGCGCAAAGGCTGGCAGCATGAAGGTCGACGACGCGGCAAGCGCCGCAACCCCCGCTAGCAGTCCGGTGAAATGCGGTTTCATTCACTCCTCCCATGTGATGATCGAAGACCCTGCCGTCTGTTTTTGTCGTTTCGGCCGCGCCCCCAAATCGCGTTGCTAGGCTTTTCCCTCCAGAAGCTCACGGGCAACCGCAGCTACCCCCTCCGCGTCCAGCCGATAGTGCGCGTAAAGCGCTGCAGGCGGGCCGATCAGCGAATATTCGTCCATGATGCCGTGCCGGCGGAATGGGATGCGGGCTTCTTCGACAAGCACCTCAGCCACTGCACTTCCCAGTCCCCCGATGATGTTGTGCTCCTCGACCGTCAGGATCGCGCCGGTCTCCCTCGCAGCGGACCGTACCGCCTCGGCATCGAGAGGCTTGATCGTGTGCATGTCGACCACCCGCACGCTGATCCCCTCCTCTGCCAGGCGGTCGGCTGCGGCCAGCGAGGCGTGGACCTGAGATCCCGTGGTGATGATCGTCAGGTCCGTTCCTTCACGTAGACGGATTGCCTTTCCGAAGGCAAAGTCGGATGGAACATCATCATAGACGGGAGCATCGCGGCCGCGCCCAAGCCGGATGTACATGGCCCCCGGATGTTCGACCGATGCACGCAGGATGGCGCGCAGCTGATTGGCGTCCGCCGCGCAGACCACCGTGAGGTCGGCGATGGTGCGCATCATTCCCAGATCCTCCGTGGAATGATGGCTTGTCCCGTAGAAGCCCATCGAAATGCCTGAGTGGTGACCGACGACGCGCACCTTCATGCGGGGATAGGCGCAATCGGTTCGGATCGCTTCGGCACCGAGGATGGCGCAGAAGGACGCGAAGGTTGCAACGTAAGGGATGAGGCCGCACGAAGCCATGCCGGCCGCAGCCGTGATCATGTTGCGCTCGGCGATACCGAAATCGATGAACCGCTCCGGATGCCGGTTGGCGAAGTCTCGCGTCCGGCTGGAGTTGGCGAGGTCTGCGGTGGCGACCACGATGCGGGGGTCGCTATCCGCGAGGTCTGCCAGCTCCTCACCGAGGATGAAAGCCGGCATGGCTTTCGCCGGCGTTCCCCTGACGGAGCGCTCGTCCTTCAGCCGCAGTTCCGTGTCGTCTCCGCGAAAGAGCGTGCTCTGATCCTGTCCGACATTGCCCTTGGAGCCCATCATGCGTTCTCCTTGTTGCGTGGCTGCAGTCCGGCCTCGATCTCGGCCCAGGCATCGTCATAGTCCTGTCCGACGAGATTGCCGACGTGCCAGTCGAGCGACAGCTCCATGTACTTCACCCCGCGGCCCTTGATCGTATCGGCGACGATCATCTGCGGCTTGCCGTGGCCTGCCGGTTTGAGGTCGTCCAGTGTCTGCAGGATCGTGGGCAGGTCGTGCCCGTCGATGCGACGCACATCCCAGCCGAAGGCGGCAAAGCGTTCGTGGATCGGTTCGACCGACATCACCTTTTCGGTCGGTCCGTCGATCGACAGCTGGTTACGGTCGACGATTGCCACAAGGCCCTGGAGCTTGAACTGGCCGGCAGCCATGGCCGCTTCCCAGATCTGCCCTTCATTGAGCTCCCCGTCGCCCAGCATGCAGTAGGTCCGGTAATCTCGCCTGGTGATCCGTCCGGCAAGCGCCATGCCCACGGCGACGGAAAGCCCATGCCCAAGCGATCCGGAGGAGAAATCGATGCCGGTGATCTTCTTCATGTCCGGATGATCGCCAAAGGCGCTGCCCAGACGCGTGAAGTTGTCGAGCTCCGTCGGTGGGAAGAAGCCGAGGTCGGCAAGGATTGGATACAGCCCGATCGCTGCATGCCCCTTGGACAGGATGAACCGATCGCGATCCGGCCAGGTCGGGTTCTGCGGGTCGAGCCGCAGATGCCCGTAATAGAGGGCCGACAGAAGTTCGGCGCAGGAGAAGGTGCTGGAATAGTGCCCGGCACCGGCGATCCGCGTCAGCCGAAGCGTTTCAAGACGCACGAACTTGGCGCGGTCGGCCAGGTACTCCACCGACAGATTGCGGCGATCCTCCCAGTCTGACATCGCAGTCGCTCCCTTCACGATACATGATATATGTCCTGATGGACGGGTCAATCGTCGCTGCAGTCTTTCGCTAGAGCGCGTTGGCGGTCGCCCTCAGGGCCTCGGCACTGATCTCGAGCGTCTCATCGATGATCTCGGGCGTGTGCGCCGTCGACAGGAACATCGTATGGACGGGATGGAAGAAGACGCCCCTTGCGAGCGCCTCCAGACAGAACCGATTGCCGATCCGCCGGTCGTCATCCCCTTCGAACAGGAACACCGGCATCTGGACAGGACCGCTCTGGCGAAGCTTCAGGCCCAGGCTGTCTGCCTGTTTCTGCAGCCCTTCCCGCAGGCGGAGCCCCATGGCCTCCATGTGGGCAACGCCGTTGGTGTCGCGCAGCTTGGTGATGGTTGCGATGGCTGCTGCCATCGAGACGCCAGCAGTCCAGAAGGAACCGGTCGTGTAGATCTCTGTCGCAGCCTTGCGGAAACGGTCGGAGCCGGTCATGGCAGCAAGCGCGTGGCCATTGGCGATCGCCTTGCTCCAGGCCGAAAGATCGGCCCGCACACCGACAAGCTCCCAGCTGCCGCCGATGTGAAGGCGGAATCCAGCGCGCACGTCGTCAACGATCAGCGCGGCATCCGCCTGCGTTGCCAGTTTGCGCGCACGTGCGGCGAAGGCGCGGGTTGGCAGTATATGCTCTTTGCCAACGTCATGCTTGAAAGCGGAAACGATGATGCCCGCGAGGTCCTGCCCGGCCTGGTCGACCGCGGCTTCAAGGCTGGCGATGTCATTGTAATCGTAGTGGATCAGGTGCGCCCGATCCTCTTCCGTAACGCCGGCCACGGAGGGTGTGCACCACGGGATTGCGCCATGATACGCGCCGCGAGCAACAAGGATCTTGCGCCGTCCGGTTCCGGCGCGCGCGATGGTCACGCAGGCCGTCGTGGCATCGGTGCCATTCTTGGAGAAGAGGGCCCAGTCAGCGTGCGGGATGGTCTCGACCATCAGCTCGGCCAAGTCGACCAATGCTGGTGTGGGTCCGTTGAGCCCGTCGCCCATTTCGCGCTGCCTTGCGGCTGCAGCCTCGACATCGGGATCCTGGTAGCCGAGGATCATCGGCCCCCAGGCGCACATGTAATCAATGTAGCCCCGGCCGTTCGCGTCCCAGGTTCGGCACCCTTTGCCGCGCGTGAAGTACTGAGGATATCCCTCGGGAAGCCGCTGGACATGCTGATGCCCCCACATGCCACCAGGTATGACTGCCTGCGCACGACGACGCAGTTCCATGTCGTAATCGTTCGCACCATCCATGGGGCCACCCTCCTCCAGATTCAGCTTCACTTTTGATATATCATGTATCAAAAGGGAGCAAGGGTTGAGTTGATCGTCAGGAAGTCACGCACTGGACGCGCCTGCCTTTTCGCTTTACCCAGCTGCCTGGAATGCACTGCGTCTTCCCAAGGAACCCCGCCAATGATTGGAGAAACTGGCATCCAGACCAGAAGCCTCTCGGCCCAGATCTACACTCACCTGAAGAACCAGTTGATGTCGGCACAGCTCCATCCTGGTGACAGGCTGAAGATCCGGGAGCTGGCGCAATCGCTGGGCACCAGCGAGACCCCTGTCAGGGAGGCGCTTCTGCAGCTGGTTCAGGACCGGGCGCTGGAAATGAAGCCGGGGTACTATATCCGAGTCCGCAGACTGACCCTGCGCGAATATATGGAGCTACGTGAGATCCGGCTTCTGCTGGAACCTCATGCGGCGGCCAAGGCGCTGTCTCACGTCGACGATGCCTTCATTGACCGGCTGGAACGCTGCCATGAGTCGCTCATTCGCGCAGAGCACGAGAAGGACTATCCGACCGCTCTCATGGCGAATTACGAGTTCCACTTCTCGGTCTATCGCCAATCGGGAATGCCGCAACTCATCGAGATCCTCGAAAGGATATGGGTGCAGACCGGACCGCTGCTGACGCTTCTCTATCCCTCAGCCCCCCCGACCTACGACGGGCCGCATCAGCACCTGAACGTCATTTCCGCTCTGCGCAACCGGGATGCAGCAGCCGTGGCGGAGGCATTCAAGGCCGACCTCATTGAAGGCGGCCGCCGCTTTCTGGGCTATCTGGAATCTATCGAAGAGGAAGCCTGAGAGGGCTAAGCAGTTCAGACTTTCACAGAAACTCTGAACTGTTCCAACTTCTTTGTTTTCTCGCGGTTCCGGTTGGAAAACCGGTTCCCACCTTTCCTGGAACCGCTCTACGGAGCTTCGCTACTGCGGAATGTTCCGCCGCTCGATCAGCTCGATATACTCACCATCCGGCCCGTAGAGAAATGCTGTCCGGATACCGGGCTTTCCCTGTGTCGGACCGACGGCGAGCGCTATTCCGATCGAGTCGAGATGCCTTACGGCCTCGTCCAGATCGGACACCTGCAGCCCAATATGTTCCAGCCCCTTGGCAGGGATTGCCGATGCGCTGGCGGCGTCCGCGGCTGCGTCCTCGATGAACAGTGGAATACCGCCCAGTTCAAGGACCATGCGCGTGCGGCCATTCACTTCGGTAGTGGAGACGATGTTGGCTCCAAATGCTTCCGCATAAAATCTGGCTGAGACATCAGACGCGCTGGATTTGACATGCAGGTGGTCAAGCTGGACAGCAATCATTCGGTTCACCGTTAACTGAGCTGATCTGGAATAAACCTCAAAATCACCGCTTCTGAAAGTACCGTCGGAACCCGTTTCATCTGACGGCATCAATCAGGATAGCCATTGCGGAAGTTCCCTGGCTGCACGGCCCGTCAACGCGGCGCTGACGCATTGGGCCAGATTGCCAAATCGCACTGCTCGGCCAGACAGTCCCGGTCCGTAGTGCGCATACTTGCCGGAATTCGTCATGACGGTTCGCGCCGCAGGCGGAAAGACCGGTTCGGAGATTGAGCACCAGCAGAGGTCTGAAATGATTTTGACGCCGCTCTGCTCCAACGCCTCCAAAACACCTTCTTCACGCATGGCTTCAAGAGTGTCGCGTCCAACGGTGACGATCGTTGAAATTACCGTCTTGGATCCAGCAAGCCTCGCTGCAAGCTCACGGCATTCGTCCAAAGAGGCGTGCGGACTTCCGAGAGCCACCAGATCGACGTCCTCCGGACCCTCGTTGAGCATACTCCACGCTGCCCGCATATCTTCAAGCGTGATGGGCAGATGATCTGCGTCGCCATGGATGGCTTCGGCTTCCGGCGTAACCCCTTCTATGTGCAGCATCGGGGCCGCAGAAGTGGTGCCAAAGGCGCCGCAGAGTGCCTTCAACTCCGCCTTCCCCGGATGTGTCCCCTCAAGCCCCCGCAGAACGGGAATACGATCCGGCGATGCCTTGCCCGCGAGATAACCAATCAACGGCCAGAAGGCGTCGTCTAAATTGGCGGGCAGCTCGACGTCGAGAATGCGCATCGCCTGCCGGTGTTCGTCCAGATAGACGCCTGAAAGAGGAGCCCGACCGGTCAAAGCGATGCAGAGATCAAGGAAATCCGGATGCTTGGCTGTCCGAGCGCCTAACACGCTGTTGGCATAGACGACGGCGTTGGATTCCGCCCAGGCGATAGCCTCGCCGACCTTGGGTGAACTCTCCAGAAGGTACGGCGCGCACGTGAAGCTAGGCGCGCATCCCATGCGCACGTAGGCGTCAGCCAATCGTTGCGCGGGGTTGCCGAAAGCCGGAGCTACGCCCTGCGCGCGCCAGTTTTCCCGGTCAACCGAGATCGCGTTCATGGTGGTGGGTACGCAAACACTGGCCCCGAGATCAGCGAAGGCTTCAGCAAAGGTCAGGTTTGCCGGACTGGCATAGATGCAGCCGTCGATATGGGCCTGAGAAATATCGATCAGACGCGTCGCACCCTGTTGAATCGCCATCGCGCAGATGATGCGCATGGCCTGCTGCGCGGCAACGCCTCTAGCGCGGGAAAGCAATGCCTCGTCTGCATCCGTCAGTTCCAGGGCAGCGGCTGCCGGAGGTGTAAGCTTCAGCTCAAGCTCACCGGCAATGAGCACCTCTCTCGTGATGCGCGCCGACTTCTCCCGCGCTACGGCTGCAAAGGCGTTGCGCGACAGCCGAAGAACGGGAAGTTCGCGATCGAACATCTCCGCTGCAACCAGGGCCCCGAGCGTTGCCACGTCCTCCGGTTCGGAAAAGATCAGGGCTGCGGGGGCGCGTCCCGAAAGCGCAAGATCCAGCAGAACACCGGACCCTGAGCAGGATCCACGCGTCGCTGGCATCATCAGGATCGTACCGCTTATCATGTGTCCATGAAGCGGGTGATGAACGTCTATCACCGTGCCGGTTCCAGGGTCGACTCCACCCCAGAAGCTCAGCGCTTCTTCACAGGCGAGTATCTCGCCTTCAGCGGCGCCCGGGAGGATTGATCGTGCATGCATGGCCGTATGGGCTTTCGCTATGTTGGCAACGGCCCCTGCGAGGGGGGCCGTCTGATCTGCCCTCGCAGTTTAGCCGGATTGAACCGCAGGCTCTTCCTTCTTGTTCGCCCTAAACGAGCTGCTGACACCCCAAACCAGGATCACGGCGGAAATGATCAGCACTGTGACACTGATAGGCCGGTCAAGGAAGGTCATGAAGTCACCACGCGACAATAGCATGGCGCGGCGGAAATGTTCCTCCATCAGCGGACCAAGCACAAAGCCGAGCAGAAGAGGAGCTGCCGGGAAGCTGAGTGCGCGCATGATGCAACCAAGCAGACCGAAGCCGGCCACAACCATGACGTCGAAGCTGCTGTTGTTGATGCTGTAGGTGCCGATGCAGATGAACACCAGGATGGCCGGGTAGAGCAGGTTATAAGGAACCAGCAACAGGCGGACCCAGAGACCGATCATCGGGATGTTCAGCACGAGCAGGATCAGGTTTCCGATCCAGAAGCTCATGATCAAACCCCAGAACAGCTGAGGATGGTTGGTCATAAGCGTTGGCCCGGGCGCAATGCCGTTGATCGTCAGGGCGCCAAGCATCAGCGCCATCGTGGCGCTGCCGGGGATGCCGAGCGCAAGCGTCGGGATGAACGCCGTCTGGTCTGCAGCATTGTTGGCTGCTTCTGGCGCAACGACCCCTTCGATCGCTCCCTTGCCGAAACGCTTTGGCTCCTTCGCAATACGCTTTTCGAAAGCATATGCCATAAAGGAAGCAATCGACGGGCCGGTACCGGGCAGCGTGCCAAAGAATGAACCGAGACCGGTTCCGCGAAGGATCGGGAACCACGAGCGACGCAGGTCGTCGCTGGTCGGCTTCATCGCGCGGAAGGTTACGGTTGAGCGGTCGATTGTCTTTCGCTTGGCAGAGCGAAGGCTGAAGATGACTTCAGCAACGCCAAACAGACCCATGGCAAGTGCTGCCATGCTGACGCCGTTCGCAAGTTCGAGCAGACCGAAGTGGAAACGGGACGTTCCCGAATAGATGTCCACGCCAATGGTGCCTAGGATGATGCCGATCACCACCATTGCAAGACCCTTGGCGGCCGAGCCTTCCGACATCGCAGAAGCAGCCACTAGACCCAGCACCATCAGCGAGAAGTAATCGGCTGAACCGAATTGCAGCGCGTAGCTGGCGATTGTCGGGGCGAAAGCCATGAGAATGATAATGGCAATGGACGCGCCGATGAATGAAGCGACCGTGGTCATCAGCAGGGCAACGCCACCCCTGCCCTGCTGGGCCATCGGATACCCGTCCAGGCAGGCCACGGCACTGGATGTCGTGCCAGGAATGTTCAGGAGAATTGCGGCCGTACTCCCGCCATAGGCGGTGCCGTACCAGATGCCGCCGAGCATGATCAGAGCTGTTGTCGGATCGAAGTGATAGGTCAGCGGCAGCAGCATCGAGATCGCCGTCAGCGGCCCGATGCCTGGCAGAACACCGACGAACATTCCGACAAATACGCCAACGAAGCAGTAGAAAAGATTGACCGGCGTTGCTGCCGTTTCGAGTCCGAGGATTACGTTTGCAAGCAGGTCCATCACAGCGGCCACCGGTACAAGAGGATCGGGAGATTTAGACCTACGACGAAGATCAGATAGGTTAGCGTGGCCACGCAGACGGAAAGGATGACAACACGCAGGATGTTGAAATCCCGGTCAGCGATCGAGGAAATCAACACGGTTGCCGCCACCGCGGGGGCCAGGCCTGCAACCGGTATGGTGACCGCAAAGGCCACCACCGAAAGCAGGATCCAGATCATGGATCCCACGGGGACACTACTCGCCTCTTCGCTGCTGGCGCGAAGGAAAGCAGGAATTATGACAAGAACACCGAAGAAGGCCAGAACCAACCCAGACCCGAACGGGAACATGCCTGGGCCCATGCGCTGGAGCGAACCAAGTGAATAGTTCATCCAGGCGTAGAGGGCGACCCCCACCCCCAGTCCGATCAGCAGCAACCCGCTGATGAAATCTCGTTTATCCGCGATCATTTACGGGATCCTCCCATATATCACAGCCCACAACGTTCCCTGACAGCCGTGGCAGTCGCCATGGGAGAGGGGCAAACCGTTACGCCGGCGTCTCTCAGTCGGGCAATTTTCGCGGCAGCGGTTTCACTGGAGTTGCGGGCGAGTGCACCGGCGTGACCAAGGGTCCGTCCTTCCGGAGCGCTGCGACCCACGATCATCGCGAAAACAGGCTTGGAAATTTCACCCATCGCCTCAGCAAGTTCGGCTTCCTTGCCGCCACCGATCTCGCCAACGACAACGATGGCGTCGGTCTCAGGATCCTTGTCGAATTCACGGACATATTCAACTGGACGCCGGCCGATGATTGAATCGCCACCGAAACTGATCGCCGTGCTCTGACCTACGCCCTGGGCCGAAAGAGCACGCAACATTGCAATCGTCAGCGTACCGCTACGGGAGACAAGACCGATCCGGCCTGGCGTTCCGAATGCCGGTGGCAGACCGCAAAGCATGCCCAAACCAGGGCTGAGCAATCCGAGCGCGTTCGGGCCAATGACCCACATTCCCTGTTCACGGGCATGCGCCAGCGCAGGCATCACGTCGTGCACCGGAGCATGTTCGGCAGCGGCAACCGCAAGCTTGATGCCGTTATCGGCAGCATCCACGATGGCGTCAGCAACGGCGAACGCCGGTGTGTAGATGACGGACGTATCCGCGCCTGTCTGAGCGACCGCTTCCGCAACTGTATCGAACACCGGCAGGCCCAGGAACTCGGTCGAACCGTGGCCAGGTGCGACGCCGCCAACGATGTTGGTCCCCGCAGCCTGCATCTGCCCGATCATGTTGCGAGCGTAGGCTGAATGAACATTCTGGATGATTACGCGGCTTTCCCGCTTCAAGAGAATGGCCATCAGTCTGCACTCCCCATCTTGCCCGAGTCGCGGTCGGCAGCCATCTGGGAGACCACTTCCTCGGGGAATTCAAACGCCGGATATCCGGCGGCGGCAATTGCTTCACGCGCAGCCTTTGCCGTCATGGTCTTTTCCGCGACGAAACTGGCGCTCAGTCCAAAGTAGAACGGCTTGGGCGGCGGGGCAGCCTTGAGGCGTTCAAGCAGGCCAAGCACACGCGGCGCAAGGTCTCGCGTGGACAATGCCTGATAGAACATGATCGCCTTGATGTCGTCCGACTCCGCCAGTCGCCAGGCAAGATCAAGCCGCGCTTCAGCGGTTTCGCCGGGAGCACCAGCTGCATTGTCGAAGAAGGTGGCAGCCTTGAAGCCCGCATCCTGCAGCAGATCGGACACCATCATGCCAAGGCCGGCGCCAGCAGTGACCAGCACAACATCGCCCGGAGACTGCACCAGCACGAAGTGGTTTTCGCGGGCCTCTCGCTCATAGTCGGAGAGCCTAGCGTCGGCCAGACGTTGTGACAGCGGAAAGTCGCGACCTTCATGACGATACCCGGCGCTGTCGTCCAGCGTTGCCTTGCAGTCGAGCGCGATCAGTCTTCCCTCGGCGGTGACGGCAAGCGGATTGATTTCCACCATCACCGCATCTTCATTGCGGAACAGACGGACGAGATCGGTGGCGATCCGGCAGAGACGACCGATCGACTTGCCCGGTGCGCCGGCTTCGATGAAGAAAGGAACCAGATCCTGCTGGCGCACCGTGACATCGGCCGGGAGGGGGAATGTCTTCACATCGCCGTTCTCCTCGATGTCGACACCGCCATTGGTCGAGAACATGATGACAGGGCATCCCGCCACATCATCCAGCACAACAGACAGATAGAATTCGGACGAGAATTCCGTTGCTTCCTCTATCATCAGCACCTGCGGGAGCCTGCGTTCGGCGAGAGCGGCTGCTATCGCGTCCAACGTTGCCAGCGGCTCGCTGCCTGCACGGCGAACCAGACCCGCCTTGCCCCTTCCGCCGAAAAGGGTTTGAGCTTTCAGGATGCTGGAGGGAGACAGTTCTTCGGGCCTGTCCTTGGACAGATCACAGAGTCGCGCGTTCGGCACGGGGAGACCATATCTGCGCAGCAGCGACTTGGCGTCCCATTCACAAAGGTCCATTTTAGATCCTCAAACTACATACTTTATGAGCCAGAGCCTCAAGCTTTCCCCAGTCGATAGCGGAAGCGAGATGGAGGCTCAGCGGTCGTTTGTAGACGCCCTCCCCGACGCCAATGGCAAAGCCCAGGAAATTGTCGGCAAGCCCCTCATGGGCTGAGCCTTCAATACCAAGCAATGAATTAGCCGGCGACATGGAAGCCAGGCGCAGCTGCACCAGCGCGCCGGCGGCACTCTCCCCGAACAAGCCGATTACGGCTCCTCCCCCATCGGCCTGAGCGAGCTCGATGGTCTTCCTTGCAACAGAGATGCCGACGCGGGTCGGCTTGGCCGCCAGCTTGTTGAAGCCCAGCTCGATGAACTGCCGGGCAGCGATGACACTGTCGCAGAAGCGGTCAGCCACGATCGGAAGACACGCCCGCCCCATGCGTGAAACCTGCGATTTGACAGGCTGAAAGACACACGGGTCCTCGACAAAGAAAAGGTTGTGCCTGCAAGCGAGACCGAGCAGCGCATCAACCTCATCAACTGCATAGGCGCCGTTAGCGTCTGCACAGAGGGGAAACTCCTCCCCGGTTGCGTCCCGTATCGCTCGTATCGCCGCAGCATCGGCTTCAAGCCCCTGCCCAAGCTTGATCTTGATCGCGCTGAAACCCCGCTGCACTGCATCCGCCGCAGCTTGCGCCATTTCCTGAGGAGAGCCCCGCGTGATTACAAGCACGGCTGGCCCGACATCGCCGTGGGGCTCGACAGCTGAACAGCCATATTCAAGATCATCAACGAGATTGTCGATCAGAACCGACAAGGCCCCGACATCGCGCACCGAGCGAGGCAATGGCTTACCGGCAGCGGACGTCAACAAGGGCCATGCAACGTCTTGAAACAGCTGCAACAGCCCTGCCTGGCTCATGCCGTTCCATGCCGCAAAACACGGCACTTCGGCAGCGCCCTCGTTGCCTGCTGCATCCACAATGCGCGCCACCACATAGTGAGCGTGGGTCGCAACACCGCCCGTAGTCCACTCCACGGGCGTCAAATACGGCAAGGATACCGAGTAGAGATCCGCCTGGACAAGCCGCGATACATCAGACACTGCCAACGGATACCTCCAGAACCGTTTGGGTGGACGCGGCCTAACCCGCGTTCACCCAAACCAGATGCTTATTTTGTTGCGTCGCGGGTCTTCTCGATCACCTGCTGCCAACGGGGCGTGTTCGTCTCGATGTTCTGACGGATCTGCTCGCCGGTGGCGAAGATCGGAGCAACACCCATCTTCAGAAGAGCTTCCTGGTAGTCTTCCTGTTCGACGACGGCCTTCACGGCAGCTTCGATCTTCTCGACGATCGCATCGGGCGTATCCTTGTGGACCACGATGACCGACGGGGTCTCGACGATCGCCATGTCGATACCCAGTTCGCCAACGGTCGGCACATCAGGCAGGACTGCATCGCGCTCGGTGCTCATGAAGGCGAGGAAGCGCAGTTCGTTCTCAAAACCGAAGTGGTTGGAGCTGGAAAGAACCGCTGCATCGATGTGACCGCCCATGAGCGAAGCCACGGATGCGGAGCTTCCCTGGAAGGGAACGTCGATGGTATCAACACCAGCCGTCTGGAAAAGGCTGACGCCATTGACGTGGTGGAAGCCACCCTGGCCCGTATGTCCCCAGGTGAACTGGCCCGGCTTCTCACGCATGGCCGCCAAAAGCTCTTCGAGCGTGTTGTACGGGCTCTTGGTGGAAACCGCGATAGCGGACGTCAGCTGGCCCATCTGCGCAACGTAGCGCAGGTCCGTCTCGGGGTTGATGTTCTGCTTCTCAAACAGCGACGTCAGGATGAACGAGCCGAGAGACTGGTGCGCAAGCTTATAGCCATCCGGATTGCCCGAGACGATTTCCTGAGCCGCGACATAGCCGTTTGCACCGGTGCGATTGATCGGAGCAACCGGCTGACCAAGATGCTTCTCCAGGCGCTGGGCAAGCGCGCGACCAACCTGGTCATTCGCTCCACCTGCCGCGAACGGAATCAGCAGCTCGATCGGACGGTTGGGGTAGTTGTCCTGCGCTGACGCGGCGGTTGCAAAGCCAAACGCAGCGGCCGCGGCCAGTGCAAGGGCGAATTTCGTTTTCAATGACATTAATTCCTCCACAACCCGTTTGTGTAGCAAAACGTACCAAACAAGGTAACAAAGTCAACTAATTTATTGCTGTTGTTATCGTTACCTTGGGCCCTTGATCAGGGCGAGAGCGTGCTGGATTACCGCTTCCGGTTCTTCCCATTGAGGCGCGTGACCGGCTTCGCAGATGACATGCAGCTCATGTTCCGGGAGCTGTTGCATCCAGATCCGCATGAGCGCCGGTGGGGCAATCAGATCAGCTCCTCCAGCCACCACGCGGAGTGGACACTTCAGACTCTTTAGCTTCGTATAGCTGTTGGGAGACAACAGTTCGGGCGATGCGGAACCGTTCTGATGGAACGCATGCTCATGAAGCTCCATCCAGAGTTCCACGCCCTCAAGCGAGCGCGCACGGTAGCTGGGTCCAAGTTCACGATACGAAGCTGCCTGACGGCGTATTTCGGGGATTTCGATCCTCGCCACCGCCTCATTTATCTCCGGCTCAGCAAACTGGCCGGTTGTAGCCAGAAGCAAGAGATGAGAGACGCGCTGCGGATAGGCGCTCGCATAGTCTATGGCCACAAAGGATCCGCCGGCTACGCCAATCAGCGCAAAGCTGGCGAGATCCATCGCGTGTGCAAGTGCCTCAATCGTCTCCGCCACGGTCTGCGGCTCAATCCCCGAGGGCGAGCAACCCTTTCCTGGACGGTCGAACGCGATCGGCCTCAGCCCGGCCTTCATGAGAGCTGCAAACTGATATTGCCAACTCTCACTCGTGCCAGTGTTGGCGTGGAGCATCACGACAGGATGACCAGTTCCGCCTCCGTCGCGCACCCATACCGGACCGTTATCTGTTTCCACATAACGGCCCGCAATGAACGGCTGCGCTCGCCAAAGAGCGTCTGCCTGAGCTGTCCAACTTGCGAATATGGCGGAATCTTTCGACATCAACGTGTTTCCTCCGTTTGCAACCGGCGACCCGCCCTCCAATGCCCAACGAAGGTGACCAAAAGCATACCCAGACACAGCAGCAGAATGCCTGCACTGATTGGACGTTCGACAAAGATGAGAAGGTCGCCACGGGAGATGAGAAGCGCTCTGCGGAAGTTGTCTTCCATCATGGGGCCAAGCACGAGGCCCAGCAGCAGCGGAGCCGCCGGCATCTCCAACATTTTCATCAGGTAGCCGAGCAATCCGAACCCGAGGGCAAGCCAGACATCGAAGATCTGGCCGGTAGCGGAATAAACGCCAAAGCAGCAGAACAGCAGAACTGCTGGATAAAGCAGCCGATATGGAACGGACAGAAGCTTAACCCAAATCCCGATAAGGGGAATATTGAGGATCAGCAGCATGATATTGCCGATCCAGAAGCTCATGATCAGACCCCAGAACAATGCCGGTTGCTCGACAACGAGTCGTGGGCCCGGGGTGATGCCATGGATGATCAGCACGCCCAGCATCAGCGCCATTGACGCGCTGCCTGGGATGCCGAGTGTCATCGTCGGAATGAATGCGGTCTGGTCAGCAGCATTGTTGGCTGTCTCTGGCGCGACCACACCCTCGACAGCACCGTAGCCGAATTCCTCTGGATTCTTGGAGAAGCGCCTTTCCGCAAGGTAGGCCATGAAAGCTGCAAGTAACCCACCCGTACCCGGAAGCATGCCAAAGAATGATCCAATCAAAGAGCCGCGGATCATCGGCTTGACGGAGCGTTGACGCTCTTCCTTGGACGGGATGAGAGCACGCATGGTGATCTTCTTCTGAAAGACCTCGCCCTGATCCGTGTTCGTCGCTGACGCCATGACCTCTGCGATTCCAAACAGGCCAAGCGCCACAATTACGAGGCTAACGCCGTCAAACAGCTGCGGAAAGCCAAAGGTCAATCGCTCGGAGCCGGTCTGCACATCAAGACCCACGGTTCCCAGCAGCAGCCCGAGGGCAACCATCCCCAATCCTTTAGCCGGCGCGCCAGAGCTCATGCTGGATGCGGCCACGAGGCCAAAAAGCATGAGTGAGAAATACTCCGGAGCCGTGAAGGAAAGACCCACCGACGCGATTAACGGCGCAAAGAGCATCATCAGGATGATCCCTGTGCTTCCCCCGACGAATGAGCCAAGGCCAGTCAGAAAAAGCGCCTGTCCTGCCCGACCCTTCTTGGCCATGGCATGGCCGTCCGCGACGATGACGGCGTTCGACGGTGTCCCGGGCAGACCCAGAAGGATCGATGCCGTGGAACCACCGTATGACGTGCCGTAGTAGATTCCTGCCAGCATGATGAGTGCTGTTGTTGGCTGCAGGTGGAAGGTAAATGGGAAAAGCAGAGAGACTGCTATCAGCGTGCCGATACCCGGGATAACGCCAAGTAGCGTACCCAGGAAAACGCCGATAAAGCAGTACAGCAGGTTATCCGCCGTAAGCGCCTGCGCCAGCCCTAAGATAATATGATCCCAGATCATGTCACTACTACCTTGTCAGTGGTATTGACGCCTAAGGGAGGCGCAGGAGAGGAAACTGGATGCCCAGCCCAAGCTGAAAGATCAGATAGGCCATCAAGGCCAGGCTGATGGCGAGGAGGACAACCTCCAGCGAACTGCGTCGCACGGCCAACCCGCTCACAACGGACAAGGCCATAATGGCAGGGACAGCGCCAAAGAGCGGCAACAGCACCGCAAATGCAGCCATGCCACCCGTCACAGTTCCCAAGGCCAGCAGATCTACTTTCCACCAGTCTTCTATTTCGACCGCCTTGAACGAGGAAACCGCGGTCAGCACTCCGAAGAACACGACGGCAAGGGAGACGCCAAGGGGGAACATGCCCGGGCCCATCCGCCGGACCGTTCCCATCTGGTAGTGACCTGAAATGTAAATTGCCGCCGCAGTGCCCACCACGCAGAGGAGAAGACCGGCGCATAAATCGCGCCGATCCCCCTTCTTATTGCTGGCCCTCAGCGATGTCATTTTGCCAGCCCGAGGCGTTCGATGATCTCGGCATAGCGAGGAACATCGACGTCGAACCTACCCTGCAGCTCCTCTGCAGAAGTGAGTTCCAGGTCGAGACCGGCATTGTCTGCGATCTTCCGCGCGTCTTCGTTTTCGCGCACCTTGGCGAGCTGCGCGGCCACTTCGGCAACGATGGCTCGGTCAAGATCAGCCGGGCCTACCAGGCCGAAGTAATTGGAAGCCTCGTAACCCGGGACGACGTCGCCGATCACAGGCACGTCGGGATAGCGATCAAGCTTTGCCCTGCTCGCGACGCCCAGAACACGCGCCATGCCCGAACGCTGCTGTCCAGCAGCCTCGAAGATGCTGGCGAAGGTGAGATCGACTTCACCCGTCAGAAGACCAGTCGTTGAAGCGGATGCGCCAGCATAGGGAACGTGAAACAGTTCAATGCCCGTCATGTCCTGGAACAGCTCTGCCGCCAGATGATTGCCTGACCCTACACCGCCAGTGCCGAAAGAGTACTTGCCCGGCTCCGCCTTGGCCTTCGCAATGAAGTCCTCAAGGCTTTCAAGTTCACTGTCCGCGGGCACCATGATGGCTATCGGAATATCGATCAGAACAGTGAGCGGCGTCAGTTCAGTTCGTGGATCTGGCGCGACTTCCGGATAAAGAGACGGAGCGATCGTCACACCCGAGCTCACGATCAGAAGCGTATTGCCATCAGCTGGTGCTTCTTTGAGTGCGGTGGTGCCTAGAGTACCGCCTGCTCCGGGCCGGTGCTCCAGAATGAAGGTGGCGCCGGTCTGGTTGCCCAGGTGCTCAGTGAGGATGCGGCCCGGTACATCCGAGATGCCACCCGGAGAAAACGGCACAATGATTTTCACCTGGCTGTTGGTCGGCCAGACTTTTTGCGCATATGCAGGTGCAGCAACTGCCAGTGCCGCTGCCAGAACCAGCGTTCCGCCAAGTAGCTTTTTCGCGATGTTCATATTTTTCCTCCCCGGTTGTCAGAAGCGGGTTATTGGTCAGTGAGATTTGAGGAATCCGAAGGCATCACTTCTGAAGTGCCTTCTGCATTCCTGATGAATCGCCAAGTTCAAGGTTCTCCTCGATGGCGAAGATTTCATGCGCGAGAGCGCCGTAACGGCTGTCGGCGTACCCGGCTTCCATCGCACGCTTTGCAAGGCGCAGCGCCAGTGGCGGGGCCTGCAGTGTTTCGGTGATCAGCTCGTTGACCGTTGCAGCGAGGGTCTCGGACGAGATCAGCTGATTGATCAGGCCCCAGCGCTCGGCGAGCGCGGCGTCAATCGTCATGCCCGTGAACATCATCTGCTTGGCGCGGCGCAAGCCTATGGCGCGTGACAGCCGCTGCGTTGCGCCCACCGTTCCCCAGCGGCCTTCAGGCGTGCGGAACGTGGCGCGTTCCGACGCGATGACGAAATCGCACGAAAGGGCAATCTCCACACCAGAACCTACGCATGGGCCATCAACGACGCAGAAGACCGGCATTGGCAGAGATTCGATGGCGTTATAGGCACGGAACCCGCGGAGGCGTCGGGCACGAACCTGATCCTCGTCGAGTCCTGCCCGCTCCTTCACGTCAGCTCCCGCGCAGAACACGCTGCCTTCTGCCTCAATGACCGTCAGCACAACATCCCTGTCATTGGCAAGCAGCGTGCAAGCCTTGTAAAGTTCGTTTGCAAGCTGGTTGTTCAGCGCATTGCGTGCCTTCGGCCGATTGAGCTTTAGCCGGGCGACCGTCTTTCCTTCCAGCTGGGACAAATCCAGCGCTATCGTCTCGAACTGGGTCATACGATCCCCTCTTCCTGAAGTTTAGTGATATCGGAGGAGCCATAGCCGAGCATTTCACCCAGAACGCGCGCCGTATGCTCGCCCAGGAGCGGCGGGCGATCAAAGCCGGGATTGTCGAACCCATCGAACTTGAACGGCAACGGCAATCCCTGGAATGAGCCGCTGACGGGATGGTCGAAGCTCTTCACCATGTCGCGTGCCCCGGTATGTTCATCCGCGAGCACCTCATCGACGGTGCGGATCGGTCCGCAGGGAACGCCATGCTGATCGAGGCGCGCCATCACGTCGTCCCGGGCCAGGGCTCCAATTGCCCGGCCAAGCTCCGCCATGATCTCATCGCGGTTGCGCACGCGCGAACTGTTGTCGCCGAACCGTGGATCGGCTCCCCATTCCCCAATGTCCAGGGCATTGCAGAGCGGCATCCAGTGCTGGTCGGAGCCTGTGATGTGCACGAAGCCGCCGTCTGCGCAGGCGAATGTGGCGGATGGCACACGGCCCGGGTGCTCGGTTCCCATACGTTCAGGCACTTCGCCCAACGCGAAGAACCGGGCGGCGGCAAGGGTCAGGAGCGAGATCTGCCCGTCCAGCATTCCCATGTCGACAAACGCGCCCTTGCCGGAGGTTGCACGGCCATTCAAAGCGCTGAGTGCTGCTATCGCGATCCAGAGGCCCGAGGTCAGGTCAGCGACCGGAAGGCCGGCCTTGACTGGTCCGCCGCCTGCTTCTCCCGTAAGGCTCATCAGGCCGCTCATGGCCTGGAATACCGTGTCGTAACCCTTGCGCTTCGACAACGGACCGTACTGCCCGAACCCAGTGCAGGAGAGATAAATCAGGCGGTCATTCACTTCCTTGAGTGAACCCCAATCGAGTCCGTAACGCTTGAGCGTGCCGCTCGGGAAATTCTCGATGACGATGTCTGACTTCGCCGCGAGCTGACGGACAATCGCCTGGCCCTCAGGCTTCTTCAGATTGACGGTGACCGACTCCTTCGAGCGGTTGCACGCGTAGAAATAGGCGCTGCGTTCGCCAAGGAGCGCATCGTCACCCTCTGCGAATGGCTCGAACCCGCGCGTCTCGTCACCACCGCGCGGATGCTCGACCTTGATCACCCGGGCACCAAGCTCCGCCATGATCATGCCTGCATATGGACAGGCAAGAACGCGCCCAAGCTCCAGAACGGTTACACCTTCAAGTGGCCTCATGCCTTGGCTTCCTTCGCATAGGCACGCATCCGGGCGTTTTCCTTGATGCCTATGGCGATGCCGTCAAGCAAGGGAATGTCGGCAACCGCGTAGAGCAAGGACTTTGCCGCGCCGACCGCACGGGGAAGATAGCCGGCTATCTCTTCGGCCATTGCGATGGCGCGATCAACCGAAGTGCCTGTTTCCACAACCTCAGAGGCGAGCCCAAGCGAAAGCGCTTCCGCTGCATCTACCCGGCGACCCGTCGCAACGAGGCCAAAGGCCTTTTTGCGGCCGACGTGCTTGACCAGGGACGCCATTACAATGGCAGCCACGATGCCGTGCTTGACTTCCGGATAGGCAAAAACCGCCTTCTCATCCGCAACCACATAATCGCAGGCAAGCGCGAGCCCTGCACCACCACCCATGGCGAAGCCATTGATTGCGCCGATAACCGGCGTCTTCATCTGCGGAATGATTGAATGAAGTCGGCCCGTCAGTTCTGAACGGCGCTCCACGAGCGCGGCATTGTCGGGGGTCAGTACCTTGAACTCTGACGTGTCGGCGCCCGCACAGAAGGCTCTCCCCTCGCCTGTCAGGACGATGGCGTGAACCGCCGGATCGACTTCAGCCGCATCGAGAGCTGCAACGAGCGATTCCGTCAGCGCAAAGTTGAGAGCATTCAGCTTGTCGGCCCTGTTCATCTTCAGAACACGCACGTTACCAATGTCGCTGACGACAAGGACTTCATTCATCATGCAAACTCACTTCTCTTGAACTGTTAGGCGGACATGGCGCCGACACGGGCGAACGCAGTCTTCAGCTCGTCAATCAGACGAGCCATGACTTCTGCAGCAGGAGGAATGTCGGAGATCAGCCCAGCCGTCTGACCGGCCTCTACTTTACCCCGCGCAACATCCCCGTCGTAGGCGGCCTGCTTGAGCGTCGCTGAAGCAAGAAGCTCCTTCCAGGCGTCCGGATCGTTGGCGCGCAGGGCGGCCGCTTCGGCGGCCAGAACCGTTTCGGTGAACTCGTTTCGCACGCAGCGAACAGGAAGATTACCGCGTCCGGCCAGTACCGTATCGCCTACATCTGCCTTCAATACCGCCTGCTTGTAGGCCTCATGAACGCCAGCTTCCTTGGTCATCAGGAAGCGCGTGCCAAGCTGCACGGCTTCAGCACCGGCGGCCAACAGGGCCGCGATTCCGAAACCGTCGGCCGCACCACCGCTCGCAACAACCGGGCAATCCACCACCTGCAGAACACGACGAACGGCAACGAGCGTGCTGGCGCCATCATCTGGCGGGTGCCCTCCGGCCTCGACACCAACGACGATGATGCCGTCAACACCCTGACTTGCAGCCTTCTCGGCATGTTTCGGGAATGCCGCTACATGCAGCCATGAGCTGCCAAGATCATGGAATCGCTTGAGACTGTCCCCCGGAGCGCCCTGGGAGGCGACGATCACGGGAGGACGCGCTTCAGCAATGATGTCAAGGATATCCTCCACGCCCTTGCGATAGAGCGGGACATTGACCGCCCAGGGGCGATCCGTCAGATCCTTGAGTTCAGCCAGGGCTTCACGCAGGTCGTTGGGCCGCATTGGTCCCGCAGCGAGCATCCCCAGCCCGCCGGCATTGGATACGGCAGCAGGCAAGGCAGCGTTTGAGGACGCCCAGCTCATTCCTGCCTGGATGATCGGATAGTCGATCCCTAGCTTTTTAGACAATCCAGTCTGGATCTTCATCAAATCGGCTCCGTCTCGAAAAGGCTGGTCGGCGCCGGAGCTTCATAGCTGTCAGGCCCCACACCCTTGAGCTCTGCCAGAAGCTCGAGCGAGCCGCGCGTAACCTTCTCCATCAACTCCATGAGCAGGACGCGTTCTTCCCGCGACAGTTGCGCCAGCATCGCCTCGTTACGCTTCTGGCTGGTAGCCAGCACCTGGCTCACGATCGATTTTCCCTGTGCCGTGAGGGCCAGAAGCGCGCTCCGCTTGTCGCGGGGATTGTCCTGCCGGGTGATCAGCTTGCGGTCTTCCAGAGCAGCAATGGTCCGGCTCATCTGGCTCTTCTGCACGCCAGCACGCTGCGCCAGCACCTGGAGAGGCGCAGCACCCAGGAAGTCGAGCACCGCAAGAGCGCGCCAGTCGTGAATGTTCAGGTCGAAGACGGGCTTGATGTCGAGCAGCGCAATGCGTGTCGAAACGCCCGCCAACCTTTGCAGATTGTACGAAAAGAGATCGCGGATGTCTCGATCTGCTCCGCCAATCCCATCCTTGGTTTTTCCAGCCATGCTTCTCTCCTCTGCACCGTTTCGGGAGTGACCGACGACCCCACAATCCCCCGGCGCCCACCCGAACCAGAAGGGAATACGTTGTTGTTATGATCGAACTCGTTGACATTATCTACTATTATTTTCATTATTGGCGCAATGTTGACAGCAATGCACAGGGGTGGGTCGGTGAATCGCCAGGTTGTAATTAACGAATGTTTCGCGCGAGACGGGTTGCAAAATGAGGCCGACTTCGTTTCAACCGAAACAAAGTTGGCGCTGATCGCCCGCTTCACCGAGCTAGGGTTTCAACGCATCGAAGCGACCTCCTATGCCCATCCGGAACGTGTGCCCCAGTTTGCTGACGCAAGCGATGTGCTGGCGAGGATAAGCCGCGGGGCCGGCGTGCTCTACAAGGCAAGTTGTGGAAACACCCGTGCCGTAGAGCGCGCCAACGCGGATTTCGATGCAGGTCGAGGCGCCAACGAGATAAGTCTGCTCGCGTCCGCGAGCGACAGCCACTCGAAGAAGAACCTGAACGCTACGAAGGACGAGCAGTGGAAGCGCATTGAAGAAATGGTGCGCGTCGCCAACGGCCGCTACAATCTTGTCGGATCGCTGTCGGTGGCTTTTGCCTGCCCTTTCGACGGCATCATCTCTCCCGAAGTCGTGAAGGCGGACTGTGAGCGCTTTGCCCAGCTTGGAGTTCGTACCATCAGTCTCGGCGACACGATCGGTGCAGCCACGCCTGATCTGATCGAGGCGATGTTCGAGACTTTGATGTCCGCTCATCCTGACCTGATTTTCGTAGCACATTTCCACGACACGCGTGGCCTCGGGCTGGCCAATTGCCTTGCAGCGTACCGGGCCGGCTGCCGCTACTTCGATTCCGCCTTCGGCGGGGCGGGCGGGCATCCTGCCAAGATCAAATACGGCGGCGGCTATACCGGCAACGTCGCAACCGAGGATCTGGTGAACATGTTTGAAGCAATGGGCATCTCCACTGCCATAAACCTCCATAGCCTGATCGAGACCGCGAAGATGTGCGAAGAGGCTGTGGGCCGGCCGCTCTACGGCAAGGTGACACGCACCGGCCTGTCGCCCTTTCTGGAGACAGCAGCATGAGCGCGACAAACCCTCCCCTTACGCTCGCGCAATTGATCCGCAACGCTGCTCGTCTCTACCCCGACCATGAGGCGGTGGTGGCGGCCGATGGGCGTTTTACCTACGCGCAGATAGACGCTGAAAGCGACAGGATTGCCCGCGCTCTTTCAGCTTCGGGCATTGCCAAGGGTGATCACGTCGGTATCTGCGCCGGAAATACCGGTCTCTGGGTCCAGCTGTTTTACGGCATTGCCAAGGCTGGCGCAGTCGCAGTACCTATAAACACTCGGCTAAAACCTTCCGAAATTCAGTATCAACTCGGCCAAGCCAAGGTTAAGTTGCTCTTCCTGGCGGACCGGCTGCTAAACATCGATTTCTTCGCACTGTTCGAAGATGTTGCGCAGGGCTTCACCAGCGGCTTTCCTCAGGATGACCTTCCGTTCCTGCGCCAGGTGGTGGCTCTCGGCGACACAAGCCACCCGCATTGCAAGGCGTATCACCGCTTCATCGAACAAGGTGATGGCACTCCTCTGCCTGCGGAGCCAGCGAACCGGGATCCGGCGCTGATCCAGTATACGTCAGGTACTACCAGCCTGCCGAAAGGCGCATTGCTCGCTCACGAGAGCATGGTGCGCAACGCCGCCGCCGTGGCGGCCCGCATGGGGCTTGAGCAGAAGCATCGTTATCTGAGCGCCCGCCCCTTCTTCCATGTCGCCGGAACAACCCTTTCCATCGCTGCTTCGGCAACCGTCGGCGCCACCCTGGTCACCATGCTACGCTTTGTTGCCGACGATGCGCTCGACCTCATGGAGCGGGAAGCCTGCACCCATTTCTCCGGAAATGATACGATGTTCCTCATGCTGCTGGAACGCCCGGACGCTACGGCCAAGAGCAGGCTTTTCGGCGGTTGGGCTGCTGCCTCGCCCGCAGTGATCGAACAGGCGGTCGAACGACTGGGCACAAGGGAACTGGTGGTCGCCTACGGGCTTTCGGAGGCATCACCCAATGTCGCGGTTTCCGATCGCAACGACCCGCTTGAAGACCGGATCGCCGGCTGGATGCATCCGCATGAAGGCTTGGACGTGCGCATTGCCAAACCGGGAACTGGAGAGGCACTGCCTTTCGGCGAGCGCGGTGAAATCCAGGTGAAGGGCTGGAGCGTCATGCTCGGCTATTTCGATAAGCCCAAGGAGACGAAGGAGGCAATTGGCGAAGACGGATTTCTGCGCACAGGCGACATGGGCGTGATGCGCGAAGATAGTCGCATTCGCTTCCTTGGTCGCATCAAGGAGATCATTCGGGTGGGCGGTGAAAACGTTTCACCCAGCGAAATCGAAGACGTGCTTGTAACGCATCCGGCAGTGGCGCAGGCGCAGGTGGTTGGCTTCCCTGACGCACGGCTGATCGAGGTGCCGGTAGCATATCTCACCTTGAAGGAGGGCCACAATATAACATCTACCGAGTTGCTTGATTGGGCAAAGCCAATGCTCGCAAGCTACAAGATGCCCCGTCATGTGGCTATTGTTGCGACCTTCGATAATCTTGGCCTCACCGCCAGCGGTAAGGTGCAGAAGAACAAGCTCAAGGAAGACGCTCTCACGCGCTTTGTTGCAGCGGGGTGAGGTAGGAGACACGCCGCGCCTACGCATCTTCGAGAGGGTGGTAATCTACACCGGACCGGATGAGGCAATAGCTGCAGCAACCGACGATGGCGTGGATGGATCGGGACAAATGCTTGCCGGGTGCCGAAGCGGTGATCGCAGTGTTCAGCTGATGACTGCCACCTCGTCGAGCGGCAAGACAGGGGAAGCTGATCGATAAGTTTAACACGCGGCCATTCAGGTTTTTATAGCTCCTTAAGCTCACCAGAATTGCTCGAGAACGAGAGCCAATCGACGATCATCGTTGAAAGTCGAGCCAGGCTCTGCAAGCGGGAATTCGACGGGTTTGCCTCAGCGAGAGCCGCAAGGAGATGCGGAAGACGGCCACTGTCATCAGTCATCGCGATCAGCGCTGAGACGAATGTGCTCATAGAGGTCTGCGAGTGACTCCGCGTGCTGCTCGTAGAATTGCATGGCTAAATCGCCGGTCATTTGAGATGCACCGTCCCTTTGAGGATAGTAGTCAATTGCCAACCACAAGCTTACCCCTGCGGCCCACATGAGCATAAGCGAGAACATTTGTCGAACGCGTTCATTGGCGACCATCCATGCAACGCACAGGCAAGCTGGTCTTCTTCAATCTTGGTGACTCCGAACCACAGCCCTCCAGTGAGCGTTGTTGCGAGCACAGGAATCTGCCACATAATTTGGTTCAGCGATCGGAAATGCTGATAGTTTTGCTCGTAGGCCGCTTTCACAAGTCCCGTCACGTTCTGCGACCTCTCGAAAGAACCAATGAAAATTCGCTTGCGAGGGGACCATCGCCATTCTCTTTGATGACACCCAAATTCAATAATCTATTGTCAGCACACGCCTGCTTCTCATATGCGGGATGATTTCTGGCCATAAAACGCGACTTTAAGTAAAGGATCTTATCTTCGTGTCTTTCGCGCTTGAAAATCATCTTACGGAGATTGACTCTTACACTTTCCGTGATGAACGGCAGTGCACTGTCGAGCGCGTCACATTTATATGCTTTCATCATGCCATACTCGGGGCCAATTTCGACGAGGTCGAACAGGGAAAAGCCCGGTTGTACGATCTCGGCGCACCCGGTAATAACGCGGACCTTGACCGGAAGCTGCTCGAGATTCTCGACCATGAACCTTAGAGTGCCATCCTCGAAGGACGCGAATCCACTAGCGACAGCCTCTTGATATGCGGACTGCAGCGTAGCCCTGTCACGTATCGAGTGCAGCTCCGCAGTCGCGGCCTCTATCAACGTGGAATGTGATCCAAATAGCGTGCGGACGTCGCGTTGGATGGACAAAGGCAGCGTCTTGTAACGGACGGCCCCCGGAAAAATTGACAAGGCAAAGTGGACGATAAGGTCTTCGCGCCTCGCCTGTGCCGCTAGCCTGATCTGGCCGGGATCAGCAATCTCCTGAGCGCAGGCGGCGATCGCGCGCGCCACTGAGACTTTCTTGGCACGCAGGGCCTCACGAATGTCAGCCTCGACTTCATCTTCGAGTGGAAGCCTGCCCAGCTGAAGCGCAGTCCTCCAAATCGCTTCGAGTTCCTCGCGAGCTTTCTCTGCGACCGTGAACACTCTTGGCTTCTGATGGCGAGCCGCCTGCCGCTCCGGCAGTGAAATGCGCGAGTATACCAGCGAACGGGAACGCCTCCGGAAGCTAACCTGTTGCTCGAGCTCCTTGTCCCGGAAGGCAGCGACGATGCCCGGCGCAAGCGGAAGCGGGCGCTCGCCCGTCACCTTCCTCACCAGCGCTGAAAGTTCGTCCTGCGAGAAGTACTTCTGGAAGGTCTGCCGTCGCGACAGGAAGCCGTCAGAGACCGGAACATGTCCTTCGACGCTGTATTTCCCCGGCACCATGACGGAGACGGCCATGCCGCGGCGCGCGTAGCTCCATGCCGCACGCAACGTCTCCTCGCGCTCGTGCGGGTCCTCGATGACATTGATGACGAAGCCGAGGTTGACGACGTCGGCCGGACGGCGCTCGCCGTCGGGGCGATGGTTCGGATCCCAGCCGAAAGCCGCGTAGCCGTTAGCCTGCAGGATGGCTACGTCGTCGCCACGCCCGCAGCCGTAGTCGAAGAGCTCGAATTCCCCCTGAAGCATGCCGAAGCGAACCATGAGGGAAACGGGCTGCGAGAGCGCGGATCGCGAAATTGCGGTGCGCTCTCGAGCGACCTCCACCGCGGCGTCCCCTCCAGAAACCAGGCGCGGGCCGTCGACCTTCAGCCCGGCGGCTTCAAGGCGAGCGTACCAGGCCTTGCGCGTGCCGATCTTGTTGCTGTCCTTGAAAAGGCCGAGCTCCTCCGCACGCCGGGTGATCGCGGAAAAGGCCGGCTGTCGCGGGTCGTCCGGCGCGATGAGCGTCTCCTTGCGGTGCAGGATCGGCGGGTTGTCGCGGTCCGTATAGTCCGTGACGGTCGTCCTGCCGTCCTCATCGAACGAGATCGCTTTCAGAAGGGCCGGAAAAGCGGAGGCCGAAAAGTCCTCGTAAAGAAGAAGCGACTGCCGCTTGGCCGATACCTTGGCGACGTTCCAATCGAAGCCTCCCGCCAACTCCTCCGCGCGCGCGACGCCTTGCCTTACCTCCTCGCTGGCGAGAGGAAGCGCATCCTTGTGAACGTACAGGAACCCACCGACACGCTTTCCCGGTTCGCTCTTCTTCGCCAAATGCGCCCTCCGGCTTTCTTACCCGGCCCTGCCCCAGTGTTCGGTGATCGCCGCGGCAAGTTCCCATGCATCGTCGTCATCGATGTACGGAGATTGACCGATGATCAGGCTAGATTGCCCCATCGGAACCTCGTTGGCGAGTTTCGCGGCAAAATGCCCCCGGCCCAACAGTGTCTCCGCGCCGCCTTCGTCGAGCACGATGCTGGAGTTCACTCGCGTTGACACCTTCAGGGCAATCTTGTTGCCAATGTTCGCCTTAACCTGCGACGGCATCGCGTCCTTGTCCGGCCGTTGGGTGATGAGGACGAGGTGAACGCCCGAGGCGCGTGCCTTCGAAGCAAGCCGCACCACGTAGTTCGTTACAGCCTCGGGATACGGACCGCTCTTGTCCGCCATCCAGTCGCCGATTTCGTCATGGAACAGGAAGATGCGCGGCAGTCTCGCCTCGGGTTCGACCTTCTGGTTGTACTTCTCGATGTTCGGCGCGATCTTCGTGATCTCCTCGTAGCGCCTGTCCATCTCCGCAACTAGTTCCTCAAGGGTCTTGATCGCTTCCTCCTGGGTTACGACTATGCCGCCATCGAGGTGGGGCATGTTCTTCAGCCACGGATAGTCAGCGCCGAACTTCGGATCGACGAACCTGACGCGCACGTTGCGCGGCGAGTTGGTCGCAAGGAGATCGAGCAGGATGTTGCGGGTGAGCACGCCCTTGCCGCCGCCGGATTCGCCGGCGATAAGAGTGTGCGGTCCGTGCTCCGGCTGCGCGCCGTTTTCCCCGAAGATGTTCAGATAGAGAAGCTCGCCGTCGTCTTCCCGCTCTCCCAAAAGGAAACTGCCGTTGAGAACCGGAGCGGTTGGTTGAAGTACGCGGCGCTTCCAGAGTTCAGTAAGGGACAGGATGGTGCGCTTCGGCCTTCGCACTATGATCAGTACCTCGCCCGTGCCCGGCCGCACGTCGTTGACGATGATCCCGTGCGTGGTCTGCAGCACCTCGCGGCGCTTTTCAACGTTCGCCACCGTCATCGTGTCGGTGCCCCTGAACTTGATCAGAGCGGCGTTGGGGGTCAGTCGATCCCCAGTGATCTCCGAGTCGAGACCGTAGCTTCTCAATGCCTGCCGCAGCTTCGTCTTGACCGCGTCCAGCCACACCCTGTCGTCGTCGCGAGCCGGAACCGGAGCGGCTTCGACATACCTTCGCACCGAAAGGGGATATTGCCCGGCGGCGTTGTCGTGCTCCGTTTGCGGCGGGGCGACCTCTGGCGAGACGGGCGGCGTTACCACATCCTTCTCAGGCTGCGTGTCGTGATTTTCCTCCTCTGGGATCACCTCTACAAGGTCCACCGTGCTGTCGCCTGACACGTCTTCGCCGTCAGTGTCCGTTCCTTCAGGAGGCTTGCCGCAGTACGCGGGGTCTGGAAGACGAACCTTCAGCGCGCTCTCCGAACTCGGAGCCTCGAAGTGCCTGAAGATGCGGGCGATCTCCGGCCTGTCGAAGACGTACTGCCGGATCTCCGACTCCTGTGCCTCGTTGGGCAACGGCTTGTTCATGATGCAGTCATGGACGAAGACGAAGGACACGCCGCGGATGCGAATGTTCGCGTCACCGCTTCGGATCATCGATGCCCATGAACGCGGATCGCCGGCCACCGAGCGCGGGAATACGCCGTGCTCGAGGAGAAGATCGGCGATCCTGGATCGCCAGAGGCCGCGGTTGAGGACGTCGCCGCCGAGCACGACGCGGTTCTTGAGGTCGATGGCCGTGGCACGCGTCTGATCGAGCGACTTCTTGGATTCTCCAGACTCTCCGTCCTGGCCGATGAACTTGCTTTCGATGACGTGCATGTCGAGAACCGGATGCCCGTTCTCTTCGCCGACGCAGAGGACGAGAATATCGGCCTTCATCTTGCTCTTAAGCCCTAGCGGCTCGGCGAAGTCGTCGAGCTGCAGCCAGGCGACCGGGGTCATGCCATCCGGCAGGGAGGCGACGAGAACCTGTTTGCTGAGAAGCAGGCCCAGAAGCTCGAGTGCGTGGTTCTCCTGCCGGGCGGCCCTAAGCACCACACGGCCCGAGATCAACGCCGCTTCGTTGATGCAGACGTCGGCAAAGCTCCTCGCCTCAAGCGCGGACTTGGCGGTCACTTCGGAGAGCTGGCGAGCCAGCCTGTCCTTCAGGGGCACGCTCGTCTTCTTGGTGGAGACGATCACGTTGTGGCTCGATCCCGGCCAGGCGATGTTGCGAATGACGTTGATGTCGTTGTTCTTCAGCAGCTGCTCGTTCGCGATGCCGTCGAAGGTGACGACCCACTCGGCAACGCCATGCGCCCTGGTGATCGCGTCGGAAATGCGCTTGTCGTCGAAGTTCACCTCGCGGACGGGAACGAAGTGACCAGCGTCTTCCTCCTTCTCGTCCCGGTGGAGGTCATGGATCACGTCCACGTATCGCTGCACTTCGAGCGGCCGCGTAGCGGGCACGAGCAGCGTCTCGCTCTTGCGCTCGCCCATGCCGTGCGAGAGCCGACGGGTCTCCTCGTCCGGAAGATGATCGGCGAACTTCGGCCATCCTTGCCGCGGCGGCGAGATTTTGCGCCAGCTCGTTTTCGCGCCGCGAGCAATCACGTCATGGAGCAGGACGATGTCCGCCTTACGGGCAGTCGTGCTGCTGCCGACCGAATCCACGTCGAGGAACCCCACCCTGAGGCGTGACAGGAAGGTCTGCGCGGCCTCGCTCGCGAGTACGCCGTCGAGTTCGCGGCTGATGGTGACGTTCTGCTCGGCGTAAATCTGGCGCAGGCGATGCTGGTTCGTGTGGGTGAGGATGAGGTCGCAGCGAAGGTCCGACTCCGCCTCGATCTTCCTCGCGAGCTGGTCCGCCAACCTCGACGGCAGGTCGCGGTTGTCCGCGTTGTAGAGGACGACCGAGAAGTTCGCGCGCTCGTGCGGATTGAGGTCGAGATACTCGCGCGCCTGCTCGAGGAGCGCGGCGGTCGCTTCCTTGGAGTAGCCGTCGAACGCGTCCTCTGCCCCTTCGTCGAGGGTCGGCGGCTCAAGAAGGCCGTAGTCTGCGAAGTCTTCGGTTTCGATGAGCAGCTTATGGTCGCCGACGCCGGGTACCAGCGTCATCGCCGGATGCCACGCACGGCCGATCGCGTCCGTCACGCTGCGCGCGTAAGTGCGAAGGTCCGCTCCGTTTCCGCCTGAGGAGACGAGTTCCCGGAGCGCGGCGGCCACCCTCTCGGCCTTGGCTCGCGCCTCTGCCAGCCGGAACGGATGCCATGGGCACGAGATGGCGACGCTCGGCTTGTCGAGAGAATACGCCATGCCGATCGAGAGCGCGGGCTTCCAGAGAAGCTTGCGGCAGTCGTCGTTGCGCGCCCTTGCGCGCAGAAGCGACAGAAGTTCGCCGTAAAGCTCCGACTGCTCGTAGAGGGACGCGTCAGTGAGGCCGCCCCCGTCAGCCCGGATGAAGGCGCGGACTGCCTGGGTGTACTTCTCACGGAACTTGAGGAAGGCCTCGCGGATGACGGCGGCGTCTTCCTCGGGAAGGATTTCGCCCCCGAGACTGTCGAGCGCTTCGAGGAACTTCTTGCCCTCATTAAGCGTCGCGTCGTTCATGTTGACCAGGGTGCCCTGCGGGGAGTCGAACACGTCCTGAACGGTGGCACGGTTCCTGAGATCAATGATGCCGTCGACGACGCGATCCGTCCTCTGCGACCGGGAGAACCTGCCCGATCCAAGGAGCGCGACTTCGCCTTCCTGGTTGGCGATCTCAGCCATGTTCGCCGTGTAGGCGTTCGCGAAAGAGTTCGCAGGCATCGTCCAGACGAGCTGAGTGGCGTGCTGCGCGGTCTTGAAAACGTCGCTGGTCTCCAGTTCCTCCGCCGAAACGAGGCAGATGTCGAACTTGAACTGACGAGAGATGAGCGAGGTCTTCTCGCTCGCCTTGCCAACATCCCAATGCTGGGAGTGCGACCACAAGAGCCCGAAGTCGCAAACCATGACGGGCGCGAGCAACTCGCGAAGCCCGCGGAACCTGTCGCGCAGGAAACGGCAGATGTCCGCGTTCTTGTGCTTCCAGAAGCTGAGCTTGTCGGCTCCTTCCAGACGAAGGACGAGGACGGGGTTCTCCGGCATCGTTTCAACCGAACCGACGAGATCGGCTGCGGCCAGCAGAATGCCGGACAGGAGGTTGGGGTGCTCCTCCGTTTTGCGGAAGATGAAGCTTTCCCAGCGCTTCAGAAGCGGCTTTTCTTGCTTCAGAGTCTCGCGGTGTTTGAAGAAGAACTCCCGCTCCGCATCGTCCGCGTCGGCGGTCTCGACGATGTCGTTTTCGAGGAGGTGCCTGTCTTCGTCGTCGAGCGCGGTCGGGAAATTCTTTATGAAGAAGTCTGCTGTCGCCTGCGAAAGCGACGCGCGCGCGGAGGCCTTGCTGATCTTCAGGACGGGTTCGAAAATCTCCCATCGCAGGTTGGCGGCTGCTTCCTGCGTCGGTTGCCAGCTGCCCGCGGCGATCGTCTCGTCCTCGATCAGCGCGATAAGGACGTCCCTATCGTCCTTCACCAGCCGGCCGTTCGCAAGCAGCTCCTCGACTCGGTTCTTCAGCGACTTGCGGTCGAGCGCCGCTCCGCGGTCGTTACGCAGGTAGAGCGCATCGTTCGCCTTGCGCCATAGCTCGCCGAGTTCCTCGCTCCACTTTTCGACGCTCTTGATGCGGCCCCTCGCCCCGAAATCCTTGAAGCGGCCGGCCCCGGCCGGGATACGGAAAGCGGGCAACGCGTTGTCGAGGGCTTTCTCAATGCGGGTGTTCTTGTACTCCTCTTCGAGCCGGAGGATGAACCGCGACAGCATCGGCAGCCCGCCAATACACAGACCCGCGGCATCCGCGCCACGGATGAAGTTGCAGACATTTTCCGTGTTGCGCTTATCGAGCATGCTCAGTTCGGGGCACTGAGAGAGCCAGAGTTCCGGGGCCTGCGAAAGCGCTTCATAGGAAATCTGCTTGATCTCCTTCACGGTCGCGCCGACCACGTCGAGGTGGTCCGTCGTTACCGAAAACAAGATCACGCCCTCGCCCGCCGGCCTTTCCATGTTTCGGAAATGGGTGGCGCTCAGCGTGGAGATCATCTCCTCGGGAAGTGTGTCATCCTGAAGCGCAGGATGAATGTAGACTTCAGCGCCAGCGATCTTCTCCTTGACCTTGCGCGCGACCGCCGATGTCAGCTTCGGCGACAAGTCAACGATGGAGAAGAGAGACTTCCGTCCCGGACTGTCCTTCATCTCCGCTTCGATGCGGGCGACCGACACTTCGGCCACGAGCGCGATGGCGCGTTCTTCTTCAGAGATGGCTGTTGCGTGGACGTTCATCGGCTGATCTCATGGAACGGGTTGTGGACGAAAGCACAGTCGTCCGAGAGGCGGTGGACGAGGCCGAGAACCCTCAGCCGCTCTTCAAGCAGCCGCTGGTTGGCTTTGAAGTGCCCGTAGTTTGCGTCCTTGAAAGCCACACGGCCCACTTCGGAACCGACCACGATGCCGTAGCGATCCCACAGTTTTGCGAGGAAGGTCTCGAACTCAAGCGGCTCCTTCACGTTGGCGAGGACAAGGGCTTCCAGCATGCCGTCGCTAGCCGCGTACCAGCGGCCAGCCCCACGAACGGCAACGGCGAGACCGATCTGGTCGACGTAGTAGCCAATTACCCGGCCAAGGTGCTGATCGTGGTCTTCCAGAGCCTCCTTGGCGATGTGGGCCGGATATTTTTCCGGCTCCGGCCTCACGTCTGCGTCGCTCCAAGTAAAGCCGAACCTCTGCTCGACGAGGTCGTTGGCCGCCCGCGCTGGCTGTGGCTGGGAAAGGGCATTCTTCCATTCCTCTGAAGCCTCGAAATCCTCGATGAGCTTCTCGATCGCACGGCGCGTCATGTCACGGTGCCGCCTGTAGCAGTCCTGTGAGATTCTCTTCACGCCGACGGTGGCCGTGCTGACCATGTCGAGGGGAAGCGGCGGAATCTGGTCATCAGGGGTGCCGAGAACGTCCGCAGCCCTCTCGATCATGTAGCGGACAATCCCGAACCCAGTGAGGCGCATCAGCGGCTCCGGCAGATTGTCGTCCGGCAACTCCTTGAGTGACAGCACGTTCAGCCAGTCTTCGGCGATCCGGTCATAGGCCTTATGCGAGGGAAGAGGCAGGTAGCCGATGTCGAACTCGAGAGGCTCTTCCTGCTCGTTGGGCTGCATCACTTTGGCAAGAGCGTTCCACCTGCTCTGCTCGGTAAGAAGCCGCTCGACGATCAACGGTTCGAGCTGTTCCCTGAAGGCGCTGCGATTGAGCATCAGGTAGAGAAGCTCGCCGCCGCGAGAAAAGAAGCGGCGGTCCTTGTCCGCCCGATCGGACTTCTTCTCGCCGAAGTCGGCCGCGAGCATGTCAGGACCGCGAGGCGCGAGATGGCGTGACGTCGCGCGCCGCTTCCGCCCGCTCTCGATTTCGGCGCTTCGCAGCAGAACGACGGCGTTGCGAAAGGCGGCGAAACTCGTGAACCTGTCCTGCAGGTAGCCGAACTTCGCTTCAGCTCCAGCGCCGAGCCGTTCGAACCACTTCGCCCAGCGCGTGGCGTTGGAGCCGTACTCGTCGCTGTCGGCGATCTCTTCGATGTGCCTGTCCTTGAAGAGAATGGTTCTCAGCTCCCGTCGGGTCGGGAGCTTGTAGGGGAAGCGCTCGTGCCTGTTACCTTCAAGACCGTCGAATATGCGGTCGTGATTCCGGTCGGTGCGCCGGAAGGACATGATGCCCAGCGCTTCCAGAACCACGAACCATGGGGTTTGGTCATTGTAGAAGCGGTGGCCCCAAATCTGCTGTTCGAGCCAGACGTCCGTGCCGCGCGCGAACTGTTCGGTCGGTGGCGCAAGAGCGTCGTCAAGGTAGGGGGTCGCCATCGGTCACTCCGCCATAACGATGTCGAGGGTGTCAGCGCGCAGTTTGCCGTCTTCGCCGAGCCGGACGACGCGCATGTTCATCAGGTCTTCCCGCTGCACGAGGTTCGCCTGCTGAAGCTTCGCCATGACGCGAAGCCTGAACTGACGAAGCTCCTCGAAACACTGCCGCGAGAAGCTGCCGGGCAGGCTGCCCCGCTCGACGCGCATCAGGTATTCGAACAGAAGCGGAGAAAGCTTGTGCGAGGCCACTTCCTGGAAGGGGTCGTTGAACCTCTCGCGAATGCCCACCGACATCTTCGGCCGCCCCGTCCGATCGTCAGGCACGAGGTCGAAACGGACAGGGCCGTTCACGCGCTGACCGACCGGAATCTCGTAGTCGAGGATGCGGCCAATCCGGCTCTGGGTGTTGGCAGCCGGGCCTGTGAGCCAGAGGACGTTGGAATCGTCGCACATCGTGCCCGAGTAGCTGCGGTTGAGGCCAATCACGAGCCTGCTCTTGATGTGCTCCGCCTGACCGCCGCGGCACTGCGCCTTCCAGAAGTCGATATAGTCGCCGCCGTGCCGGAAAACCGTCAGCCGCCAAGGGTCGATCTCGTCGTCCCTCTTTGACACTGCCGGGAGGGCGAAGAAGAGTCTTCTGCGTTGCGCTTCGAGCGCGCGCTGGAAGACGGTGAAGTCCTCATAGTCCCCTCGCCTGTAGCTGACGCGGGCTGGCTCAAATAGACAGGCCCCGTGCACCGGGTCGGAAGCCACGTACTTCGCGTGAATGTCGGCCGGTTCCCCGTCCAGAAGAAGGGTGTCGATCTCGTTGTTCGTCTCAAGGCCGATGCCGGCGTTCTCGAAGACGGTAAAGGCGAGATAGTCCCGGTTCTCGTTCGACTTGAGATTGAGGCCAAGCACGTTGTCGTACGGGTTCGACAGTTGGGTCATCCCATCGGCGGCAAGAAGGTGCGCCGACTTGCAGTTCAAAAGCGTCGTCGAACGGCTTGACACCCCCAATAGAACGTTCACGATCAATACAAGGATGTGGCGCATCGGCAGATGGGTGTCGTTGGCCGCGGCGATCCTGATCAGGTCGCCGAGCCGTCCTCGCATCGAAGCCTGATCCCTCCCAAGCAGGAGAGCGCGGTTTCGGCGGATGGGACACGTGCCTTCCTCATAGAGGGCGCAGCCCTGGCAGGCTTCCCACCTGGGGTGTTCGACGACGGCCGTGACTAGGTCGTCAAAGAGCTTGTCGTACTCCTGCGCGCTGAGATTGTGCAGGGAAAGGTTCAGTCCCGGGAGCTCGACTTCACCCTTGTCGAGCATGGTGCGAATGCCCCGGTCGATCTTGTGGACGTCGTCGCCCTTGTCGAGATGCCGTCTCCAGAACCTGAGGAGCTGACCGTCATTGGCGGCGACGAGGTAGCAGGTTGAAGTCTCATGTCCGAGGATCGACTTCACCAACCCCTCGAAGATCTCGTCTTGCCTCGGGTCTTCGTGGAACTGGCTCAGGTCTTTGACGACCACCATTCGCTTGCCGCCGGGCAGGTCCAGTTCAGCCAACCCTTGCGAGGCGTTCCAGGCGGCCGTCGAGCCGCCGAGCGACGTGAACACCTTGCGGCAGTGCCACGTCTTGCCGTCGCCCGCGGTGCCCGTGAGGATCACGCTTCGCGGAGACGGGGAGGCGAAATTTTCGACCAGGCTGTCGAGCAACGCGCTGCCAACCTCGATCGCCTCCACCCCGTTTTCGACTGCCGCCTTCAGGACGTGTTCGTCATAAATTGAATCGGACGCGGCCAGCGGGCCGTAAGTCCGCAGGTAGTCAACCAGTGGATTGCGGTGCATCTATAAGGTATCCCCCCAACACAGGATCACAGATGACAGATCGCGCAGCCATCGTCGTCCGACTTAGGTTTCATCTTCTTCCTTGGCATCTTCGCGACGTCGTCGAGGCTGCGGCCATCAACCCATGAGAACTTGCGGCCGTTCTGGCCCTGCTCGTAGGACTTGGCTTTCTCGAAGAGTTGCGGATGCCGTTCCTGCAATCCCTGCCATTCGCCGATCTGCTGGTAGAAGCAGAAGTAGCAGCCTGATCGGGATCTCCATTCGTAATATTCCGGGATGCCGAGACCGGAATCGTCGAGCATCATCTTCACGTCGTCGATCGTGACGCCGTCGTCCTTGAACGGGTAGACCGGGATGATGTTCGGCTCCTCGGACAGGAGCACGGGCCTTCCCTTGTTGAGGTAGCCCGAGCGGTTTTCATCCGACCGGATCGCGATGTACGAGTAGGCCTTGTCCGAGCCGATGTACTTCTCGTACGGGTGAATCTTCAGCATGCGCGTGCACCAACGCGAGCGTGGGCTCGGCAGGAAGCCGGAGAAGTGCTCGTAGAGGATCACGTCGAAGGGCGACCTGCCCTGCTTCTCCTCAACTCCCAGCATGTCGAGCGCGGTGATGCGCGCGATCTTCTTGCCGAGAACGTGCTCGAGGCGCTCGAAGTAGTCGTACGCCTCCGGAAGCTCGGCTCCGGTGTCTGAAAACACGAACTCAAAGTCGATTTCAGGATAATTCCGCGTCAAATAGATTGAAAGCGCGGTGCTGTCCTTGCCGCCAGACAATGGAACGATGTGGCGCGCGGAAGTGTCGAGAATGGAATCGTGGATCGATACTGGCTGATTACTCATCAGGCCGCCCCTTTCTTGCCGCCCTGAGCGATTCGCCTGAGCTGGTTTTCAAGGCTCACTATCCTTGATTTGATCACTGGAACCAAGGCCTCACTGGGGG